>PDVH01000031.1_pt1 | contig 38961 bp, 38 predicted proteins | sample 1369781 | NCBI WGS metagenome assembly PDVH01 (sample SAMN07795378, study PRJNA414565) | Alkali sediment metagenome, whole genome shotgun sequencing project. | isolation source: glacial lake sediment | place: Bosnia and Herzegovina: Donje Bare Lake | collected 2016-06
GAGGGAGAGGGTGAGGGGATCGGATCCAGAATAAGGGATATTTAGAAATTCTAGAAGAGCCGGAATGTGGGCTTCTCGATTTCGACCTTGAAGACCTTCTGCAATATTGAATACAATATCGACCGATGCCTGCCTTAACCGATCGATCAGACCGGTGTCCCCTCCCAGTTTGATGATTTCGTGCCCTTCGCTTTCTAGGACCTCCCGAATGGCATCAATTGTCTCTTCAGAATCGAACTCCTCCAAAAGATCAATCGGCTGATTCTCTTGTTGATAGAAATCTTTTCTGAGGTTATAAGTAATACCCACTCTCAATTTCATCTTCGGAACATGCCTGCGGCAGGCAGGCATCAATAATCTTTTCCTTTTATCTCTGTTTTAAATCTTTGTCAACCCTGTTGTTAAACAAAGAGAGATTTTAATGAATGGGATGCCAAAATCCCACTTCGCTCCCTCTCCAATTCTCTCATGGATTAAACCAAACGCTTTCAGAAGAAATCCTTTTATGTTACATTACCTCCATGATCCTTCGAGGCAAAGGACTTGGAAAGGTAATAAAGAGAGAAGAGATCTTCCAGGCACTGACCCAGTTGCGAAAAGGTCTTCTTCAGATCATCATTGCGATCATTCTATGTGGGATTATCATTTTCCCCATATCCAAGGAGCTGTTGGGTTATCTCTGTCAAAAAACACTTGAAACTGACCTAGTAGCCTATTCTATTCCAGAGGCTTTTTTCTCGTTACTCAAGCTGACCCTTTACACCAGCCTATTCTCTTCCATCCCTGTGATCTTCTATCAGATATGGAAAGCCTTCTCTCCTTTCTTTCGCTCGAAGGGATTGAGTTCGGGAAGTGCTTTTCTCCTTGTCTCTATCTTGCTTTTTTATCTGGGCGCATCTTTTTGTTTCTTTGTCGCCTTGCCAAATGGCGTTAAGTTTCTCTTAGGGTATCAATCCGCCCATATCAAACCAATGATCTCTGCAGGAAAATATGTCTCCTTTTGCACTGTTTTCATCTTTGGATTCGGGTTGACCTTCGAACTCCCATTAATCCTTGCCCTATTGAGTTACCTCAGAGTGGTGAAGGCTGCCTTTTTGACTCGAAATCGGAAGTATGCTATCCTGCTCATTGCGATCATAGCGGCTGTCGTCACGCCGACCCCAGATATATTTAACATGAGTTTAATGGGAGTCCCCATGTATTTCTTATTCGAAATCGGAGTGATTTTGGTCAAAGTGATTGAGCGAAAAAGAACCAGAACTGAGATGTCTCTCTCCGATAAATAGATATGGAAACGGACAAATCACCTCCCGTCACCCCACTCTTCCTTCCCGTTCAATGGGTCAGATCCCTGATCCATCAAAGGATCCCCCAAATTGGACTGAAGACTAAGATTACCTTCCTCATCATCCTCATTGTCGCAGGGGTTCTTCTCCTCACCAGTTATTTGGACTACCATCTTGCAAGAAAAGACCGGATCAACCTCTATTTGGATCGAAATCTCTATATTGCAAAGCAAATCGATGCTTCAATCCCGGATCAAAAGATTAATCAAGATCTCCCCCACGTCCGACGCGAAGTGGAGGAGTGGTTGTTAAGTCGCCCTTTTTTGATGGAAATTGATGTGTTTCTTTTTTCTGCCCAAGGATGGGATCTGGTCGTCTCCAACTCAAAGGATGTCACTCTTACCCCATTGACTTTATCGAAGGACCAGATCAACCGTCTGAAGAAGGAAAAAGACCTCTCCTCACTCCATGACGTGGGAGAGGAAAAATGGTTGGAGGCCATTGTTCCCCTTCATTTTGGAACAAAAGTGATCGGTGGAATTCGAGTGGTCAGTACTTTGGACGAAACTCAAAGCTATCTAAGCAAAAAGAGGGATCGGGTTATTATCCTGACTTTCTCCAGCATCCTCGTCATCTTGATCACCTTCACGGTGCTCTTTGGGAAACTGGTCGGAGATCCCATACAGAAATTAGTAGAAGCCATGTCCCGTGCAGAAAAAGGCGACTTGGAGGCTGAAGCACACATCCAAAGTGAAGATGAACTAGGAAAGTTAGGAAGAAATTTTAATCGGATGCTCAAAACGATCCGCGAGACCCATGAGCAAAATGTCCAGCTTTTGATACAAGTCAACCAGTTCAATGAAGAGTTGACGAAAAAAATCGAGACCGCTACCTCGGAATTGGCCAAAAGAAACGAAGAACTGAGACTTCTCAATGAAGCCCTTTTTGAATCTCAGAGACAATTAAGTCAATCCGAAAAACTGGCAGCCGTGGGACAGGTCACGGCCACGATGGCCCATCAAATCGGAACACCCCTTAACTCGATCTCCGGCTATATTCAACTCATTCTGCAGGATGGGAATCTTCAACCCAAAGATCGAGATCGACTGCAAATCATCGAATCACAACTGGATCGGTTGGCCGATTCGGTTAAAAACTTCCTCTCTTTTACTCGACAGCCCAAGCCTCAATTGAGGTCTCTGGATGTGAATCAAGTTCTGGAGGAACTGATCCATTTGAGTGAACCCTGGTTTCTTGCGCGAAATGTGAGACTCTCTCCTCACCTTTCCCCGGATCTCCCTTCTATTTTAGGAGATTTCACCCATCTCCAGACCCTCTTTCTTAACCTTATCACCAACGCCTTAGACGCCATGCCTCAGGGGGGGGTACTGACAATCAAAACCCGCCAAACTCCCCCTACACTTTTGTCAGAGGATGGAAGATGGTTAGAAATCTCCATTACCGATACCGGAATCGGAATCACAGAGGAGTCGAAAAAGAGAATTTTCGACCCCTTCTTTACCACAAAAAAGATGGGAGAAGGCACTGGATTGGGGTTGGCGATCTGTGAAAAGATCGTAAAAGAACACTCTGGAAAAATAGATTTGGAAAGCGAGGTGGGAAAGGGAAGCACGTTTTCCATTTTGATTCCCATCTTCGAAAGAATTGAAACCGATGGAAAAAACTTCAGCTCATATCCTAGTCGTGGATGACGATCCGGTCACCATCGACCTCTTAAAAGAAGTGCTTTCCAAAGAAGGCTATGAAGTCTCCACCGCCTTGAGCGGCGAAGAAGCCATTGCTCAGGGGATGGACCACCTTTTCGACATTATCATCACGGATGTACGAATGGGAGAAAAAGACGGGATGGAGGTGCTCCGATTCTTCAAAAAGAATGCTCCAGAGACCACGGTGATTTTGATCACCGCCTTTGGATCCATTGAGACTGCCATCGAGGCCATCCGTGAAGGAGCCTATGACTACATCAGCAAACCTTTTAAGCTGGATGAGATCAAATTCACCATCCAAAGAGCCCTGGAGCAGAGAAGACTTATCCAAGAAAACAAATATTATCGACAGGAACTTCTGGACAAGTACCAATTTAAAAATGTCATCGGACGAACCTCTCAAATGTTTCAAGTCTATAAAACCATCGCCAAAGTGGCGGATACCAAGTCCACAGTGCTCCTCTGTGGAGAGAGAGGGACAGGAAAAGAACTTATCGCCCGCTCTATCCATTACAATAGCCAGAGGAGCACCCGACCCTTCATCCCTGTCGATTGCGCTTCATTGGTGGAGACGTTAATAGAAAGTGAATTATTTGGCCATGTCCGAGGAGCTTTCACAGGAGCCTCCTCTGCCAAAAGGGGCCTCTTTGAAGAGGCGGATCAAGGAACGCTCTTTCTTGATGAAGTGGGAAATCTTGGCCTTTCGATGCAATCGAAGCTTTTAAGATTTTTACAGGAATACGAAATCAAAAGGGTTGGCGGAACGGAAAGCATTAAAGTAGATGTAAGGGTCATTGCGGCTACGAATCAACCCTTAGAACCCCTCGTAAAAAGCGGAAAATTCAGGGAGGATCTCTTCGACCGACTCAATGTCGTAACGATCACCCTTCCTCCCTTGAGGGAAAGGAAGGAAGATATCCCCTTACTGGCGAACCATTTCCTCCAGAAATTTTCTGAAGAGAATCATAAGAATATCTCTCATATCTCACCAGAGGCTCTCGGAATACTCACCCAATATTCATGGCCAGGAAATGTTCGTGAATTGGAGCATACCATAGAAAGAGCAGTCATTTTTTCAATTCATCCCATTATCCTTCCTGAAGACCTTCCAACAAAAATGTTCGAAGAAATCAAGGGCCCGGAGATTCTAATTCCTGAAAAACAATTATCATTAAAAGAATTAGAAAAAAGATATATATTAAAGGTGCTTCAAGAGACCGGAGGAAATAAAAAGAAAGCATCTGAAATTTTGGGTATCGATCGTGCCACCCTCTATAGAATATTAGAAAAGGAGGGAGTGTAGATTTTTGCAACACTTCCAAGTGTTGTGTTGAATTTTATAACACCATCTTTCTCGCCAAATTTCCCTTAATAAAATTTTATAACATTATTTCAACTAGTTAGAAATTATTATTCTTTAGCTTTCTTTGGCATTTCTTTTGCTCCCTATAATCTCAGTTCTAATAAGAAAGGAGGTGAAATCGAATGAAGAAAACGATTCTATTAGTGGCCTTGTTAACCTTGGTAGCTTTTGTTTCTGGAGCCATCGCAGCAGCCCCTCCAAAGGCAGCAGGAACGACCCCTGCTCCGGTGAAATTGGAAAAGTTCGCTGGTGATATTAAGAGTGTGGATGCAATGGCAAAAAGCATCGTCGTTACCAAACCGGGCAAAGTGCCAGAGGACAAAACCTTTTTGGTCGCCGCCGATACAAAGATTACAAAGGGCAAAGATGCTCTTAAATTTGAAGATCTGAAGGCGGGAATGAATGTTGTTATCGAGTACAAGAAGGAAATGGACAAGATGATCGCTGTCACGATCAAAGTATCCGCTCCAAAGGCTGCCCCGAAGGCAAAGTAGTTTAGGAAGTAATTGAGAAATCCGTCTCATAAAAAAAGGCACACCTTCTGAGTGTGCCTTTTTTTATGTTAGAGAAGAAGTCCCGCTAGCAAAATATCCCTTACATCTTTACTTTGAACCTCCCAAGATGGTAACGGTATAAGCCACTGGAGTTCCCCGGTGTATCAAATACTCTACTTTCACCTTCTCACCAGGGTTGGGGTATCGATGAGGAATGTAGACAGTTTTATGTCCAATTCTAAAATTGACAATGGCCTTATCCGCTTCGCTCTCCACATCCAACCACATCCTCGCCCGAATCCCTACTACTTTACCAGTGAGAACGGAAAATTTTTCCTGGGCAATCAAATGATTTGCTTCCAGCATAAGGAATGCAATAATAAAAGCAAAGATGAAAATTCTTTTGAAAGTTTTCATTTTCTGACCTCCTCGACCAAGTAGAATCATTCTCTGTTTCCGACACTCCTGCTAAATCGGAACAGTCCATTGAGAAGATTTTCCCGCATAAATACAAACTTTATTCCGTCCTCCCCTTTTAGCATCATAGAGCGCCTGGTCTGCCATCTTTATCAATTCTTCTTTCGACTTTGCTCGATGACTTGGAAAATTGGAGATTCCCATGCTAATGGTTAAATTGACTTGAGCCCCCCCCACTTCGAAGGGGGTATCTTCAACCAATCGTCGAATGCGCTCTGCAATCACAAAAGACTCTTCCAGACCAGCCTCTGGCAGTATCAGAATGAACTCTTCTCCGCCATAACGAGCGACCGTATCTTTCTTTCGAACCGAAGTCTTCAATAGAGAAGAAATTTTGCAAAGGATCTGATCCCCTTCGGTATGCCCAAAGGTATCATTCACTTTCTTAAAAAGGTCAATATCTACCATTACCAAAGAAAGGGGGGTGCCACTGTAAAAAGATTTTTGGGCTTCTACTCCCAGCCTCTCCTCAAAATATCTCCGATTATAAAGACCGGTCAGGGTATCATAAATGGCAATGTTTTTAATCGAACTAAATCTTTGAAAATGTTTTAAGGTCGCTGCCATCTGGTATCCGATGACGGAAAGAAATTGTAGATCTTGGGCGTCAAAGGCATTGGGTTGATCGCTGTTGAGAGAAATGCATCCTAAGATCTCTCCCTCCACGGTAAGGGGCAAAGTGAGGTGGGACTTCAAAGTTGCTTTTGGATCCATGATCATCTGTTTTGGCCTCAGCTTCCTTTTTTCTACTTGAAGGGCAATCCGGTCGGCATCAATGGCGGACTCCTCCCCCAAAATTGAAAAAACTTTGATCATATTCTTCACCACCTCTTGGGTGAAGGAGGGGGGACAGGATTCCTCTTGGTAAAGGAAGAGGAGGGGTTCCTCTTTCCAAAATACTCCAAATGAGGAGAAGTCAAATAAATTGGGGAGATTGTTTCCTGCTGATTCGACAATTTCCTTGATCTCAATGCTTGTGCTGATTGCATTGATGGTGGATCGAAGCACGTTCAAATTTTTAAAAATCAACCTCACCGGTATTCCCTCCCCTATTTTTGAGAAATAATTCGCTCGGCCTCCTTGACTTTTGGGAAGACCTTTGGAAAGAGTTCCTTATTGATGACCCCTTCTGCCAAGACCGAAAAAAGTTGGGAGAGTTGATTGATCAGGCTTTGAAACCCCCGATGAATCTCTATCGGGGCAACGGTTCGGCAATCCTCTCTCGCTCCATCCAACGAAATACCGTCCTCAGAGACCTTCAGAGAATTCAAAAAAGCATACTTCTCTCCAAGTTTTCTAATGGCCAGGGTGAAAAGAAATGCCAAAATGGCTTCGCCGATCAACGCTGACACAAGCTCCCAAATCTCCCCCAAAAGATTCGAATAGAGATCTAAAACGAGATCAGAGGACCATTTTCCTCCCTTATCCTCTTTCACCACCGGTGCCATTTTCCCTCCCTAGAACTCTTTTCTTTTTTCCCCTTTTAATTTCTTTACGAGATGATGAATTTCCTCATGGTAGATATAAAAGGCCAGAATCACTAAGGCAGATCCACCTAATAGGATCCCACAGGTGTAATATTGATGTTCGAAGGCCTTTGCGCCCTGCAGAGTCGCTATCAATGTCCCAGGAATCCTCCCAATTGTGGAAATGATCAGAAAAATCCCCAAATGCATGGGGGTCAGGCCCAAAATGTAACAGAGGGCGTCCTTTGGAAAACCCGGGAGTAAAAAAAGGATAAAACTGAGAATGACTCCCTCATGTTCGACCAAATAATCGAATTTCTTTCTTGTCCGTTCTGAAACAAACTTTTCAACAGCTATTTTTTCAAAAATCCTTGCCAAACTGAAGGCCGCCCAAGACCCGAACATCAGACCGATCATAGAATAAACAAAACCAGCCTTCACTCCAAATAGGTAACCCCCTAAGAACTCAATCGCCCCTCCAGGTATGGGGGCAACGATCACTTGTATAATTTGGAGTAGAATATAAGCTAGGGGAGAATAGGCTCCGAAGGATAAGATGAATCTTTTTAATTCATGCCGATTATGGAGGCTATCGTAAAGCTTAACGACTTGAGTCCATAGTTGGGAGTTGTATTGATAGACGAGAAAGAGAACAAATCCCGCTAAAATACAGAGAAACAAAACCCATTTCCATTTTGTTCGAGAGGAAGTTGCCATAAATCAGGGTTATTCAACCACGGGCAATTTTTATGTTTCCATAACATAAAAAAGGCCTGGAGTAAACCCTATTGTTGAAAAAAGGTCTGTCCGAGACGATCGATCCCTACCCTAGCCCTTTATTTACCCTTTTTATTTCAAACATTTCATTTAACGACAAGGTAAAGCAAATAAAAACAAAAAAGCCATCCAAAGGATGGCTTTCACACACCCTGCTCATTTTACCGACCATTCAATACTCTTATCGATTCTTTATGGCTTGGTAGACGTCTGAGATCACCTGTTTTGAGAACTTTTCCATGGCTTTGCTCATTCCTTTAGCAAAAGCTTCGGGTGTCTTTTCTCTAAAGGGTTCAATAAATCTATAATCCCGCTGGAAGATCACCTTGTCAGCGGTATCTTCTTTCTTCAGATCGAGAAAAGTTGCATTTAAAGTGAGAATAGCTTTTCGCCCGTCCTTCTCACTCACCTCCAGAAATTCATCCACCTGCCCTTCCAGAAGATATCGGGTTTCCTCACTGTTGTTATAGGAGAAGACTGCCCGGAAGAGTCCCGAATTTCTCAAATCACGTGCCAAGTTGTCTGTTACCATGTCTCCGGGTTTAGTCCTCCAGCGATTATAAGCATCGACATTACGGAGATTGGGGCCTTCCTTATAAACCATCATTAAGGAGTCAAAGGTCTGGGCCACAGAAAATCGTTCTACCTTAATGAGCTCATTGATCTGAGCCATCTCTTTCAACACCGGGGGAGTATATTCCAGTGTATATTGATTCACTAAGTAAGCTGGTTTTGCTCCGAGACCGCACCCAGAAGCAAGAATCATGAGTAAAAGGATAAAACCTAGTTTTGGGAATTCCTGTCTCTTTCCTTCTGTAAAAGATTGTTTCATTATTTTTCCCCTCACACTCTTAACTTTAATTCCCCCTCCTTTGAGGAGGCGGCTGGCCGAAAAGGAGATCGGACGGACTGGCATAGACTCTCTCGATAAGCATATCTAAGGATTCAGAGGCCTTTCTCAGGTTTTCGCTGATCACCTTTACGTCATTGGTTACGGTAAGGCTTCTCTTGTCCAACCTGTCCACCCACTGGTTCAACTTTCCAATAGTTTCCTTAGCCTCTTTCAAAGCGGCTTCTATTTCCCCTGAATTTACGATCTTATCTATTTTTGCGGTGGCACTTTCCAAATGGGCTCCTGTCTTGGCAAGGTTCAATGCGTGAATCTCTCCCTCAATATTAGTAGCAAAGTTCTGGACTTTAACCAAAGTATTTTTGGCCTCTATGATTATCTCATCCAGTCTCTTTTCGGCCAAGGCATTATCTACTTTTGTAATGACACTGTTCAAATTAGCCACGGTCGATACAATCCCTTCCGATATCCCCTTCGCATCAATCTTGTTAAGATTTTCAAGAACCCCCTGAACTCCGGAGAGGATCTGTTTAATATCTGAGGGTTTCGAGGCGATAATCGGGTATTCAGAGGCAAAGCTTAACTTAGGTGAAAGATCCTGCTCTCCGGGTCCCTTACGATCAAGTTCGATGAAAACGATGCCAGTGATCCCTGCAGGCTTTAACTGAGCAATATGACTACGTTGTAATTCCCCTTTCAGGTTAATTTTCATCACCACCTCAATCAGGGCATTATCCGGAGCTACCCTTATCTTTTCTACTCTTCCCACATCAACTCCCCGGTATTTTACGGTTGAATCCTTTTGGAGGCCTTGGACCGATTCGTCGAAATAGGTGGCATAGGTTCCACCTTTTTCAAAGTATTTGGAGGCACCTAACCAGATAATAGCAATCAACCCAATGGAGACACCGATGATAACGAAGAGTCCGATCATAAACTTGGATGTCTTTCTGGCCATCTTATGTTCCTTTCTCCTCCTGTTCTGGTACCTTTCGATTGAAAAAGTTTCTCACCCGCGGATCGGTCGCCTGGTCCTTCAGCCATTTCGGATTGCCTTCTGCAATAATCCCCTTTGCCTCCTTATCGAGCATAATAATCCTGTCAGCGATATTTAAAATCGATTGCAGTTCATGGGTAACGATCACCATCGTCGTTCCCATCCCTGCATTGATGCTTTTGATCAGTGAATCAAGTTCTGCGGAGGTAATGGGATCTAATCCTGCCGAAGGCTCATCGAAAAAGAGCACTGTGGGATCCATGGCCATGGCCCTCGCAAGACCCGCTCTTTTCTTCATGCCGCCGGATAGCTCTTCAGGGAGGTGGTTTTCATAGCCGGCAAGCTGGACCATACCGAGTTTCATCTTGACGATAAGGTCAATCGCTTCGGGGGAAAGATCGGTATATTCCTGAAGCGGCAAAGCCACGTTTTCAGCCAATGTCATAGAGCCAAAGAGACCGCCCGATTGAAAAGCGACACCGATGTCCAATCGCACCCTCTTCAATTCCCTTTCGTCGGCCTTTGTAATATCAATCCTGTTAATAACGATCTTCCCTGATTCGGTTTCGTAAAGGCCGATCATATGTTTCATCAGCGTTGATTTTCCACAACCGCTTCCACCCAGAATGACAAAGATCTCTCCCTTGTAGACCTCGAAGCTCACATTCTGAAAGATGGTATTGCTACCAAAGCGAGCTGTCAAACTCTCAACAGTGATAATGGGTGTTTTATCTGTTCTCTCCATACTAAATATATGTAAATAGGATGGCGAATGCTGAATCCATCACAATGATGAGGAAGATCGCAGCGACCACGGCTGAGGTCGTTGAGGCTCCTACTGCTTCGGCTCCTCCTCTTACCTGAAATCCTCTCTGACAACCAATGCCTGCAATCAACACTGCAAAAACCACAGATTTAATCAAGCTCTTTACGATATCCGTGATGCTGATCACCTTCATGGTCTCCTGGACATAAGTATATACGGTTAGGTCAAGGCCGAGCACTCCCACGACTAATCCTCCCGCAACGCCAAAGAAATCTGCGTACAAGGTGAGCACCGGCACCACCAACATGGCCGCCAGGACCTTAGGAATGGCAAGGAACCGAGTTGGATCAAATCCCATGCTCACGAGCGCATCGACCTCCTCATTGACTTTCATCGTCCCGATTTCTGCAGCAAAGGCTGATCCTGACCGGCCAGCCACGATGATAGCCGTCATGATCGGTCCCAGCTCCGTTACCATCGCCACCCCCACCAGTTGGGCGACATAAATATTCGCTCCGAACTGTTTGAGCTGCAGAGAAGACATAAAAGCGATGATAAGCCCCAAAAGGAAGTTAATGAGCCCGACGATCGGAAGACCCTCCACTCCGGCTCTTTTCATGTAGAAAAGGAGGTCCTCCCATCGAATGGAACGGGGATGAATCAAGGAATAAATCAGGGCCGTGATAAGATCTCCTAAAAAAGTGACGATAGAGACGAAGTCATTGAAAATCTTGAGACCCGATTCCCCCGCTTGTTCAATGACGTTACTAGACCTTTTATCACTCAAGAGCGGCTTCGTCGTGAGGTCCTTTAGATTGATAAGACCCATAACTCTTTTTGCTTCATCGGTCACATTTACAAATTGAAATGGAATGGATTTTGCCTTGGCCTTATCTTCCAATTGCAAAAGTCCAAGAGCTCCTGCGCTGTCGAGGTATTCGATCTTTGAGAGATTCACCATCAGTTTCTTGGGAGCTTTCTCCATCAGAAGAACCTCTGTTTCGATCAGGAAGTCGTTCAGGTTCTCCGTTTCTATGCGACCCGACAGCGAAAGAGAAACTTCACCGCCTTTTTCCCCCTGACTATTGATCGTGTATGTCTTTTGAGAGTTCATTAATCTATTTATTAAAATCGAGGGCCAAGAATTGCTCTGTGTTCAAACCGTAATCCTTTTTTACTTCGGTTGGATTGAATCCTAAAAGGAGGGCACCCACCACCCTTTTCTGTTGAACCAGAGGAGCACAGACGATCAATAACTCGGAACGATCTTGAAAATAAAGCCGATCCTGAATGATCTTCTTCTTTGTAAATGCCTTTTTCACAAATTTATATTTGGAGAAATCTTCCTTCCTGAAAGTCCCTACGATATATCTCCCCGTAACGGCCACACCATTCCTGTCGAGAATCCCAATCCCAAAACGGATGGGTTTTCCCTCCTTTTCAGCGTCTGAAATGATTTGATCAAGTATTGCCTGGATGGCATCGATATCGTTTTTTGATACGGGATCCATCAAGGACACTGACAATTCTTTAATCGCTATTTTTACCTCTTCTTTGAAGATAGGGTTTGATTGATTTGCATAGGTCACCTCAGTGAAAAACCCAGAGGGTCCCCATAAGATGAGCCAAAGCATAAACATTCCCAGTGATAAAAGGAATGAGTTGATTCCGGAGATACCGAAGTCTCTGTGTTGTTGGTATTTTCTCTTCATTCTCATTGTGTCCTCCAGATAAAAAAATTTACTTCCCCAAAGGTGCGGTTCAGACATTGGACCGGGCGGCATAGGACATAAGACCTCCGAACTTATCCTGTTAGAATAAATAGGGAGTAGGTCTTGAATGGTCAGGTTTAAAAATCTTTGACACCTTTAGAACTGTAGTGTAATGAATGTTTAATTGATATGTATACTGCTTAACGGTTTTTATGTCAACTGCAACAAGGCCTCAGAATAAAAAAAATGGGGAAGTCTTTCCCCATTTAAACCCGAAAATCCGGAATGTTTCAAATAATGGATATTGTCTGAAAGATTTAATCCACCTTTATCCAGGTTTTGTCCGTATCATATTTTTCCATGGCGTTAACAATTTTTGAGATCCGCCAAAGACGGGACCGAGTGCCCGCCCTTGGCAACCCCAATTTATAAGGTTTCGTAGAAAGATTTTTTCAAAAATTTAAAGGAAGCAACAAATTTGTCAAAGACGTCGAAGGCGGATAGATCGTAAGACCCATCCATAGGTCTCCATTGGGTAATATAGAAGCCTACGATCCGGTCACCCCGTTTCCCGAAGACCACTTTGGCTCTGACCTTCTCCTTTTTCACTGGGTCCTTTCCCTCTACCAATACTGCCAGCCCTTCTCCACCAACGACCTGAACCTTTTTCCTGTTTAAAATTTGAAACTGAAGAATCGCATTGAAAAGAAACCTCTTAAAAAATTCCCTTTCCCTCCCCTCGAACGATGCTGCTGTACACCCAAAAGGATCCTCATCATAAGCAAACGTGGTGACAGAGGGAAAGGGTCCAGGGTCTGATCTCATAAATCCAAAATTTATATCATTCTCGCCTGCTTCCACCCGTAATAATTTCCAATCCGGGGGAGGGGGCATAAACTCAAACTCGTCTTCCCAGATGACCGTTCCCTGAGGAGTCAATCTGTAAGGAACCTTCTTGGAGGTTTGCGTCGAGGCACAGCCGGAAAGCCAGGCCACCACCAACACAAAACATAGAACCGTCAGTAATTTTCTTTTCATGGTTTTCCTCCTTCCTGGTTCAATTTTTTGAGAAAGAGGAGAATGTCCTTGAAGTCAGGTGAGCCATCCCTGACATAACGAATCACCCCAGTCTTATCGATAATAATTGTCCGTCTCCCGAAAATGGGTTTCCCCTCAGGCTGAGTTTGAAAATAGGCACCCATAAATGCAGTCACATTTGAAAGAATGGGGAAGGTTAAATCCAAACTTTTTGCCCAGTATTTTAAAGTAATCACGTCATCCCGACTGACGCCCAGGACCCGGGCGTTGAAGCGCTCATAGAGGTAAAGATTCCTCTGATGGCCCTCCATCTCGCCCGTTCAGATAGGGGTGTAAGCAGCCGGGAAAAAGGTAATGATCAGATGATGCTTCCCATAATACTCATCCGCATAGTTGATGGTCCGATCGTGCGTTGAGGGGAGCGTGAAATTGAGTGCCTCTCGGCCGATCAACTCGGATTTTTTCTGTGCTTCTGCATTCGAAAAAGGCAAAAGCAACAGAGCGAACAAAAACAACCACAACAACAGATACAACCTACTTCTCATAATGACCTCCTTTCATTCAATTTATATGTTCTTATTTTAAATGGAAAAATCAGTGAATCACAAGAGGGGGACAAAATTTCAGAAAATGGAAACCTCACGCTTCCCTAATTCGATTTCAAATGAACATCCAGCGGTTAAAAGAAAAAAGGTTAGCATGAATCGTTTACCCTTTATAAAGTTTTTTGGCGTCCCCAAGGGGATTCGAACCCCTGTTGCCGGCGTGAAAGGCCGGTGTCCTTGGCCGACTAGACGATGGGGACGCTAAAGTTGGTGGGCCGTACTGGACTCGAACCAGCGACTCTCTGCTTAAAAGGCAGATACTCTACCGCCTGAGTTAACGGCCCTTCAGTTCAGAGTAAGAGAAAATTTGTTGAATTGTCAAGTAAAAATGAAGAACTACTTTCTAAGCGATTTCTTTATAAAGGGGTTTTTAACCTCTACCGTCTCATCTCTTTCTGAACCAACAGAAATCATCGTGATTTTTGTACCGATCAATTTTTGAATTCTTTTGAGATATCGCTTCGCATTTGTTGGAAGGTCTTTAAAATTTCTCACTCCCTTAATTTCAGTTTTCCATCCTCTCATCTCTTCATAGACAGGTTCAGAGTGTTTCAATATTTCGAGGTTAGAAGGAACATGGTAAAAGACCTTTCCATCTGCACGATACCCCACACAAATCCTGATCGTATCGAAATCATTTAAGACATCCATTTTGGTAATCACTATTTCCCGAATACCGCTGACCCGGATGGAATGGTTGACCACTACCGAATCGAACCAACCACATCTCCTCGGTCTCCCAGTGGTCGCACCATATTCCCCTCCCCTCTGACGGATTTTCTCCCCCAATTCATCTTGGAGTTCTGTCGGGAAGGGACCCTCCCCGACTCGGGTGGTGTAGGCCTTCGCTATTCCGATCACAGAATTGATCATCGTAGGACCGATCCCTGAACCTGCACAGGCATTTCCCGCCACCGTATTCGAGGCGGTCACATAAGGATAGGTGCCGTGATCTATGTCTAACAGGGCTCCTTGCGCTCCTTCAAATAGGACGTGCTTCCCTTTCTGAATTTCTTCATGAAGGATGAGCGAGGTATTTTTCACATATTTTTCAAGTCGATTCTTATATTGAAGGTATTCATCAAAAATTTCTGCGAACTCAAAACCTCTATCCTTTAACACTTGGGTCAAATAGATATTTTTCTGGATCAGATTTGCTTCTAACTTTTCTCGAAATACCTTTTCATCGATAAGGTCAACCACCCGAATCCCGCATCGAACCACCTTATCTTCATACGCAGGACCTATCCCCCTCCCTGTGGTGCCAATTTTGAAAGTTTTTTCTCTGGCGACATCAATTCTCCGATGATAAGGGAGGATGAGGTGGGTTTCCTCGCTGATCATTAGCTGAGAATCATCTTTGAAATATCCTCTCTTTTTAATCTCATCAATCTCTCCAATCAACACGGCCGGGTCCAACACTACCCCATTACCGATAATGCATTTTTTGTTTTCGTAAAGGATACCCGAAGGGATGAGATGGACGACAAATTTTTCCCCTTTTAAAACGATCGTGTGCCCAGCATTATTTCCCCCTTGGAACCTCACCACGAGATCGGCATACTGGGTCAACAAATCGACGATTTTCCCTTTCCCTTCATCTCCCCATTGAGCTCCGACGATAATGACGTTAGCCATTCTAAATTAGCCCTCCACTTCCTTAAAAATTAGTAAATGGTAAACCCATCTTTTAAAGGCTGAGCAAAAATGCCCAGATGCAAGGCACCCCCGCCTGCGGCAGGCAGGCGAAATCCATAGGAATGAGACGTACATCGAAGTACGTCGCAGATGGGTATTTTTTATCAGCCGCTATAATTGAATTTGACGAACCGAGATGATATTCGGCAACCTCAAAATATCACCCAGCATCCCTGGTGGCAAGGGAGCATCCAAGTGAAGCAGTGAGATCGCATTGCCACCCATTCGATCGCGCCCAAACTGCATCGTCGCAATATTGATATTTCGAATCCCCAAGGCATTCCCAATATTCCCGATCACCCCGGGTTTATCATAATTGTTCACTAACAGGATATATCCCTCGGGAAGGGCCTCGATGAAAAAATTGTTGAGTTTGACGATCCGTAATTCCCTCCTCCCGAAGAGGGTCCCTGCAATATAATTTTGTTCCATCTTCGATCGGGCAGTGAGGGCAATTAAACTTGCAAAATCTTCTCCCCTCGCACTGGTAGATTCTGTGATTCTTATTCCCCTTTCTTTCGCCATGATTGGAGCATTCACGAAGTTCACAGTCTCGCCGACAAAAGGTGTGAGGAGACCTTTTATGACCGAAATCGTGATCGGTTTTGTCCCATATTCCACGATCTCACCTTGATATTCGATCAGCACCTCATCAATGGCGTAATTTGAAATCTGACCTAAAAAACTTCCCAGCTTCTCCCCTAGCCGGAGATAGGGTCTCAAGAAAGGAAGGATATCCGGGCTGACCGCTGGCATGTTTACAGCATTGCGAGCTTCTCCCAAAGTTAAATAATCGACAATCTGGTGTGAAATGGCAATCGCTACATTCTCCTGAGCCTCTTCTGTGGCAGCTCCTAAGTGGGGAGTGCTGATCACCTCTTCTAATTCCAGCAGAGGGTTCCCTATGGCAGGTTCTTTCTCAAAAACATCTAAACCTGCCCCAGCCACCTTCCCTTCCTTAATGGCATCGTAAAGGTCTTTCTCATTGATGATCCCCCCACGAGCACAATTGATCACAATCACACCCTTCTTCATCTTTGCGAAGGCATTTTTATCAATGAGATTCCGCGTTTCATCCGTTAAGGGAGTATGGACAGTGATGAAATCAGACCGGCTTAGCAGTTCATCAAATGAAACGAGGTCAACCCTTTTCTTCTCAGCTACCTCTTTTGAAAGATATGGATCGTAACCGATCACCTTCATCTTCAGACCCCTTGCACGATCAGCAACGATCGTCCCAATGACCCCAATACCGACCAGCCCAAGGGTCTTATTATAAAGCTCCACTCCCATAAACTTTTTCTTTTCCCACTTGCCGGCTTTCATCGAAGCGGTCGCTTGGGGAACTCTCCTTGAAATAGAAAGGATCATGGCAATCGTGTGCTCTGCTGCGGCGATGGCATTCTCCTGGGGAGTATTCATCACCACGATACCCTTCCTGGTGGCGGCCGGAAGATCTACGTTGTCTAAACCAATCCCTGCCCTTCCGATCACTTTCAAACGTTTTCCTGCCTCGATAATATCGCCCTTTAATTTCGTCTCGCTTCGAACAATGATCCCATCGTATTCCGGAATAATTTTTTTCAATTCTTCCGGAGAAAGTCCAATCTTAAGATCGTATTCCAGGTTCTTCGCTCTCTCTAGTATTTCCAATCCCTTCTTTGATAAAGGGTCGCTCACTAACACTTTTTTAATCTCCTCCATCTCACCTCACCTCGATCCGCCTCGGCCTCCCTTTATTTCATCAAAATCTCTTCAGCTGCCTTCACCCCTGTTCCCAGTTCAAATTTATAGCCCATTTCCTTCAAAAGCATCTCCAGGGCTGAAATCACCATCACCATGTCCAGGCGCCCATAGTATCCCAGATGGGCGATTCGAATGATCTTGCCTTTTGCCTGATCCTGGCCTCCTGCCACAGTGATCCCAAACTTCTCAAAAAACAGGTTCTTCAATTTCCCCCCCTGTATTCCCTCTGGAACTTTGACGGCTGTGACAGCATTGCTCGGTGAATCAGGGGCGTAAAGTTCAAGGCCTAACGCTTTCATCGCGGCACGGGTAGCATCTGCCAACTTTTCATGGCGCTGGAAAACTCCCTCCAGACCTTCTTTTCGAATCAGATTGAGTGATTCCCTTAAGCCCACGAATAAAGAGATGGCCGGTGTAAAGGAATTCTGATTTTTCTGGGCAGATTTCAACTCCTTTCTAAAGTCAAAATAGAATTTGGGTAGGTTGGATCGTTCCACGAACTTCCATGCCTTATCACTTAAAGCCGCAAACGCGAGGCCGGGGGGAAGCATTAAGGCCTTTTGAGAACCACTGATCAGAACATCGATCCCCCATTCATCCATCGGGAGATTGAACACACCAATTCCTGTAATGGCGTCGACGACGAGTACCGCCTCTTCATATTTTTTTACGATCTCCGCAATCTCACGAATAGGATGTTTTGCACCGGTCGAGGTTTCGCTGGCTTGAGTGTAAACCGCTCGAATGGAGGGATTGGAATCCAGGGCCTTTTGAATCTGCTTCGGATTCACTGCCTTTCCCCAATCCACATCAATAGGAATAAACTCAATTCCATAGGCCTTGCAGATCTCTCCCCATCTCTCACCAAACTTTCCCCCACGAATCACCAGGGCCTTGTCCTCTTTGGACAAGATGTTAGAGACCGCTCCTTCCATAGCACCCGTCCCAGAAGAGGTAAAGATCAATACCTCATTTTTGGTCTGAAACAGGAATTTCAACGCTTCCCGGATCTCGGCAAAGATTTTTTCAAACTCTGGTTCCCGGTGGTGCATGATGGGTTCTGCCATCTTGAGAAGTACTTCCGGCGGAAGCATGGTCGGTCCAGGTGAGAACAAATATTTTTTTTCCATAACAGACTCCCTTCGAGTGAGAAAAACCTAATAATATTATTTTATATTCCCCTTTATGTCAATACTCTGTACTCTCCCCTTTTTGAAAGCCCCCCGCCCAAAGGGCGGCACTTCCCGGATACGAAGGATCATTTCATGGAATGCCCGTTCTTGTCTGCCGCAGGCCGGGAAATTAAAGGGGTTGACTTTTGGTGAATTATTTTCTAATTTTTTAATGATCTATGGAACCGATGGCGACTAAAACATTGGCTGAAATCTATCTTCAGCAGGGCCATCTTCAGGAGGCTTATGAGATTTACAAAGCCCTTGCTGAAAAAGATCCCTTTGACCAAGAGATACAGAAGAAGGTGGAAGAATTAAGAGAGAAATTACACCCCTCCCCTCCATCCAATTTTCCCTATCCCCCTTCCAAAGAAGAAAAGATCCGCCATCTCGAGAAATGGTTGGCCAATATCCGGAAAGGGAGAAGATCCTAATGGAGAACTCTCTGTACGAGGAACGTTTAAATTCTATCCGGAAAAAACTGGCTTCAAACCACCTGGATGGGATTCTCTTTAGCAGTCTTGAAAATATTCGCTATCTTTGTGGTTTTACTGGGAGTGATGGTGCCTTCGTCATCACCCAAAAGGAATCCTTCTTTCTTACGGACTCCAGATACTGGACACAGGCAGATGAAGAGGTCAGGGGATCACAGATCATCCACTATAAAAAGAAAATGGAGGGGATTGCCTCCCTCTTATTAGACTTAAAATTAAATAACATAGGCTTTGAGTCCACCTCTCTTATCTTCTCATCTCATCAATTCCTTTTGGAAAGGTTGGCCAATGAGGCAAAACTCATTCCTCTTGAGGATGAATTAAAAAATCTGAGGGCTGTAAAAGATGCTCAAGAACTGACTCTCATCCGGAGGGCCATTGATATTTCATCCAATGCCTTTTTCCACATTATGGAAACACTTAAAGAAGGCGTTCTGGAGAGAGAGGCCGCCCTGGGTATGGAATCCTTTATGAAACGCAGTGGTGCTGATGCCCTTGGATTTGATATTATCATTGCTTCTGGGAAGCGATCAGCTCTCCCTCATGGAAGGGCAAGTGGTAAACGAATCGAAAAAGGAGACTTTATCCTGATCGATTTTGGTTCAGGGTTTCAGGGTTACCATTCCGATCAGACACGCACAGTGGTCTGTGGCAAACCCTCCTCAGAGCAGAAAAAAATCTACCGTGTAGTAAAGGAAGCTCACGACAAGGCCATTGAGATGGTTCGTCCGGGTCTACCCATCCAGAGGGTGGATGCTGCTGCAAGGGATCATATTCGAGATCAAGGATTTGGGGAATATTTTGGCCACGGAACAGGCCATGGCATCGGCCTTGCCGTCCACGAAGACCCCGTGGTTAATATAGAAAATAAAGAGCTGGTACAGGAGGGAATGGTTTTTACAATCGAACCTGGCATCTATATACCTGATTGGGGAGGGGTCCGAATCGAGGATATGGTTCGAGTCACCTCTCATGGAGCAGAAGTATTAACTTACCTTCCTGATGAGTTGAGGTTGGTTTAAAAATCCCTTGACAATCCTCAATCATTTTTTATATTTTGAAATTTAATAATCGATCATTGATTCAGCCATTTGAACTACGGCGCGGGCATAGCTCAGTTGGTAGAGCATCGGCTTCCCAAGCCGAGGGTCGCGGGTTCGAACCCCGTTGCCCGCTCCAAATTTTTTTTCTAAGTAATTTTATGCTTGCTTTTTAAAAATTTTTTTGTATACTTAAAATCTAAATCACTTCATTAAGAGGAGGAAAGTATGGCCGGAAAGAAACCCCTGACTAAAGCCCAGATCGTTTCATATTTTGCAAAAAAGTTTGACCTCAAAAAAGTGGTTGCTTCCTCAGTCATCGATGAGATGGCAGCGTTAGCAATCGCCGAGACCAAAAAGGCAGGAGTCTTTACCTTCCCTGGGATCGGCAAACTCGTCCTTGTTAGGCGTAAGGCACGTCTGGGAAGAAATCCGGCCACCGGTGAGCCGATCAATATCCCAGCCAAGACCGTAGTGAAGATGCGTGTCGCCAAGGCTTGCAAGGAAGCGATCGTTCCACCAAAGAAGTAACTATTTTTAACTTGACACAGGCGAGTTTAATTGAGAGACCTTCTGCGTGGAGGGAGGTGTATATCTATACCTTAGTGGATATTTAAATTCTTCTAACCTTTTTACAGCGGGGAAACAAATCCTTCCCCGCTGTAAAAATTTCTAGTGGGAAAAACCTTTTATTTTTTTTCTTTCGACTTTGAGAGAGACCATATTATAGCGGTCTGGACATTCAACTTCTATCAGATCCTTATCCCACCATGGATATTTCCCACCAAACTGCATCGCACTAAGGTAGGGAAAGATATCATGATAAAAAAAGCCACAGAGCCCACCTGAATCGTAGCAATTTAATTCAAACTTCTGCCCCGCTTTGTGGTTGGCATGGCAGGACCCTTTCAATCCTGTCACAGTAGCTATAAACTTTACCCCTATCTTCTCCTCTTCCATGGCGATCCCTCCCTCCATCAAATTTTTCCTGAACTCTTCACTCATAAATCAGATTAAAAAGCCTGTTCGCCAGTTCCTGATTCAGCCCTCTTAAAATTTTATATTCTTCGATGGCGGATCCTCTATCACCCAACCTCAAATAGGACATACCCAAGTTGAGATGGGCTTCAGCCAAAGAGGGTTTTAATCGGATCGCCTGTTTGTAGGATACGATCGCTTCCTCGAAGCGTCCTGTATGGAAATAGGCGGCGCCCAAGTCTAAGTGCCCTTCTGGGTAATCAAATTTGATGCGAATCGCCTCTTTATAGGAATCGATGGCTTCTTCATATTTCTTTAGGGCAGCATAATTATTCCCGAGATTATAGTGAGCCAGAACAAAATCGGGTTTGAGGCGAATGGCCTCTTTGCAAGATTCGATGGCTTCCCGATAACGTCCGAGCCTCTGATAAGACCATCCCAAATTATTATGCGCTTCGGCGAGATTGGGTTTGAGTTGGATGGCCTGCCTGCAAGATTCAAGAGCGTCACCATAGAGACCCACCATTCCATAAGCAACACACAAATTGTTATGGATGTCAGCATCCTCAGGTTTAATGCGAATGGCTTGTTTGTAAGGTCCGATCGCCTCTTTGTACTGCCCGAGTCTGGCCAAACAATACCCAATCTGGAAATAAGCCTGAGCATGGCCTGGGTTTCTCTTGACCGTCTCAATCAAATAGGGGAGAGCCTTCTCATAATCTTCTGCCCAGAGGAAACGAAGTCCAATGGTGTAAAGTCCTTCTGCCGAGGCAAGCCATTCTTTCATTCTTCCTTCTTCATGCTCTGAAAGAGTTTTCCCCTGACCCTTGGTCAGTTTTGCTATCCTTTCTCCAGGAATGGCAAAATTGAGATTCTGACCTGCCACAATAAAAAAGGTGGCAACTCCCATCACTTCCCCTTTCATGTTAATCACGGGACTACCACTTGATCCGGGCGATATTGGGGCGGTCACCTGAATGATCTTTCCAAATCCAGGAATCTCTCTTACAGCAGAAACAATGCCGTCTGAGACAGTTTTATCAAGTCCGAGGGGGGTTCCGATGACGATAATCCTTTCTCCTACTTCGGGCATGGTGGTGACGATCGACAAGGGACGCACCGTTTCTTTTGGAATATTTACTGAGACCTGAATGAGATCTCCTTCATTGTCTTCGGCCACAATCTTTTCAACAGGATATTCTTTCCCATCATTTGTTTTGATGACCGCATGGGTTGCCTCTTGAAGGACATGATAATTGGTGATGACATCTCCTTCCTTATTGACAAAAAAGCCGCTTCCTTGACCGAAAATTTTCCCTTCCTTGTTATAAATCAAAATAACAACGATCGAGGGTTCCACTTTTTTGATTAGAACTGGCAGGTTTTCCTGGCCCATGATGGGAGAACCTACAAGAATAAAAAAAAGAAATAGGAAGTTGACGATAAAACGAAGAGACTTTGACATCACTATTTCCAATCGTGGGGGTTTGAAAAAATTTAAAAAATATCCACCCGCCAAAAAGGGAGGGGGGATAGGAATCTTCTTAAATCTGATTGACCCCCATCAGTTTCATCAGGATCGTCTTCATAAGGTCATTCCTCTTTTTCGCCCATCTTTGCATCGAAACATTCATTTTCTTAGCGAAGGTCCTTTCAGTCACGGCCACCAAATTAATGCCAATATTGAGCAACCCCCCTGCCAGGGCAGCATCAGCAAGAAATGCAGCAACCCCTGCATCACTCATCGCATTCGGGTTCCCTTTTAGAACAAGGGTCTTGGAATACTCTAAGAGCTGAATGGACTGTTGACATACCAATTGTGGTGTAAGGGTGGCGTTTTGATAAGCTTTTTGAATCTCCCTGACCCGATGGAGGCGCTCTTTTTCTGAACCTCTTGGAAGACGAAAGGCTTTGATGACAGCATCAAAAGATTTTAAATCCTCATCCATCGCCCGAAAGAGCCTTTTTTGAATGGTCAAGGCTTTCTTTCTTATTTCCTCCATTCCTTTCTGTTTTGCTTTACCCTTCTTGGAAGAAAGTCCCGCTACCATGGCAACGAGAGATGCAGACAATGCCCCTGATAAGGCAGAAACACTTCCTCCCCCAGGGGTAGGAGTGTTTGCGGCCACGTTTTCTAAGAATTGCTTGAGTTCCATAATCCCTCCTTCTTATTCAAATTCTAGAATTCGTTGTTCAATGACCTGGCGAACCGAAAACGGTGGGGTTTGCAAATAATTTTTGGTGATGCCTTCTAAAACACTTAAGGGAATCAATCCTACAATCTCTGATCCTTCTAGAAGAAAGAGTTAGAAGTTCTTCTGCATTCTTAATGGTAAAATCGATCTCAATCATGGGTCAGTTATCAGTAGTCATTGAGTCATTCAGTCATGGCATCACAAAGTCATTAGGGAAACGAGTTGTGAAATCATTACCTAATTGCTGAATGTCCAATAACCAAATGACTAATGACTTTGTCTTAGGATTTTTTTGAGGGCTTTGATGAATCTCTGGTTATCCTCCATTCTTCCAATGGTCACCCTGGCAAAAGTGGGAAAGCCCCATACCTTTCCTGGACGAATGATGATCCCTTCCCTTAAAAGGGCCCGAAAGACTTCTTCTGAATCTTTCTCAAAATCAATGAAGATAAAGTTAGCCTGGCTAGGGACGTAAAAAAGCCCCACCCTATTTAGTTCTTTATAGAAATATTTCCTTCCTTCGTAAACCGATTGAATCGACCTGATCGCATGATCCTCATCGTCTAATGCAGCCACTGCAGCAACCTGCGCTAGTCGATGAACAGGAAAAGGCTCTCTCACTTGATAAAGACAATCGACCAGGTCTTCCCTTCCCAAAGCATAACCAATCCTCAACCCTGCCAGCCCATAAACCTTTGAAAAGGTCCTGAGGACGATGACTTGTTTCTCTTCTTTGATATAGTCCAAACCATTTGGACAGAATGCTTCTTCAACAAAATCTCCATAAGCCTCGTCCAAGACAACGATGACACGTTTTGGAATTTTAGAAAGAAAATAGTTGAAGGTCTTCAGAGAGACGGTTGTGCCGGTTGGATTATTTGGATTACAGATAAAAACCAATTTTGTCTTTCGGTTGACCTTCTTCAACATGGACTCCAGATCATGGGTAAAGCCTTTCAGCTTTACCTTGATTGGTTTTCCACCCATGACCTGAGTTACATTGGTATAGATTGAGAAAGTCGGATCTGCCATCACCGCTTCTTCCCCCTCATTCACAAAGGCATTGGCAATCATAAGTATTAAATTATCAGCTCCATTGGAGATGACGACCATCCTTTCAGGAATTGCAAACTTTTTGGCCAAGGCCTTTCTCAAAATCGTACAAGGTCCTTCTGGATAGAGGTAAATGTTTGGAAGTTCTTTTCGGATGGCTGCTACTGCCTTTGGAGAGGGACCGAGCAGATTCTCATTCGAGGCAAGTTTAATCCATCTTTTAGCCCCGAACTCCTTTTGAACCTCCTCAATCGACTTTCCAGGAACATAGGAAGTTATTTTTAGAATCCCTTTTCTCGCAAGATTCTCCGCTTTCAACTCTTTTCCTCCTCTTTTTATGTTCTGGGGCAAGGCTTTTGAAGAAGCTTTCCGTCCCGCCCATTTCAGGTTTAATCTTTACGCTGTGTTGCCTTAATCGCTTCTTCTCGAATGAGGGTGAGGGCCTGTTGCTTCAGATTAAGGAATGCCTCCGTGGACTTGAGTTCGTAACTTCTGGGTCGCTCTAACGGGATATCGATCTCAGCCTTGATCTTCCCTGGTCTGGCAGTCATGACGAAGACTCGATCCGAAAGGAAGATCGCCTCTTCCACATCGTGAGTGACAAAGAGGATGGTCTTGTGGAGTTCTTCCCAAACTTGGGTGAGGAGCTCTTGCATGAGTGCCCTAGTCTGAGCATCGAGAGCCCCGAAGGGCTCATCTAAAAGCAATATGGCGGGGTTGTTCGCCAGAGCTCTCGCAATGGCCACCCTCTGCTTCATTCCTCCAGAAAGCCCTTTTGGGTAGGTCTGTTCAAACCCTTCCAGGCCTACCTTCTCCACGAACTCCTGAGCGATCCCTTCCTGTTTCACTTTCGGCACACCCGATATTTCTAGTCCAAACTGAATATTTTCTTTTACAGTGAGCCAGGGAAAGAGGGTGTAGCTTTGAAAGACCATTCCCCGGTCCTGACCTGGCACACTGATCACATTCCCATCCAGTCTGACCACCCCTCGAGTCGGCTTGATCAACCCTGCCACAATACGAAGGAGAGTTGACTTTCCACAACCTGAGGGACCTAGAATCGTGGCAAACTCTTTGTTCCTTATCTTGAGATCGATTTCATCGATGGCCACCACTTCATTACCATCCGAGAGGTAGATTTTCGAAACATTATGGATATGAAGTTTGATCCTCTCTTCCACCTTTTCATTCCACCCATGGGAACAATTTATTATAAAGCCATTTGAAAAAAAAGTCTGTGATGAGTCCCAACATTCCGATCGTAAGAATCCCGAAGATGATATTTCCAGTTCGGAGCATCCTCTGGGAGCTGATGATCATATAGCCGATTCCTGAAGCAGAAGCTACTAGTTCGGCTACGATGATATAGGTCCACGCCCATCCCACAATGATTCTCAAGGTGTCAACAATCCCTGGGAGGCTTGCAGGAAGTAGAACCTTCCGAATTACTTGAAATCTTTTTGCTCCCAATGTATAAGCAGTCTCCAACATATCTTTATGCACATTCTTAGCGACAACAGCCACCATCAAGACGAGTTGGAAAAAGCTCCCAACAAAAATAATGGCAATCTTTTCAATATCACCAATCCCCAGCCAGAGGATGAATAATGGAATGAAGGCCGAGGCAGGCATATATCGGATAAAACCCACCACAGGTTCTGTAAAGGCCTCAGCGACCTTGAAGGTCCCCATGATCAACCCGATGGGGACTCCGATGATGGCTGCAAGGACAAATCCCATCATCACGCGGTACACACTATTGAGGATATCGGTGGTAAACCCTAATTCGGAGAAGAGATCAACACCCGCTTGGAAGACCCTTCCTGGAGAAGGAAGAAACAGGGGGTCGACAAATCTCCCGTAGGTGAGAATTGACCATATGATGAGAAAGAAGGCAAAACTGCTAAGGGCAAGAATTAAATAGAGGCCTTTCGGAATGGGCTCCCTCGGACTCAAGAAATTCTCAAGTTTCCGGGGAGCCCTCTCCAATTCCTTTTCTTTTTTTCCATCCATTGGTTAAAGGAATGAACCATCAATCAAATCGGCTGCCTTGGGTTTGGTCTTGATCAGTTTCAATTCAAACCAGAGGTCTGCCGCGCGTTGTGTCACAGTATAAAGAAGACCGGGCTTTTGCGGAGTTCCAAAATAATCCTTGTTCTCCTTGGACCCGTAGAATCGGACACCTGTCTTCTCTTTGGTGAACTCCTCAGGCTTCTGGCCTGTGAATTTAGCCATGATGGGATCGGCCTCCTTTGGATTCTCGGCAGCAAATTTGACGGCCTCATTCCATGCAGCCACGATCTTCTTCACATCAGACCCACGCTTCTTTAAGAAGTCCGGTTTGAAGGCCAGAGAGTCCACAATAATCCCAGGTGTCTTATCGCTTGAGAGCAGGACATGGCCAAAAGCAGTCTCCTTTGCCTTGGAGAGCCATGGTTCCCAGGTTACAGCGGCATCAACTTTGCCAGCCACAAAGGCGGAACCCGCATCACCCGCCTTCATGTCAATCGCTTTGAGATCAGCAAGCTTCATCCCATTCTGTGCAAGTACATAGTTAAGCCAGAAGTAGCTTGCTCCTGCACCGAGTTGAGCGGCAACGGTTTTTCCTTTAAGGTCTTTAATCGTCTTAATCTCTTTTTTCGCCACCATGCCGTCACCGCCATGGGAATCATCAAGGGCTAACACCTGTTTTACTGGGATTGGGTTTTCAGCGGCTGCAGTCATCACATGCGTGTCCACGGTCGTCGCCATTCCCTGGATTTTATCTCCAGCAAAGGCTGCCCTTCGATCGGCAGGACTTTCGATCACAACGACTTCCACCTCAACACCCTGTTTCTTAAAAAATCCCTTTTCTTTGGCCAGGTACAAGGGAGCGTACCCAAGCCAGGTGGACATCCCCAGTTTGATAGGTTCAGCACCCAACGCAGATCCGCTAATCAGAAATACTAAAACCATCATTCCCACAATCCAACTCTTCTTCATACCCATTTTCCCTCCTTCTTTGAATTTTTCTGATCCAGGAATTTTTCTCGTATTCCTTCGTCCAAAACACTGGGGAATTATTATCACAAACCTTGAAGAAAATCAAATCGTTTATTGCAAACGGGGAGGGGTGGTGGCTCTTCGATTAGCCTTGAATGATTTTATGTAGAATGAATGTAAGGGCAGAAACTCCAATTAATGAAAGGATAGATATAATGATGAAAAGGATGATCCAAGGTTTATCTTCATTTTTATTTTTCATGCACCATCAAATCTTAACTCTTCATTCTTAACTCTAAACCTTTATTCAATCACTCTTTTCTCTCGCCAAAGCCTGTCAAATTCTTTCTGATAACTAGCGACCACTTCACTCTCATAGAGGATTAAGATGTTCTCATAATTCCATTTCAGCGAAGCTTCAGACCAGTCAAATGAACCTGTAAGAACTCGTTTCCCATCCAGGATCATAAATCGGTGGTTCATCACTCCTTTCTCTTTTCCTCCGAGCACCTTGACCAAGATTCCTTGTTGGATCAAATAGGTAATTTTAGAAGTTCTTATATTTGCCTGTTTGGAATCGGCAATAACCCTTACCTTAACGCCTCTTTGTTTTGCTTTTACTAAAATCTGGGCCATTTCAAGGGAGGTCATTTCATGTATGGCCAAGTCGAGGGTTGAAGTAGTGGACTCCATTTCCTTCTGAAGGCTCTCTTTAATGCTCCCCCCTGGAGAAAAGAGCGTCTCGATCTCTGCGATGACTGGGGATTCTTGGAGGGTCCATATGAGGAAGAGAAGAAGAAAGAGTCCCCCTTTTTTCACTCTTTCCATTCTCTTTCCCTCACAATGGTACTCGCTCGATATAAAAAATAAACGGCTGTTGCATTAAAGGCAACAAAAATGAGGACGGCTAACCAGAGAGGTCCGTAAAGATAGATGATATAAGAGAACGAAATGCTCGCTAAGATAAAAAGGCTTCCCAGAAGGTAGATGATGTATTGCTTCCATTTAAAATGCCCCTTAATGTCTTTCAACTCATCTGTGAAGAAAATCATAAAGAGGATCAAAGCGATCAATATGAAAGAAAACAAGACGAAGTAAAGAAAGTATAAATCCATCTGTTCAATCCCAGGAGGGTGGATCCTTTATTAATGGCCTCAGTCTTTCATATCATGAAGAATAAAGTCAAGATAAAAATGTTTCCCCCTTGGATTCCATGGTCTCAGCGACCACATTCAAAATCTGATTGAAATCGAAGGGTTTGGAGATGAAAAAATCGAGACCATACTCCTCCATTTTGCTTCGACTCATCTCCATTTCCCATCCCGTAATCATTCCTACGGGTGTGTGGGGACTTATCTTTTTAATCATCCGACACACCTCCCAACCTGATATTCCGGGCATTCCCAAATCGGTCAGAACCATATCAAATTTTCCCTCTTTAAAGAGCTGAATGCCCTTTTCCCCATTCTCTGCCAGAGTCACTTGATGGTTGACTTGAGAGAGAGTCCGAGAAAGGACACTTCGGATAAACTCCTCGTCATCGATCACCAGAATGCGAGCTTTTCTCCCTTTTTTAATAGTTGATGGAGAGACCACTTCTTCTCTCCCCTCCCCTCCAATGGGCAAAATGATTGTAAAGGTCGTTCCAAGCCCCACTTTGCTCTCAACTTCGATCTCTCCCCCAAACCTTTTGACGATTCCATAAGACATACTTAATCCCAGCCCCGTATTGCTGAATGGTTTCGTTGTAAAAAAGGGCTCAAAAATCTTCTTTTTCGCCTCTTCTGCTATCCCAATTCCTGTATCAGAAATCTGGATAAAGACTTCTTTTTTCTTCTTAAACGTACGAACTTCGATCTTTCCCCCTTCGGGCATCGCCTCAATGGCATTGAAAATCATATTGGTGAACACCTCCCTAAATTCAGAGGCGCTCCCTGATATGGAGGGGATTTCCCCGAAATTTGAAACAATTTCGATACGGACTCCCCTGCTTTGGACCTCATCCTTCCATTTCGGTTTAGTAATCTCAATAGAATCTTTAATGATCGAGTTGATATCCACCTTAAAAAGTTCCTGATGAACCTTCCTCCTCGTAAAGTCTTGGAGTCGTCGAACCGTCTGGGCGCTATCCTTGGCTACCTTCTCGATGGTCTTAAGGGTTTCCTTCAACTCCTCATCTTGAACAGTATAAAGAAGGAGTTGAGTATTTCCAAGAATGGCTGCTAAGGAATTGTTGAAATCATGGGCGACACCACTGGCCATTTCAGCGAGGGCCCGAAGTTTTTCAGCCTGGAGCAACTGTTCTTCCATCTTTTTCTTTTCAGTGATGTCTTTGGTGAAAACGATATAATTTATATCTCCCTCTAAATCTTTTATCACTCTGGCATTGATCTCTACGTTTCGAATCTCGCCATTTCCCCGAATGACATTTAATTCAAAGCGAGGAGATAATTTCTCTCCTCCCCCTCGCCGGATAAGTCGATCGGCCATCAATTCCTTGCTCTTCTTGTCCAGAAAACCGGTAAAATCCATCCTGATCAATTTCTCCTGAGGATAACCTTGAATTTCTGCCAGCCTTTTATTTGCATATTTTATTCGATTATCCTTTCCAATCACACAGATCCCGTCATGGGCTCCCTCGACGACCGTTCTATATTTCTCTTCCGACTGTTTAATCTCCTCATAAAGGCGGAGGTTATCAATGAGGGTGGCTAATTGCCCTCCAACGATGCTGAGCAAACGAAGATCATTATCTGAAAAGGCATTCAATGCCCTGCTCTGGGCATCGATCACTCCGATCACTTTTTTCCCCACCTTTAAAGGGACACACATTTCAGAACATATACTCTCATCACCACAGACATACCTTGAATCTTCGCTGACATTACTCACTAAGAGCGGCTCCCCCTCCTCAGCGACCCATCCTGTAATACCTTTCCCCACGTAGAGCCCAAGTTTTCCAATATTCTTCATAGAAAGTTCATTGTAGGAAGCAGGGTGCGGCATCAATTTCTTTGTATTTTCATCTACCAACAAGATCCCCAATCCTTCAAACTTAAAGAAGTTATTTAGGCTATTCATGATTTCTTTCATCATTCTATCCAAATTTAATGACGAGGCAGAGATCTTCATAATCTCATAAAGGATGGTCAATTCATCCAGTCTCTTTTTCGTCTCTTCAAAAAGCAAGGCGTTTTGAATCGAAATCGCTAATCCTGGTGCAATGGAACGGAGAAAGGTAACATGATGATCCGAAAAGTGGTTGGATTCCTTACTGCCAAAATTCATCGTGCCAATAGCCTTCCCCTTATATTCCAATGGAAAAACCAAGGAAGAATGAATCCCCTCTTTCAGTAATTTTTGGTCGATCCAGGAATCGCTTTTCCCAGTTTCTGGGACAATCACAGGCAGGCCCGACTCTATCGCTTTTGCAAGGGTTGTTCCTTCTTTTGGATAAATCACACCACCCACCAATTCTTTAGCCTTATCATCCTTTTCTAAGGCAAAATATTGGAACCCCTCTCCTCCCTCGTCCAAAAGGGTGATGGTCATCCTTTCCGAGTCGAATACCTTTTTGAATTCAGAATGGACGGTTTTGATCATCTGCCCCACATCGAGACTGGAAGCAAGGATTTTGTTGATACCATTCACCACCTCTTTTTCTATCTCTAATCGTTTCTCTTGGGTGATCTCCCTGGCCAGATCGACCACCGCAACCACTTCCCCTTTTTCATCATAGACAGGAAAAGTATGGTATTGAAAAATACCTTTTAAATATTTACTATCTCTCTCCCCAGATACAGGTCTCTTTGTTTTTAAAGTTTCGGAAACATAGCACCCTTCGCAAGGTCGATCGCTTTGATGGAGAATTTCAAAACACTTCTTTCCAATCATTTCTTCTGGCTTCAACCCGTAACGTTTAAATGCTGCCATATTAGCACGAATGATTCGATAATCTTTATATCGAATGGTGATGAGGTCTGTCACGGCATCGAAAGTGGTTTCCCATTCCGATTTGGCTTTGGCTACATTTGAAAAGAGTCTGGCATTCTCAAGGGCGAGTCCAATCTGGTTTCCAAGACTTCCTAATAAATTGATCTCCTTCGGGGTCATGAGATGTGGAGAACGGGTTGCCAGGTTAACAGCTCCTATCGGTTTTTCTTTAGCCAAGAGGGGGATGCTGATCAATGATTGAATTCCTTCCTCTCTAAGAAACGGTAGCATCTGAGGAGTTGGATATTCATCAATGGAAAGACCAATGGGTCGTTTTAATTTAACAGCTTTTCCGCAGATTCCATCACCATATTTAAGAAACCTCATATTCTCGACGAAACGAGGTCCAAAGCCCTTGTGATATTTGAATTCAAATACTTCACCACTCTCCTGAAGCAAGTAAATCCCACCCATCTCAAAGCCTGTTAACGCCATTACCTTATCTAACGCAATGGAAAGAACCTCATTTAAATCTAAAGATTGGTTGATCAATTTACTCAAATCATAAAGTACCTGAAGTCCCTCTGTTTTTTGGAGGAGTTCTTCTTCTATCTTTTTCCGCAGGGAAATATTTTTAATGATCCCTTCATAGCCAATGATATTGCCCTCCCTGTTCTTCTTCACGCTTGCGGTGATGAGAGTATCAATAGGAGTTCCATCTTTTCTTTTCAGTTTTGTTTCAAAGTCTTTGGCAAACCCTTGGTTCGCAATGCTATGTATGAATTTCTCCCGGTCTTCTGGGTTAAAGTAAGTATCCTTTACGAATATTTTTAGTAATTCTTCCTTATTTTGGTAACCCAGTATCTCAACACCTGCCTGATTGACATCAATAAATTTTCCGTCAACCGAAGTGATAAAAACCATATCTTTTGACTTTTCAAAAATCCTTCGGTATTTTTCTTCGGCATCTCTTAAAGCTTCCTGAGATTGCTTTAAATTCTGAATCATCTGATTGAAAGATTCTGTAAGAAGTCCCATTTCATCTTTTGAGGTGGGCTGAATATAGGTATTTAAATTCCCCTTTGCAACTTCCCCCATCTCTTTGGACAAACGCTTAATCGGAAGGGTTAATTTCCTCATTAAGAAGAGACTGAGGAGTATGGCGATCACCAACCCGATCAAAATCCACATCAAAGCCGTATGGGCGATCTGTTCGAGAGGTCCATAGGCTTCTTTTACTGGAACTTGAACAATGACCCCCCAACCCAATTTTTTGATCGGTTTATAGAGACATAAAACCCTCTCTCCCCCGGGATACTCAAATTCTAAATACCCCTCTTTCCCAGAAATGACCTGGTCCACCATTGGAAGATGTTTTACATTTAATCCTAATAAAACTCGTCTTGTATCAGGATGGGCGATAAGATTCCCCTCTTTATCCACCACATAAGTTGACCCCTCTTTACCGATCTGGATTTGTGGAATCAAATTCCATAAATATCGAAGATGAATCTTTGCACTCAATACACCCACCGGTTTCCCTTTGTATTCATTAACAGGAACCGCAATTCCCATAGTGGGTACAATATCTTTAGTGAGAAAAAATTCTCCATAATAAGTCTTGCCTTTTGAGGCCACTCCGAACATCTCGCTCTTTGATTGGTTTTTTAGATCGCCAGAACCTATCACTTTATATTTTGAAACCTTAATTTTTTCTTTTCCTCTTTCATCTAAAAGGGTTAATTCCCAAAAATAATCACTTTGATAAAGGAGGTTTTCCAAAAGGTTATTCATACGGGTAGAGGAACGGCCCATTTTAAAATCTTCATCATTGACAAGGGTAAAGAGGTTCGTGGTGATCTGGTCAAGAAAAGCCTCTGTTCTTTCAACCACCATACTGGCTTTCATCTCTTCAGTCACAATAACTGACTTCTTTAAATCTCTCTGATAGATTTGAATGATATTGAAACCTGCGATAGTCAGTGGGATGGTTGCTAATAAGATGGAAAAAACCATCCATTTTAATGTCAGACTTTTTCTTATTCTCTTTATCATTAATTGACCTCTCCCCTTAAGAATCGATTTAATTCTGATTGGAGAATCCTCCACCCTTTCCCAGCTTTAATCGCTTTGATCCTCCCGAGACGAATATATTTCAAGAAGGTGGGTTTAGAGATCTTCAGATATTCAATCGCCTCATCCGTGGTTAAAACCACATCTCTTTCCATCAAAGACATCGAATTACCTCCATTTGTTTTGATTTTCATGTATTTGAAGCAAAATATATGCCGAGGAGGTAGTGAAAGGTATTCGACTCCATAACTATTTGATTTCTAAAATGATCCTTAATATTCTTAAGAAGAATCTTATACTAAAAACTCCTTCATCAGAGACGACAGATTGTCAAAATTAGTAAATTATTGTCAAACTTTCAGGGGGGAGCTTTTCATCAAACCACAGGTAAACCCCGTTAGAAAGGGCGGAGCTTTAAACCCCACCCTTAGTAAGGAATGAACATTTTTTTCTTCATCCCCACCATAAATGGTAGGGCTTTCTACGGGGTAAAGATATGGGGGTATGATTTATATAAACGCAATTGTTTTTAAGGCTTTGATGTTAAGAGTTTAAATTGAGGAGGGCTTTTATGGAAGAAAGAATAAGAGGTTGTATTACATTTTATATTTTCCGAAGTCTTCTGGTTTCATATTCTCAATGATAGTTTTAAGCTCATCACCCTCCAAAAGATTGGAGGCAAGAATCCCCATTTGTTTTGTTGCCTCAATGACTGATTCCGCAACAAAGATAGGAGCCTTCACCCTTACCGCAAGGGCGATCGCATCACTGGGGCGGCTATCCACAATAAGCTCCTCCCCCTCCACGTCCAAATAAAGATTAGCATAAAAGGTATTTTCCTTTAAGTCATGGATGACCACCCGATTGAGAGTGACTTGAAAGGTATCTAAAATCTGTTTCATCAGATCGTGCGTCATGGGACGAAGCGTCACGACATCTTCAAGACCTCTTGAAATGGCTTCCGCTTCGAAGACTCCGATCCATATCGGCAAAGCCTTCTGTCCGGAAAGATCCACTAAGACGACGACGGGGTTGGAGGCCTTGGGATCCACAACAATACCCATCACTTTAACCTCCATCAATCCCTTCTCCATATCAGTCCTTTTAGAAATTTAGAGTTTAATGAACCCTCTGGCCTAAACATTCCCCATCAATTTCGCCTTACAGGTTCTAAAATTCAATCCTATTTTAACCTGTAGGATATAGATGTCAACACCACCTCTTGAGATTTCTCGATTACACAGACAAAATTGCGATGTTAAAATCTGTGGTATCAAATCAAAATCGGAGTAATCAGAGAGGTCCGATCATTCTTTAGGAGCTCTCTTCTCTTTTTTTGATGCAAATATTACAGGCAGGCATGAAACATGAGGATCAAAATGTTCCTTTTTCTTTGATGAAAGTATGGAATGAAAGAAGGTTAAATCGAAAGTGGAAAAAATCTAAAATCTAACCCTTTGTTGTCTATCGCTCCTCTCTTTAACTTAATTAATATTTTTTACCATGGACTCTTGGGAAATCCACTCTCGGCGTACTATCCGACGCCGATCCTTTGGAAAAGTGAGTGTGATCGTCGTTCCTCTCTTCAAACGGCTCTCCACACGGATGTTCCCTCCTTGATCCTCCACGACTCTCTTGGCGAAGGTCAATCCCAATCCCACCCGATCAGGTTGGGTAGAAAAAAAAGGCTCAAAAATTCGGTCCAGGTTCTTTTTGGGAATTCCTCCCCCTTTGTCAGAGATCGAAACCCCGATGCTTTTCCCATCTCCAAAAAGAGATATATTTACGAATCTCCCCTTTTTTCCCATCGGTGTCCGTGCGACTGCCTCAATGCTGTTTTTCAAAATATGCAAGAGGGCCTTGGCGATGAGACCCTTGTCAACGAAGAAATCCTCCCCCCCTTCTAAAGCCCCTGTTTCCAGATTGATGGAGACCCCCTTTTCTGCCGCTTCTTTTGAAAATGTTTGAAGGACATTCTCCACCACCTCTTGAATCTTTTCCTTCTGAAAAGTAGGTCTTGGGATTAGGACATACTCCTCCACCCGTTGAATCATGGTTTCAAGCCTCTTCGTCTCCCGGAGAATTTGATGAAGATAGGATTTGCCTTTTGTCGAAAGGGGGAGTGTCTTAAGAAGGCGTTGCGTGTATCCTCCAATGGCAACGATCGGATTCCGAGTCTGATGGGCAATCTCCTCTACCATCATACCGAGACTCGCCCAACGCTCCATCTCCAATCTTTCCCTTTCCAACTTCTTCAATCGCTGAATTTCTTGGAAGGAAAAAGAAATAAAAACTTCCCCTTCTTCCTTGAATGAGGTGGTGTAGAGGTGGACGAAAATCTTCGCCCCATTCTTCTGTCTCAAAAGGGCTTCCCCTTCAAAACCATTTTTATAAAGCGTAAGGTAGATGATGTTGGGGAGGAAATAGGTCAGATCCTCTTCCAGGAAAAGCATCCTAATTCTTTCTCCCTCTATCTCTTCTCTCGAATAACCGAAGAGACGTTCGGTATATCGGTTGGTGAAAAGTATTTTTGAGTGGGCATCGGTAAGGATAAAAGCGACTTGAACCAGATCAAGGAAGGGGTGTCTGCTTTTTAGAATCTCAACCATCGTCAACTCCTATCCACTATTAGAATGAAATCAGAGGACTAAGGTTAGAGGGTGAAGGCCAAATCCTCTTGCTTCAAGCCTCAAACCTCAAATTCTAAAAGTGACCTCATTTTATTCCATTGGATTTAAAAGTCAAGTTTTGTTTCCATTGGTTCAGGATATCGGAGGCAGGAGAATGTGGAAAAGTGATCATCGTTTTCCTTGACAAATCCATGAAATCTCGTTACAAAAAATCAACCCTTCGACTTTCCCCAGCCTAAAGCCCGGGGCTTGCTCAGGGTTGATACTGAGCGGCACTTTTGATCCTATCCTAAAGGACTAGGTTTGGCGCCGTCGAAGTATCAATTCCCAAATCAGAACAAATGGAAATAGGGTGTATTTAAAGGGAGAAAAAATTGGGTCTAAAAGACCGGATTTTCGCTAAAGAGAGTAATTTTTATAAGATGCTTTCTGACCAGGCCTCAAAAACCCTTGAAGGGATCGAAGCATTGGAAGCCTTCGTTGGAAACCAAAATCAGGAAAATGCAAACCGGGTCAAGGAGATTGAGAGAGAGGCCGATGAACTTAGAAGGATCCTCGTTGAAGAACTCCATCAGACCTTCATCACCCCAATGGACCGGGAGGATATTTATGCGCTCTCAAGGGCGATCGATGACATCGTGGATTATGCTAATTCCACCGTGGATGAAATGGAAATTTATGAAGTGTCTTCTGACAAACATCTCCAGGAAATGGTGGAAATTTTGAGAAAAGCAGCCTGTGAAATCAATGATGCCGTCAAAATCTTAGAAACGTATCCCAACATCGCCATGGAACACGCCGTTAAAGCCAAATCTTATGAGAATGCCATGGAGAAGGCCTATCATACAGCCCTCGCCAATCTCTTCAAAAAGACCGATACCGTTTATATGCTGAAGATGAGGGAGATCTACCGACACCTTAGCAATGCTGCCGATCGTAGTGACGAAGCGGCTAATATCATCTGCAGCATTGTAATGAAAGCAACTTAACCCCTCTTCAATGTCATCGGAGTTTTAAATGAAAATTCAAACCGACGTATTGATTATTGGGGGCGGTGCAACGGGAGTCGGGATTTCAAGGGATTTGGCATTGAGAGGAATTCCTTCTGTTTTGATTGAAAAGGGGGATTTTGCCTCCGGTGCCTCGGGTCGAAACCACGGGCTCTTCCATAGCGGCGGAAGATATGCGGTCTCGGACCCCGAAGCGGCGCGTGAATGCATTGCTGAGAATAGGATCCTCAGAAAAATTGCACCTCACTGTATTGAAGAAACAGATGGTCTTTTCGTCTCTCTTCCTGAGGACGGTCTCGATTTCAGAGATAAATTTCTTCGAGCCTGTGAAGAGGTAGGAATTCAAACCACCCTTCTCGCTCGGGATGAAGCCCTCGAATTAGAGCCTGAACTCAATCCCAATCTTCTCAGTGCTGTAAAGGTCCCGGATGGGGCGATGGATCCATTTACCTTGGTTATAGAAAATGCCAAAGATGCTGAGGAGCATGGAGCAAAAATCCTTCTTCATACAAAAATCAATTCTCTGATTCTGGATGGGGATAAAGTAAAGGGGGCAAAGGTAAAAGATCTCTACCAAGGTGAGGAATACATCGTTGAGGCTTCTTATATCATCAATGCCACAGGGGCTTGGGCAAACCAATTCCTGGAGCTCGCTGGCCTTCATATCGGCATGGCCCTCTCTAAGGGATCGATGCTCATCACCAACCAGCGGCTCAATCATAGCGTCATCAATCGTTGCAGACCTCCTTCAGATGGCGACATTATCGTCCCAAATCATACAGTATCCATCTTGGGAACCACTTCGATTCGTCTAGAAGAGGTTGAAAATTTTGAAGTGACTCCTCACGAGGTTTCCCTCTTAATTCAGGAGACATCGAAGATGATTCCCACCATCCAAGAGGCCAGGTTTATCCGGGCTTACGCAGGCATCAGGCCTTTATTCCAATCCGAAGAAAAGGGGGATGACCGTGCTATCAGCCGAGGATTTGTACTCATTGACCATGGGAAAAGAAACGGGATAAAAAATCTGTTCACCATCACGGGTGGGAAATTAATGACCTATCGATTGATGGCCGAAAAAACTTCTGATCTCATCTGTAAAAAGATGGGAAGGGATGGTTCCTGCTCGACTCATTTGAAACCTCTTCCTGGTGCAACCAGACCTACCGGTCTAAAAGTACGGCTCAAACAATTCTCAAAAGACAGAGGAGAGATCCTCTGTGACTGCGAACTCGTTCAAAGGAAAGAAATTGAAAAGGTTTTTGAGGCAGAGAAATTGAAAGATTTACAAGACATCCTTCATCGGACACGTCTCTCCAAAGGGACGTGTCAAGGAGGCTTTTGTGTCTATCGACTTCTCGGAGTGCTGCACGATTTAAGGATGGCAGAAGGAGATTCCAATAAAATATTAAAGGGATTTCTTGAGGAGCGATGGAAAGGGCTCCGCCCGATCCTCTGGGGAACAGCACTCAAAGAAGAAGAATTGATTGAATCGATTTATAAAGGAATTTTCAATCTGACATGACAGGGTTCAAGTGGTCCAGGGTTCTAGAAAACCCATGCATTATGATCTCATCGTCATTGGAATGGGATTCTCAGGGCTGATGGCGGCTAAAACGGCTGCGGAATCTGGCCAAAGAGTCCTCATCGTTGGAAAAGGGATGGGTTCTCTCTCACTCTTTTCAAATACGATCGATGTTTTAGGCTTCCCACCTCTGACTGGATCAAAGACGATGAAAATGAGAGATAGTCTTTCCCAATGGATCAAAGAACATCCTGAGCACCCTTATTCTAAAGTGGGCTTAGAAAAAATTGAAGAAGCTCTCTCCTCCTTCCTTTCTCTATTCCCACCTCCTTATTCTTTTCAAACGATTGCCAATATGAACTGCCTTCTCCCAACGGGTGCAGGAACACTTCGACCGACTTATCTCATCCCAATGACCATGATTGGAGGAGCTTCAGTCAACGGGGGGAACACACTTATCGTCGGATTTAAAGGCTTCAAAGATTTTTATGCTCATTATGTGGCTGATCAACTAAAGTATCGTGGAATTACCCTCTCCTTTCCCGATGTCCTTCATCAAGACATGACAGCTACAGCCCTGGCAAGATTAATGGAAAAAAAATCTTTTAGAGAAAACATCGGTTGGGAGATTAAAAAACAACTCCATGGTGAGGGCCGGGTCGGCTTCCCCGCTCTCTTAGGAATGCATGACCCCATTCTGGTTAAGGAAGATTTAGAGGAGATCATTGGTGCTAAGGTTTTTGAAATCCCCATCCTCCCTCCATCGATTCCGGGAATAAGAATCTTCAACCGCTTTAAAGAATGGTTGATCCAGAAGGGAGTCACTTTTCTCCTAGGCTATTCCGTTTCAAAAGCAACCCTGAAAGGGAAAAGG
>PDVH01000035.1_pt1 | contig 38057 bp, 44 predicted proteins | sample 1369781 | NCBI WGS metagenome assembly PDVH01 (sample SAMN07795378, study PRJNA414565) | Alkali sediment metagenome, whole genome shotgun sequencing project. | isolation source: glacial lake sediment | place: Bosnia and Herzegovina: Donje Bare Lake | collected 2016-06
GAATGTTCTTTCTCCATTCAACATTTGAAATGATCCAGTTCTACCGCTCATTTGGTTTTGTCCCTATCCCAAAAAACGATCTCCCCCGCACCATTAAAGAGAGATTTGCTATGTGTTTTGGTGAGATGATGTGGTGCAACGTGTGCCCCATGCGCAGGATCCCCCTGATAGCAAAGAGCATCCAATGACCAGCCCGAACGGCCTTACCATCAATCCCCAATAACCGGATTTTCAGGTTTTTGTCTGAATACAGGACTCCGCCCGGCCCTTACATAAAAAAGATACAAACCATGTATCAGTGTGAGCATTTTTCAGGCACATCTGCTGCCCTGATGCATCATAATAATGTTTGCAGAGGCAAATCATGGAGGGATATTGCAACCTGTACATTGAAGAACCGGATAAAAAAGTTCTGTAAACCAGGTTAACGCACGATCTTTGTGATCGGGATCTCAAGGATGTCCTCAGCTCCTGAAGCCTTGAGCCGAGGAATAAGTTCGTTCACTGCACTCTTTTTTACGACAGTCTGGATACTGTAAAAGTCGATTCCATGGAGCTGGCTCACCGTTGGTTTTTTCATCGCCGGTAATGTTTGGATCACCTGCTCCATTGCATCTTTGGGAACGTTCATTGTGAGGAGCACCTGGTTGCGTGCTTCAATGACGCCAACCAAAAGGGTTTTAATCTCTTCGATGGACTTTCGTTGTTCCGGGTCACCCCAGCTCTTTTTGTTAGCGATGATCACCGTGTAGGATTCCATGATCTGCCCGATAATCTTCAGTCCGTTTTTTCGCAGGGTGGTGCCTGTCTCAGTAAGGTCGACAACAACATCCATAAGATCCGGCACTTTTGCCTCAGATGCACCGAAGGAGTGGAAGAGCTGGACAGGGATACCGAGCGAGACAAAGAACGCTTTTGTGAGGTTGGGGTATTCAGTAGTCACCCTGCTGTCCGGACGTACCTGGGTGACATTCTCGATGGGTTCATCGCGGTGTACGGCAACAACAATACGGACATTGCCTTCACCGGTCTTGCTGTATGACAGGTTCGCCACTTCGACAATATCCGATCCGGTCTCCCTGACCCAGTCCAGTCCTGAGATTCCCATATCAAAATACCCTTTCTCAACATACGTCGGGATCTCCTGTGGTCGCAGAATCTTCACTTTCCCGATACGGTTGTCATCGATCTGGGGGTTGTAATCCCGGTCGGTCCGTTTCACCTCCAGATCAGCCTCCCTGAAGAGCTGCAGGGTCTGCGATTCAAGGCTCCCCTTCGGAAGTGCGATGGTGATCATACCAGTAAACATCGGAACCGGAAGGGATAAAAGATGATGATTGAGTTCACTCAAACGTGTGCACGAGCAATCCACTCAGCAGCTTTGGCTCAAACCATGTAGATTTCGGGGGCATTACTCTGTCTGCATCAGCAATGGCAAGAATTGTATCGATGTGCACCGGTTGCAGGGCAAATGCGACTGCAGCCTCACCGGTATCCACCATGTGCTCAAGGTCTGCCAGTGGACGTGAACCCCCGAGATACTGGAGCCGGGAATCGCTGCGGGGGTCATTGATGCCAAGCAGCTCTTCCAGCACATATTTCTGGAGTACTGCAACATCAAGCGAATCAAGTGCTGCCGAAGAGCGATTAACAGGGCAGGAACATTCGTACCACCGTCCGCCAAGATACATATGTATCACATGATACAGGTGGGCGTGTTTGATCTTTGGCAGGATAGTGACCCCTCTGTTGTCCACGGCACCATAAGGTACAACATCGAAATGGTTTTTCAGCTGCTGAAGGAATTCGTCAGCAGTATAGACCCCCGTATTGGAGAGCAACCGGCTGTAGCCATGGATCCTGACACGGTCATGGGCAAAAAGCACACCCATGAAACGGTTGATCTCATCGCCACCGTGGCCAGTTCGATCTCTGTCTGCCACGTTGACCGCGGATTTTGCGCGGTGATGCCCATCTGCAATATAGAGGCATGGAATACCTGCGAACAGTGTCTCCAGCCGCGCGAGCACCTCAGGGTCAGAGATCCGGAATATCTGGTGCAGGGCACCGCTTTCGGTGCGCACTTCGGCGTCAGGTTCCGAATCAGGAGGGCCAAGCGAATGAATAAATGAAGAGATCCCAAAGAGGTCACGGTACAGAAGTACCACCGGGCCGTTATGGGTCCGCGTGATCTCGATATGGCGGGTCCGGTCCTCCTCTTTGTCGTACCGCGTCTGCTCGTGTTTCCGAATGGTATTGTTCCGGTAATCATCAACATCCAGACAGCAGCAGAGCCCTGAAAATGTCTCATCGTCCTGCCTCACGCGGTACATGTACATAGATGGCACGGTATCCCTGCGCATACTCCCCTCTTTGAGCATGGCGAGAAAATTGTCACGTGCACGTCGGTATACACGGTCATCATTATGGGGCAGGTGCGGAAATTCAGCATCAGAACGGCTGACCCGCAAAAAACTTTTTGGGTTCTTTGCGATGGTTGCCCGCGCTTCATCAGCAGTGACAACGTCGTAGGGCACCGCCGCGATTGCGGGTGCGGCACTCCGTTCAGGACGCACCGCGGCAAACCGATAGACTCTCACCATGAAGAACAATCACACCAGGCATGTTGGTAGTTGTGTGTAATATTTGGGTTCAGCCACTAAATAGTCTCATGGCATGGATCCGTACGATATGAAATAATGAGATCCCGCAATGGCGTAAATATTATCTCTTCATCTGTACCATCAGAAGATGCCATTTCAGGTGCAGGATGCCGACCCGATGATCCGCCCCCGCGAGATTGCCTTGTACCAGCCGGCGCAGATACGGCGGGCAACACCTCTTGATATCCCGTCAATTGCCGCGATTGAACGGGAGCTTTTTGTCGACCCGTGGGAGCAGTCCATCTTTCTTGAAGCACTGACCTATTACCCGAGTTCTTATTTTGTTGCAGCCTGCGATGGGCGGGTGGTTGGTTTTGTGGTCGGTGGACTTGAGGACACGGGTGAGAACATATACGGGCATCTCTGCAATCTTGGCGTTACTGCTCCTTACCAGTACCGCGGCATCGGAAGGCTGCTCGTCAACCGTATCGAGCACCAGTTTGCGCTGGAACGTGCCGGAGGGATCCAGCTCGAGGTGAGGTTTTCAAACACTGGCGCGCAGCAGTTCTACCGCAGGCTCGGGTACCGGGAGGTGTTCCGACTGGCACACTACTACTCGAACGGTGAGGATGCGGTCGTAATGATGAAATGGTTCAGGTTCTAACCGCGTCCGAGATGCTGGTGCGCCCGCGCAAGATCCTGCGCCGCGAGTGCACCCAGCAAGGATAGTTCGCCTGCCAGTACTCCAGATGCGATGATCTCGGCAAGTTTTTTTGCATTGGAACCGGGCGGATTACCCCCGCCGGCAACACCGAGCAGATTCAGACACTCCTGCTGGGTCTCAATTCCCGTTCCTCCCCCTACAGTACCGACAGGGAGAGATGGCAGGGTGACCGAAACGTACACCCCGGTTGGTGTCGGGTCGACAGTTGTCAGGCAGGTGCTGCCATCGATTGCATGCGCAGCATCCTGTCCACAGGCAATAAACATCGCTGCGACAACGTTTGCTGCATGGGCGTTGAACCCCATTGCACCTGCCCTTGCAGAACCAACAAGGTTTTTTCGGTAATTCACTTCAAAGAGCGTGGGTGCGTCCGTCTTGAAGACCTGCGATATTAGGTCCTGCGAGAGCGCAATGCCGGCAACCACACTTCTGCCTCTTCCCATGATTCCGTTGATTGCTGCGGGCTTTTTGTCAGTGCACATATTCCCGCTCAGGGCGACAAGACGGGCACCGGTTGCCTGTGCTATCAGCTCCGCTGCTTTAGCACTCGCGATGGTTACCATATTCATGCCCATCGCGTCCTTGGTATCGAAATTCATCCGGAAAAAGACACTCGTGCCGGCAACGAAGGGTATAATCTCAATAAGTTTTCCATGTGTGGTGGTGCTCTCCGCCACTGCCGGAAGCTCACCGACATGAGTTGTCACCCAGTCCACCACCTGCTTTGCATGCGTAATACTCCGTGCGGCAAAGACCGGCGCCCGCGTCATGCCGTCATGGAGGATCCGCACTTCTGCACCCCCCGCGCGGGTGATTGCGCTGCACCCCCGGTTCACTGAGGCAACGAGAGCCCCTTCAGTGGTTGCAAGTGGCAGGTAATAACTGCCATGGGCATACTCTCCGTTCACCAGCAGCGGACCCGCGATACCCACCGGCACCTGCACCGTGCCGATCATGTTCTCGCAGTTCCGTTTCACCACGCGATCGATATCGATGGAAAAAATACCGAGGTTTTCAAGCGTTGTCCCCGTCTCCTGTTCGATGAACCCGCGGCGCAGCCTGATCGCATCGAGCGGGGCGACTTCTTTTTCCAGTTCGTAGAGTTTGAGCGATCCGTCTTTAAGCCGGTTGTGGATGGTAACCTCCCTGTCGTTATCATGACCTGATTTTGCACCGCTTCCTGTGCTCTCACGGTGCCCATCATCATCAGCCATGAATAATGGTTAGCACGTATACTGTTATGATATACGTGGTTGCATGAATGTCGAACAGTGGGGAATCAGGGTTCCGGCACGGCAGGGTGAGGTAATAAGGCAAACCCTCATACGCGAGGGCGCGCTCGACACCTCACTCAAGCTGCAGCGCGATGGCGATTCGCTGCTGATCCCGCTCACTGACTGGCGCAAAGGTGCGGAGAGGTACGAATTTGAGGAGCGTCCTGACAGAGAGGAACTCATCAGGCACGAAATTGTCGGCGGGATTGCCATCATGCAGGATGAAGACCTTAAGGGAGCACAAAAAATTCTCGCATCGCGCCCATCCCTCCACACGGTCGTCTATGCAAAGGGAGAGGTGATCGGCAAGTACCGCACCCGGGAGTTCACGGTGCTCGCGGGCACCCCGACCACCAGAACGCAGCTGACCGAATACGGTCACCGGTTCACAGTCGACATTGCCGGGGCGTATTTCTCTGCACGGCTCTCAACCGAACGTCAGCGCATCCTCTCTCAGACACAGGATCGTGAGTGCGTGCTCGATATGTTTGCAGGTGTCGGACCGTTTGCGATCACCCTTGCAGCGCGTGCAGCACTCGTGGTAGCTTGCGACTTCAACCCGAAGGGAATCGGGCTGATGCTTGAAAATATCGCGCAGAACCGGACAAAGAATGTGCTCCCCATACTTGCGGATGCACACCGGCTAACTGGCATCATGCCATGGCAGTTTGACCGGATTGTAATGAACCTCCCTCTTGCAGCCACCGAATTCCTGTCTGATGCATTGCGGCTTTGCTGTATGGGCGGAACGATCCACTTCTACTCGCTCGTCTCAAAGGAAGGTGAACACAAAAACCACATCGCTGAGCTGGGCGGGGGCGTTGTTGCAGAGCGGGTCGTGCGGTCGCACTCCCCATCCCAGTGGCACGTAGTGTATGATATAATAAAAAAGGGTGAATAGTCTTATTCAAGCGGCACGAACTTGGTGCCGTAGTGTATGATGCCGCTTTCACCATCAGCAGCGATCCGGCGGAACACACTTTTCACCCGCATGCCGATCTTTGCCTGATCGGGGCTGCAGACAATCTGTGTGGTCATGCGCGGCCCCTCGTCCAGCTGCACGATTGCGAGCACGTACGGGGTAAACGCCTCAAATTGTTCGTTTGCGGTATGAATCACGGTGAATGTTACGACCGTTCCCAGTCCAACAAACTTATGGTCAATGATCTTTCCGTTCCGGCGGCATTCGGGGCAGAACGTCCGCGGCGGGAAGAAGTGACGCCCGCAGGTCTCACACCTGGTCCCGATCATGTTGTACCGCTGGGGGATTTTTCTCCAGAACCGGCGCCGACAGTGTGCGTCATGCCAATCCTTGCGCCATCGATCTGGCGTTTGCCAGCCTCGTTCCTGAGCTGCTGGACGATCTCGCAGACCTGTTTGATACCGGTCGCACCGACAGGGTGCCCGCATGCCTTGAGCCCGCCGCTTGTGTTGACCGGAATCTTCCCGTCAAGCGCGGTCTCCCCGTCTGCGGTGAATTTTCCTGCCTCGCCTTTCCTGCAGAACCCGAGATCCTCGATTGCGCAGATCTCAGCGATCGAGAAACAGTCGTGGACCTCCACCATGTCGATGTCCTTGTGTGCAAGTTTTGCCATCCTGAATGCACGCTGCCCTGCGGCGACCGTTGCGTCAAGTGTTGAAATGTCCCGACGGTCGTGGAGCGTAATTGTGTCGCTGGCCTGCGCACTGGCGAGCACCTTTATTGGTGTATCCGTGAACTCTCTGGCGCGCGTGAGGGGCGCCACAATGACCGCAGCAGCACCATCAGTGATGGGCGAGCAGTCGAAAAGCCGGAGTGGTTCTGCAACTACTGTGGATTTCATGACGGTATCAATCGTGATCTCCTGCTGGAACTGTGCAATGGGATTTCTCGCCCCGTTGTAATGGTTTTTTACCGCAACCTGTGCAAGCTGTTCTCGGGTGAGGGGGTAGCGGTGCATGTAGTCAGTTGCGATCATCGCATAGAGTCCGGGAAACGTTGCGCCGACAAACCCCTCCCACTCGCGGTCTGCTGCACCTGTCAGGGTGTCGGTGCTTGCGCCGGGTTCGACATCAGTCATCTTCTCGACACCCGCTGCGACTACAATATCTTCCATACCGCTCGCGACCGCAATGACTGCCTGTCGGAATGCGAGTCCTCCGGATGCGCACGCAGCCTCCACTCTTGTTGACGGGATATGGCGCGTTGCCATCCCCGCGTAATCGGCGATCAGCGCACCGATATGCTCCTGTTCGATGAACCTGCCTGCACTCATGTTGCCCACATACATCGCATCGATCTTTTCTCCAGAAAGCCGGGCATCCTCGAGAGCTAACGCACCTGCCTCCACAAAGAGATCGCGGAACGAACTCGACCACTTCTCACCGAAGGTGGTGCACCCAATCCCAATCACTGCAACGTCTCTCATGTCTGCATCACGATCTTTCCCTTGTGTTTGGCGTACCGTGCATAATCGAGGTAGATGGGCTTTTCTAATAACTGCTCAACTGTTGGAGCAGCGTTGTGCCGGAATTTATCAGACGCAATTGCATCCGTCACCTCTATATCGAATGCATCACTCCCTGCACCGGAGCCGAAAGACACGACGAGTATCCGTTCACCTGCTTTTGCAGTGTCAAGTATGGCAGCAAGCCCGATAGGTGATGCGGCAGAATAGGTATTGCCGAGCAGGGGCACCACAAGGCCGGATTTGATCTGCTCAGGTTTAAAGCCAAGATTCTTTGCAACTTTCTGCGGGAATTTTGCATTCGGCTGGTGGAAGACTGCATGATCATAATCCTTCGGTGTTGTACCAACCTGGTCAAACAGGAGACGTGCTGCTCCCTCCACATGCCGGAAGTACCCGGGATCTCCGGTAAACCGCCCGCCATGGCGGGGGTAGTCCTGCCCCTCGCGGCGCCAGAAGTCGGGGGTATCTGTTGTGTAGGAACAGGTATGATGGATGGTTGCGATGGGGTCATCCCTCCCGATAAGGAACGCGGCACCGCCCGCCGCAGCGGTGTATTCGAGTGCATCGCTCGGCGCACCCTGCGCGATATCAGAACCAATTGCGAGACCGTATGTAATCATCCTGCTTTTCACAAGCCCCATACAGGTCTGGATCGCTGCCGTCCCCGCCTTGCAGGCAAACTCGTAATCGGCTGCAGTCATGTTGGGTGTCGCGCCGATCGCTTCGCCGACAGTACATGCCGTAGGCTTCACCGCATAGGGATGTGATTCGCTGCCAACATAGACGGCGCCAATCTCATCGGGATTGACGTGCCTTCGATTCAGAGCATTTCGCGCCGCTTCCACTGCAATCGTAGCAGTATCCTCGTCAAGATCGGGAACGGATTTTTCAAAAACACCCAACCCCCCGGATATATCGGAGGCGTTGGCGCCCCACACGCGGGCGATCTCTTCAACCTTGATACGGTACCTTGGTATATATACGCCATAGGTGATGATGCCTACCATTCCTGTCCCCTCAACACATTCACGATTTTCTCTATCTCCATACTGGTGCACATGACTGTGATCCGGTCCCGCTCAGCCATTTTCGGTACAATCGGGTGAACGTCTGCCGCACTGATACCCTGGAACACCACGCACCGCGGTTTGAACGGTGTGACGCGGATGGCTACCATCGGGGATTTTCCCGTGGATACGTTGGTAAATATCAGCGACCGTTCCGTGCTCCACCCATAGATACGGTTAAATTCATTCGATGAGAGCTGCAGGATGGCATTCAGACTGTTTATGACAGTATACCCATGAATCGTCTGATCCATCGACCCGCAGAGAAGCGTACACCCGATCGCATCGGCAAAACCCTGGAGCGGCACCTGGGTCGCGTACTCATGCATGTCATAAATGACGTCATCATCAATGCCGGTATATAGCATGGACGAGAATTGCTGGATGTGCCTGCCGCCGTTCTCCTCATCAAGGGCAAGGATCGTGTCAACGATCTTGCCGACAATTGCGGTACCGGGGCTTTTCCTCCTCCCCCCCTCATAGTCGCTGATGACAGAGGGGGAGACGCCCAGGCGTTCAGAGAGAACACCAGGTGCGATCTCAAAGCTCAGGCGCCATTTTTTCAGCGAGCTGATTCCGCATACCGGATTTCATGCTGTATAACACGATGCTGCCTGTTAAATAATTAACGAACTTTAGTTCGACATAAAACGAACATATGCCGGTGGCAACTCATAAATAATAAGCATCCCAATTTTGATAAGCATGCTGGAGTCAGGCGATCTCTCATACTTAAAGGCAATAGCACTCATGGGAGGGGGCAGAGGGCCTGTTTTTGTGTCTTCGCAGACAATAGCAGACACCCTGCATACCAGCCCCCAGACAGCATCGCGCAGGCTCAAGGCGCTTGAATCACAGGGGCTGATCAGCCGGATCATGAGTCCCGATGGGCAGCATATCCATCTCACAAAACAGGGCGAGGAGGAGCTCCACAGGGAGTATATGGATTACTGCAGAATTTTTTCAGAAGGGAAAACGGCATATTCACTGACGGGGAGTGTCATCACCGGGCTGGGTGAAGGGAAATATTACATGAGCCTTGCCGGCTACCGGCAACAGTTCGGCGCCCTTCTTGGTTTCGAGCCGTACCCGGGCACCTTAAACATACGCCTGTCCCCGTCGAGCCTTCCAATCCGTAAGAAGATTGATGCGTTCAACTGGATCCGGATCAAAGGTTTCTCAGCTGACAGCCGGACATTCGGCGATGCACGCTGTCTCCCGTGCAGGATCGGCAACGTCCCCTGCGCTATCATAATCCCGGGCAGGACGCATTACCCTGAAGATATTATTGAGGTCATTGCCCCGGTTGCTCTGCGGAGGCAGCTGGGAGTTGAGGACAGCGATACTGTGACAGTAGAGGTGGGTTCGTGATTGATGAAGCACTGGTTGCATTACGGGAAGGCAGATTCATCCTGCTCTATGATTTTGATGACCGCGAGAGAGAGACGGACTTTACAATACGCTCTGATGCCGTTACCCCCCGGCATATCGTCCAGATGCGCAGGGATGGCGGTGGGCTGATCTGCACCGCGGTCCACCCGGTTGCCGCACAGCGTCTTGGCCTTCCGTTTGCGAGTGATATGCTGCGTGCGATGGTTGCAGCTGAGCGCGAAGGCGATATCCCGTACGACCGGAAGAACCACTCCTCCTTCTCCATATGGGTCAACCATCGCGGCACATTCACGGGAATAACCGATCGAGATCGTGCACTGACAATAACGGGAATTGCCGATCAGGTGAAAAAATCGTTAAATGGCGGGGGATCGAACTTCCAGCTGATGCTCTTCTGGATCAGCGGCGTGGCCAGACTGAGCTCTCTGTTGCCCTTGCAGAGATGGCAGGAATAACACCCGCGATCACCGTTTGCGAAATGCTGGATGACAAGAGTGGTCTTGCTCTCTCAAAGGATGATGCACAACGCTACGCGAGAAAACACCGCCTTGTCTTTATCGAGGGAAACGAAGTGCTGGAGCGCTGGGAATCTTACCGCTCCTCATAAATAACTTCTCTATTTTTTCGCCAGCCGTTTCAGGGTCTCTTCAGGAAGCATCTTTGCGATGCTCATCTTTGTCGGACAACGCCCCAGTTTTAGGCCCAGTTTCTTTGCCTCGTCCTTGAGCGCTCTTGTGTCCACATTTTTAATGAACTCACTCAGCTCCTTTTTTTCCATAGATGATCGATAGGTGATATGCCCGGGGAAAAATAAGGTTTACGGCAATCGGGAAATTAAAAAGGGAGTTAATTATATCTTAACCTGCGCAAGCGCTTCATATGCCATCTTCCGGAACGTTTCAGGGTCAAGCGATGGATACTGTTCTTTGATACGGAGAGTATCGGGTGCTGTGCCGGCAGCGCATGTATCAAGCCTGTCAAGAGTAGAGCGTGCCGCGTCAAGGATCCAGAGATCACGGGTTTCACGGTCAACCACGGTAATTGACTCCACCCTGCCCGAAACGAGATACGCCCCATCAGGTGTCTGGTAGAGGTTGGGTTTCCCCACTACCGCGACAAACGCCGGTGTCTCGATCTTTGCCAGCTGCTGCATTGCTTCGGGCTGGTAACTGCCTGCCATCACAAAAAAGGTACCGGTCGGGTCGGCTACACGTCCGCGGTAGAAAATATTCTGGTCGCCCTGCCGGTGTTTTTCAGTAAGTGTGCCGACCAAAAAGACACGGTTGCAGCGCTCGCCGGTCGGGAGCAGGACAAATGTGGGGCTCTTTTCGTCATCGCCTTCCCGGAACTGGTACCGGCACTCGCGCAGTTCAGCGGCAAAAACCCGTCGCGCCGGCTCGCGTTCAAACCCCCCGTTACGCTTTCCCTGGGACGGGGCTCCGAATGCACTCATGGGACTCCCCCGGCACGGTTGAGGAGCGCGGCATGTTCACCTGTCTCCATTTTCAGCCGCTCGCATGACCTGACCAGCAACCGGTTATCGATCTCCCTGCCACGGCAGAGTACGTACCTTCCCAGTATCGCGTCGCGCATGCGCAGGAAGACTTCATCCATACCAAGGGGATTGTTTTCTGCAAGTTCCTTTGCCGCATCAAGTGTCATGCCTGCGAGCGATTCCACCACTTCACGCTGCAGTAACATGTTGTACGTCTTTTTTCCATCGTCCAGCCATCCCTTGATCCGCAGGTCATAGACATACTTTGCCTGGATCTCGTGGACACGGCAATGAGTCCTGAACCGGGTGCGATTTGGACGATTATTCCGCGCATCTCTGAATCCCCCCCGGTCACGATGATGTCACCATCGTCCGGGATGATCGTTGCCGCGCTGAGGTTCAGAGAAAGACGTCCGTTGAACTCGTCTACCTGCGCGTAAAAGATAGTGTACACGCCCCCGACTGCAAGCTTCTCCTTGCCGGCCTCTTTCCAGATGACAAACTTGACCGTTCCGGATTCATCACCAAGGATACCGGACTGGAGCATCCGTTCGTGAGTGGTCTCCCATTCCTGGACTACCTTTGCCCGGACGCTGCCAATACCAGGTCCCAATTCGCTTATCTTTGCCGTGGATGGAATGAGCGGCCGGTCCTCGTCAACCGGCTTGATCGCAGTACCTGAGTGGATTTTTAAGTTCGAGATGCCTTTGAACTCATCGATAACGGCAGACTCGATCCGGTACCATGCCCCCTCGTTCATTTTTGGAGCATTTGCCTTTGCCCATGCAACGAACCGGATTGCACCCGTGGCATCCGCGATGATACCGCTTTGGGCTATAGCTGGTGATCCCGGTGATAGGATCGCCACCACCTTGCCTTCGATGGTTACCCATTCGCCCGGTGCAATATCAGCGATGGATCGGTCCCCTTTTGAACCCGCGCCACCACCGGCACCACCACCAGTCATGCCAATGCCAGTGAGATTGAATTCTTTTGCCAGTTCATTTGTCACACTGCGTTCCGCTTCTGCGGGCTGGACACCAAACTCTTCAACAAGCCGGCGCAGTTTCACCTCGATCTTTTTGGGGTCGACAGTTTGTCCTTTCTGCTCGATTTTTGAGGAGATTCTTTCTGCTGTCTGGGAAAAATCCATAACTCTACATCTCCAGTATTCCATCGTTTCTTATCATGTCTTAATGTTACGGAGTGTGCGTGGCGAAAGTGAGTGTTACGTCGCAGAATGGCGGTATGGTGAGGTTTATGTTGCTCCATGGCACACAATATGGTATGGAATTGACAGCAGACAGCACCATTTACGATCTTCTGAAGGCTAAACCCGATGCAGCCGAAGCACTGTTTAAGTTCGGCATGGGGTGTGTCGGGTGCGCGATCGCCCGCGGTGAAACTATCCGTGAGGCAGCCGAAGCACATGGCATACCCCTTCCCGAACTCCTCAAGGCGATCGGGGTAAAAGAATAAAAAATGGCACCGCTTTTTCCAACTTCCGGAACCAGTTCGGGATTTAAGTGTAATCAGCACCCTTTCGGTTTCCTCGGGACTGAATTCACCCATTCGTAACGATTAAAAATTTTGTTTTATTTTTTTGTATTGCGAAAGCAAACAAGCTCATCTTTTGATGCATCAGGGTGCCGCTTCAGGTAATCGGCAGTATCCGGTTCATGGAGCAGTGTACAGCGGGCGCAGTTCCAGACCTTACCGCCAGTTGAACTCTCAACCCACTGTCCCAGAGCCTCATCACCGCAGGGATACAGCGGGCAGTAACAGTAGTCGCACCGCTGTCCGGTAAAATGGCATGGGTAGTAGGGACAGTTCTCGGGTGTCCACTCGGTCCAATGGTCGCCTTTGATCCGGCTGAAAATGAAAAACGAGGGGCGGCTCCGCTTCACCCTGCCCTCATACCGCATGAGCGCTTCCGGGACACCATGCAGGACTGCCCCATACACCCGCTTGCCGATGGCGGTAAAGGTACTACCGCCAGACCCATGCCTCTGGTTTCCTTCACAGGCAGTGATGATGGCATCGGCCGGGGTGCCTGTAATCCCCCTGCCCATGTTCTGAAGCGCCTCCGCTTTCGCTGCCGAAGCGACCATGATCGTTTCAAGCAGTGCTGCATCGCTCATCCCCTGGACGCTGCAGGTAATGATGTTGATGGTTCCGTAACCCTTGCCGTCCGTTCCATGTATACCCGCCGTGATAAAGGTGGTAATAAAGTCGCACTGGAGCACGCAAAGGTTCCGCATCGGAACTGCTGTCAACAACCCGAAATAGTTTTTTCCCAGACCTCCACCGGCCGCGACCATTTCCAGTTCTTTCTCGGGCGGCGAGGTGCGGCTCCAATCAGGAGGGACCGTATGGTTGATGAGGGTTGAAACAGCACCAATGCCGCCTCCAATGCCCGTGCTGGCGGCCCGGAAAGACCCGCGGATAAAAAGTGTGGAATTATCGAGAAAATATCTCATGCAACAGAATAACGCACCCGGTCTTTCAGTTCCTGCTGCTTCCCGGCATTCCAGCCTGAAACGTCCTGCAGGTACCCGGTAACCCTGCTGATCTGGACAACATCATGGGAACCGCATTCGGGACAGACTGGCTGTTTGCAGAGCGGGCAGTACTCGATACCCGAGATCATCTCGTGGGAGCAGTGGCAGTGGTCGAGCGGGCACATGACCTCAAGATGACTCTCCCCGCAGTTGGGACAGGGCGCCGAGTCTACGATAAGGTGGCACGTATGGCACTTGAATTTCCGTTCTTTTTCCGGAATATCTTCAATCTTTTTATATTTTTTTACAAAATTCATTTGTTCTGCGCTCCAATCCATATTATTACATCGCAGAAGTCATTAATATACTTTTAGACCGTTCAGTGAATCTGATATTGGATTCGCGGTACGCACTGGAGCGCGCATGCGGATCTGGTCACAAAATGAAGGTTGTTTATATAGTATCACATTTTACAGACGCGTGCAAAATCCTTTGCAGCGGTCGCGGGGCTGTCAGCTTCATAGATTGCCCTGCCAACGATGATCCCATCTACGATCCCGGCAACCGAACGTATATCACCGCCCTGCGCTCCAACGCCAGGTGCGTAGATCTTTTTTGTACCGATAATGGAACGGAGTTTTTTCGCACGCTCAGGACGGGTTGCAGGCGCGATAATGCCATCCGCTTTGCATGCCATGGCAACCTGTGCGAGCCTCTCCGCCACACCACCATGGAAGAACTCGGTGGCGCCCGGGTGGCTCATCTCAGCAACTACATAGCACATGCCCCCGTGATAGTGAGAGTTCTCCACGCATGCCTGGACTGCATCCCTTCCCGTGAAACCATGGCAGATCATCGCAGAAAATCCTGCAGAAAAAACCTGATCAGTGATCAGCCGGTTGGTGTTTGGTATATCAGCGACTTTGAAATCGGCAATAAGCGGCAGTTTGAATACGCCAATCTCCCGAACAATCCCGAGTCCTGCAGAAAGAACGAGGGGGTACCCGATCTTGATTGCATCGACGTGAGGTGCGCAGGCCCTTGCGATTGAGAGTGCACGGGCTCTCTGTGGAACATCCAGTGCGAGTATCAGTTCAGTCATGGTGCATCCGCTCCAAGACAGCAGCTGCGAGCAGGGGGAGGGTAATTGTTGCATCACCATATACGGTCACTGCCTGCGCCGCCTCGGTGATCTTACCCCAGGAACGGGCTTCATCAAGCGTTGCGCCCGAGAGCCCGCCGAGGTCAGGGCGATCGCCGGTAAGCTGCACCGCATAATTGAACCCGCCGGGGGTCATCAGCATGCTCTGGAGGATGAAGTTTTTCGGTACCCCGCCTCCCACGAGCAATGCGCCGGCTTTTTTTGCGGAAAAGCAGCGGTCCATCAGTGCAGGCATATCCGCAAAAGCATCGATCGTCACATTGTTTGTCTGGGAGAAGAGCCAGTACTGGAGGCCGACCATTGAATCCTGCACAGCGGGACAGTAGACAGGGATTTCTTTGTTTGCAGCGGTGTGAAGAATACCGCTCTTCGTGCGCCTGCCGATATGCTGGAGCAATGATGAAATGGAGATCCTGCTTTCAGGCTCGAGCTCGGAAAAGACATCCTGCATGAACGTTTCAAAATGCTCGAATGCCTCATTGGGGAGGAAGACATCGTAGATGCGGTTGATCTCATCGTGCCGGAGTTCGACATCCGAGCAGGATGCACTGCCATGGTAATGCCGGCACCCTATGGCCTCTATGATATCGTGGGTCAGGTTGGCACCGGTAGAGACGAGGACATCGATATGTCCTCTGGTGATCAGGTCAGCGACGATCCCGCCCATGCCAGCAGGCACCATCGCGCCGGCAAGCCCAAAAAATCTTGTGGCTTTTTTATCGCGCAGCATTGCCTCGTAGATCCTGACCGCGCGATACAGTGCACCGCCATTATAGGCACCGGCTTTTCCCATCGCCCTCACCAGCTCTCCGACGGTCATCTTCGGCTTGAGATGGATCTGGGTTACAGGTGTACCGCATTGTCTGTTCATGCCTTTCCCAATCCCTGCAGGGATATTGGCGTTTTATGGTGATAACTGCTCTTCACGCCAGAGAGCTCTCCTTGAGTAATTCCAGACATTAGGAACCAGAAACATACCTGCAGGGAGGCTTTGCCAAGTGACTCCGGCAGTTGGCGGCATGTCTTTCCCATCCGGTGGCTCAGCCTCTCGATACCAGGGCGACCTTACGGTCGCCAATATACCGGATATTAATCGAGGTCTCCCCGGCACAATGGTTTTGCCAGATGCCTTCGTGCAGTTGGTGGCACTTCATACCATCCGGTCTTCAGCGTCCGGGAATGTTCCTGCACGTCCGGCACGTCCGCCCGGGCTCCGCACTTTTTGCACTTCCATCCCTTGCCTTTCCCGTTGCTGGTCATGCGTTTGGTGCACGCGGGACAGAGCGGGGGACGTGTCGTAATAGCAGGTGCACGTGCCGTGACCTTCACCTTCTCTAGGTTAATGCTGCCTTTTTTGTAACTCCCGACAACGGTTACTCCGTCTCCCGCAACAAGCTGCCGTACAATTTTCCTGAACCCTTTGGTCGGTTCGTATGCCATACACCGCACAGTATGATTGCCATCCCTGATAAAAAACGAGACGTGCCCTCCAATGCCGGTTTCGGGAGCACTTGTGACAACACCCTGTACCCGGTAAGAGCACCCCTCTTTGAGACAGCCGATCTCTCCGTCACTCAGGTGGGCATCGGTGCCCTGATTGGTGATCCAGATCTGTTCGAACGCCGGTTTTTCAGACTGAACCATCGACCGGGCAAGCATCACCCATGAGGGGCTCTCGCCCCTGATCCCGAACAGCACCGGGTCCGGTGTATGCGGTACGCAGACCACGACATCGTTTCTCCCATCCACAGTGTCCCAAGTGTGCGGAAATGTCGCGTCCTGTGCAGCAAAGAGGCTCGTTTTATCTACCCTGCGCGATGTGCCCCACCGTTCCGGTTCCCGGTACGTCAGGATTTCGAACGTAATATCAGGAAATTCGCTTGCCACTGCAGCAGTGGCACCGATCAGTCCGCGCTGGTTCTTGTACCCATGGTAACGTGCACCGGTCTTCTCAAGGATTTGTATCGCATCATCGGTCTCACAGAAGTCCCGCACCGCCTTACAGTAAAATGCCGGGTCAAGGGGTTTTTTTGCAACAACCACACCGGGGTTCGTATTGTTGCACGCAAAATCCGCGAGCTCTTCAACGGTCGCGCATGCGATTTCAAATGCGCGTTTAGCATCTCCTGACACATCAATTGCAATTGCCGCATTGCCCCTTGTCTTGAACGTTACATTCGGGTTGAGCCTGACAAGGCGTACCTCCTTTACCTTCATATGGTCATGGATAAGGCGCTGTGCAAGCACCGCCCCGAGATATGTGGTGCACATCCCTTCAGGAGAATCCGTGTCATCGACCCCGATCAGCATGTCTATATTAATATATGGGCATGGTATATCCATTTGTAACTGCAATGACCCAGGACCGCTCGCTCCAGCTGGTGACAAGCGTTATGATTACCGCAGGATTCGAGGTCTCCGAACGTTTTTCCCTCCGCCCCCGGAGCTTTGACCTCATCGCCCGCCGTAACGGGACGATGCTCGTCATCAAGGTCGTCTCCCACATTGACAGCGTGAGCGAGGACGTTGCATCCGACCTCGAGATTATTGCCTGCCACCTCCGCGGCATCCCGCTGATTATCGGGGAACGTGCACGCGACGCCGAGCTTGAGCGCGGGGCTGTGTACATCCGGTACGGTATCTACGCGGTCAGTGTCTCAACGCTCTATGACTTTTTTGTCGAGAAGATCCCGCCACTCGTGTACGCGTCCCCCGGGGGGTTGTACGTAAACATCAACGGCGAAGTGCTGCACGATATGCGTGAGCGGCGCGGGATGTCGCTTGGCGATCTTGGGCACCTGCTCGGGGTTTCACGCCGGACGATCAGCAAGTATGAAAGCGGCATGGGGACGACGCTTGATGTAGCGTTCAGGATTGAGGAAGTCTTTGATGCCGGTATGGTTGAGTCAATCGATCTGCTTCTGCATGAGCCGCAGAAAGAAGAGGAGCCGGCTCGACAAAAAGAGCAGAAGGATCGCCCCCTCTCCATAGGTTTTCTTGAAGAGCTTGGCATGAAGCTCCATACGCTCCGGGGGGCGCCGTTCCAGGCGCTCGTCACGTTTAACGAGCATACGATCTTCACAGGGTATGGTACAGCGCAGAAGGTGGTCAAGCGCGCCGCCCTCATCGGTAATCTCTCCAAGATCGCAAAAAAACATGCAATGTGCATCATCACCGATTATCATAAACAGAAGAAAATCGGGAGGACGCTTGTAATTGGTGAGGACCGGCTCCACTATCTCCGCGACGGTTCCGAGTTGATTGATCTGATCGGCGACTCATAATGTTTATATAGAACCACAAACCAATTTTAGTGCTAAAAGTGGTGAGACTATGTCACAACAGCTTGGAGGCCAACCTATTCTTATTCTCAAAGAGGGTAGTTCACGCACGCGTGGACGCGATGCACAGGGTATGAACATCAACGCCGCAAAGGCGGTTGCGAGTGCCGTGCGCACAACCCTCGGTCCGAAAGGCATGGACAAGATGCTCGTTGATACTATCGGTGACGTCGTGATCACGAACGATGGCGTTACGATATTAAAGGAGATGGACATCGAGCACCCGGCAGCAAAGATGATGGTCGAAGTCGCAAAGACCCAGGATGATGAGGTCGGCGATGGCACCACCACAGCAGTCGTAATTGCCGGTGAACTGTTAAAGAAGGCAGAGGACCTTCTTGAGCAGGATGTCCACCCGACGATCATCGCCGCCGGCTACCGGCAGGCAGCCGAGAAGGCACAGGAGTTTTTAAAGGATATCGCCATCGATGTGAAGGCAACCGACAAGGCAATGCTCAAGAAGATCGCGGAGACTGCAATGACCGGCAAGGGTGCCGAGGCATCAAAGGACGAGCTCTGTGAGCTTGTTGTCAAAGCGGTCACCATGGTTGCTGATGAAGATGGCACCGTTGACATTGAAAACATCAAGGTCGAGAAAAAGTCCGGTGGATCGGTCGACGACTCAGAGATCGTCGAGGGTGTGCTGGTTGACAAGGAGCGGGTCCACCCCTCAATGCCAAAGAAGGTAACGAACGCGAAGATCCTGCTGCTCAATGCCGCCGTCGAATTCAAGAAGACCGAGGTCGACGCCGAGATCAACATCACCAGCCCCGACCAGCTGCAGGCATTCCTCGATGAAGAGGAGCGCATGGTCAGGAACATTGTCGACAAGATTATTGCAAGCGGTGCAAATGTTCTGTTCTGCCAGAAAGGCGTTGATGATATCGCCCAGCACTACCTTGCAAAAGCCGGGATCTTTACTGCGCGCCGTGTGAAGAAGAGCGATATGGAGAAGCTCGCCCGCGCAACCGGAGGAAGCCTCGTCTCTTCCATCGATGCAATAAACAAGGAAGAGCTTGGCAGGGCCGGTATTGTTGAAGAGCGCAAGGTCTCCGGTGAAGAGATGACCTTTGTCGAGCAGTGCAAGAACCCCAAGGCAGTATCCATCATCGTCCGCGGCGGAACCGAGCATGTTGTTGACGAGCTCGAGCGCGCAATCCACGATGCACTCAGAGTTGTCGGTGTTGTTTTCGAAGACCACAAGGTCGTTGCCGGTGGCGGTGCACCCGAGACCGAGCTCTCACTCAGACTCCGCGAATATGGCGCAACCGTTGGCGGCAGGGCACAACTTGCAATCGAGGCATTTGCAGCCGCACTTGAGATTATCCCGCGCACGCTCGCAGAGAACGCCGGACTTGACCCGATTGATATGCTTGTCGAGATCAGGGCAGCCCACGAAAAGGGCAAGAAGACATTCGGACTGGATGTGTTTGCCGGCAAGGCGGCTGACATGCTGAAGGCAGGGGTAGTCGAACCGCTCCGCGTCAAGACGCAGGCGATCTCATCTGCAGCAGAAGCTGCGGTCATGATCCTGCGCATTGACGATGTTATCGCATCGTCCAAGGCACCCGCAGGGCCTGAGGGCGGTATGCCCCCCGGCGGCATGGGCGATTACTAACAACCAAACCTCTTTTAAAAAATATTTCGAATTTTTTTTATTAGTTTTCATTCAAATAGAGGGTCAGGCTCTCTAAATAAAGAACAAAGATCGATCAGTACGCAGGACCGTTTTCGGTTTCCTGACGTTTACACAACATCACCGCATATTCCCTGATATCGGAGACGATAATCCAGCACCACCACCCTTTTTTAAAAAGGGTCAACAGGTTCATTAACCCGAACGTTCACGTACCATCCATGAGCGACCGGTTTGTCTTCATAACCCGCCAGACTACCTGCCACCACTGCACACAGGTTGCCGACCATATCATCAAGGTGGTCCCATACAAGGCAGAGGTCGCATGCACCAACTGCGGGTCAACCCGCGTCTTTGTGCCCAGGATCCAGGACGTGAGCCGGCCCGGGGCCTTCACCCCAATAAGCTGCCATGATATATGGGAACTGAAGACCGATGCGGAGTGCCGGAACTGCCATGTTACCGGCCCCCATGACCTCATGATCGCGTGCCGGCATCTCACCGTCCGGTGCCGGAACTGCGAGTTTACCCATTTCTACAAGCTTGATATTGAGTTCATTGGCAAGGACGAGCTGAAGATACAGTAATGGGATTATACAAATCTCTCCTTTTTCTGCACCAGCGGACCGGGAACCTGCAATCCCACCTTCCAATGTCTTTGTTCAGGGTCAGAATTATAGAAAAGTCTTATTCCGACCCGGTGTTGAGAGTCTCGGGTAATGATTGATATATTCTCCAACAACAACCCCGAGTTTTGTTTTCAGATCAGGGTTTTTACAGAGAAGGAAAAAAACGATCTCGTTATCGGTGATGGATAAAGGCGACGAGCCCGTCAGCTCCGCCAGCTGTTCATATCGGTGTCTGATATACATTGATCGTACTACGCGCGGTATATGCTGATAGATCATCATGATTGATGTGTTGTCCATGCAGTTGTGGATCTTTCTGACTTCCTCAAAAAGCAGGTGCCGCCGGGTAGGATTTCTCACTTCGAGACCGATATCAGGATCAAGAAAGATCAGGGATTTTTCCGGGAAATTTTCAAATAATGCATTAAAATAATGCTGACGCTCCTTTTGGGAAAACCGGTGCCGGTGAACTATGTCAATCAGAATATTCTCTTTTTTAAACAGCGAGCGGATGCCCAAGAAGTATTCAAGATCGTCATCGATCTCCTGAAGCCGCGCCAAATGAAGAATCAGCTCCATGTTTTTACTCCCCGCCTTTTTGTTCTTCACCGCTATGGCAAGATCCCTTTTTACACTTTTCTTCTGCCCCCCTTTCTCCTCCTCGGTCAGCATTGGTACGAATGTGAAGTTTTCCAGATCCGTGAGATTTTTCATGATATGGCAGACCAGATCGAGCTTAAAGAGATCCCGCGTGTCACCGAAAAATTTCCTGTTCATCAATCGCTCCTCATGCGGTGAGTTTCGGGCGGGGGCTAAAAAAGATTATGGCATGGATAGGATCGAAAAAATGTGCGATAGCACTGATACAGAAGTATCAGATCTCTTCTCTTTGCATCATGATCGCCTTTTTCGGGCACTCGTTGGCGCATATGCCGCAGCCCTTGCAGAAGGAAAGATCGATGTTGAGTTCCTCATCAATCGCTGTGTCCGGGCAGTACATTGCGCATAACCCGCACTGGTTGCACTTCTCCGGATCGATAACCGGACGGAACACACGCCATGAACCAGTCCTGCCTGCCGCTCCTTCGATGGGAGTACTCATCGCAAGGCGTCTGCGCCCGCTCATAGGACAATCTCCCGGTATGCAGCATTTGCCGCTTTTACATTGCGTTCATCCGTAAATACCTCAGTTATTGCTTTCTTTGCAGAGTCCTGCGATATGATCCCGATCCTTGCAAGCGCCCCAAGTACCGAAGTATCAAGGATCGGGCTGCCTGCAATAACCAGATTCTCCCGGAGTGCGATCCCGGTGAGATCAACGTTGAAGGTCCTGTATCCAGAAAATTCCTGCCTGTGAGCACTGTTGATCAGGATCGTACCTCCGGCTTTTAACCCGCTTGACACATCAACAACACCAACGAGGCTCGCATCCAGTACCACGACAAGATCTGGACTGCGGATCTGGCTGTATATCCTGACAGGACTGTCATCGATCCGAACGAACGAGACGACCGGTGCCCCGCGCCGTTCCGCCCCGTAGAACGGGCATGCACTCGCGTACTTGCCATCGTGGATTGCAGCAATTGCCAGAAGACGGGGCGCGGTCACTCCTCCATCTCCACCGCGGGAGTGGATCCGGATCTCAAACACCGTTTGACACCCCGAACCAGGACTCTTCGCCAACAGCGCGGTTTTTCACAAAACCTGCGATGTCATCAAAGGAGACTTCCTGCCCGCCCAGCCCGGCAATCACGCTGCAGACATCGATATGGTTCTTAGCCCGGATCTCGTGTGCGAGCACTCCCCCAAAACCGAAAGAGTAGTCGCGATCGATGACTACCACGTCCCTACCGCTGAAGTCGAGTTTGGGGAATGGCCGGAACCAGCGAAGACGCATGGAACCGGCATTGATTCCTTCCTTTCTCAGGTTGTCTACTCCGACCTCCGCCTCCTTGCCAAGCGTGCCCATCGAGACGACGACCACGTCCGCGTCTTCGCACCGGTAGTCATCGGCAAACCCGTACTTCCTGCCGAACCTGCGTGCGAACTCGGCCTGCGTCTGCCCGATCACGCTCACAGAATCCCGCATTGAGCGTTCGATTTCCCACCGGAATTTGAAGTACTGGTCCGGCCCGGTGAGCGGACCGTAAGAAGCGGGATGTTCCAGGTCGATCGCATGAGGGAGGTGCAGCGGGGGCAGGAAGTCGCCGGGTTCAACCGTCTCCAGGGGCTGCATGTCATGACTCAGCAAAAACCCGTCAAGGTTCACCATCACGGGCAGCAGCACGTCGTTGCTTTCGGCAATCCGGAACGCCATGAGGGTTGTATCGTACGCCTCCTGAACCGTGCTCACGTACACCTGGAGCCAGCCGGTGTCCCGCTCCTGCATTGCATCGGTATGCTCTGCCCAGATGTTCCACCCAGGACCCAGTGCACGGTTCACGTTTGCCATCACGATTGGGAGGCGTGCACCTGCCGCCCAGTTCGTCATCTCGTGCATATAGAGCAGACCCTGCGAGCTCGTTGCTGTGAACGTCCGTACTCCCGTGGCGCCCGCCCCGATACAGGCCGCCATCGCGGAATGTTCACTCTCCACAGGGATATACCGGCTCAAAAGGACCCCGTGGGAAACGTACTCCGCAATCTGTTCGACAATACCGGTCTGCGGGGTGATCGGGTACACGGCGATTACCACTGGCGTTGCCTGCCTGACCGCTTCGGCAACAGCCCTGTTTCCGGTTGCAACGATCAGCATATCCCCGTCTCCTCTTCTCCGAGCCGCTTCAGATTTCGGGCAATCCGCTGTTTCAGAATGTCAATTGCCTTCGGGCGGATACCAGTAAATCTTCCCTGAGGGGAGAGGTAATCCTCAAGCGGAAGAGGGTTATTTAACGCAGCTTTGGAAGGGCTGCTGATGGAAAGCCTGCCGTACTCACGTTCATAGAGTACCCACATCCCGGTTTTAACCGCGAGCCTGCCGATCTCGATTGTTTTTTGTGGCGGATAGCGCCAGCCGGAAGGACATGGTGCAAGAATATGGATGAAGGTAGGTCCGCGGAAGGAGAGAGCCGTTCTTACCTTTTTGAAAAGATCCTGTGGGTAGGCACTGCATGCGGTTGCCACATATGGGGGATTATGTGCGGTGATGATTGTTTCGATGTCCTTCTTTTCCTCGGTCTTTCCGGCAGGTGTGGTGGTCGTGCGTACACCAAGCGGTGTTGCTCCCGAGCGCTGCATACCGGTGTTGCCGTACTCTTCGTTATCGTAGCATATGTACAGAAAATCGGTGCCCCGTTCAAATGCACCGGACATTGACTGGATTCCAATGTCCAGTGTCCCCCCGTCTCCTGCATACACGATTACGTTCGTTTTTTTTCCGAGTGCACGGAATGCAGCACTCATCCCGGATGCACATGCGGCAGCTGCCGCAAAGGCAATATTGTATACCGGCACACTTACCGCAGTATGGGGGTACATCCCCTGGATAACACTTGAGCAGCTGGCAGGGATGACAAGAACCGTATCAGGGCCTGCTGCTTTGAGCACGTACCGCAAAGAAAGCGATGAACTACAGCCAGCGCACGCTGATGAACCCTTCAGCACAAATTCTTCTTTAGGAATTTCGGTGATGGTATCATCCTCCTCAAATTTAGTTTGGGTATGGACTATGATTGCGGGTCTGTCAGAACTATCGTCACTGCGAATGAAAAAGGTATCATAGTCAGCACTTCCTGTTCATGGAACATTCTGAAGTGTGCCAACATATTCCCGGACACTTTCACTCCGCACGGCCGGGAGTTTATCCCATGATAATCAGCAGCTTGTTGTGAGGAGGGAAAAACCCCTGACGATCCTTTTTGGAGCCGTCATACCCGTCCCTCCCGACCTCTCTACCTAAGTAGTGTCCGTCTCTTGATCAAAGGGGCGCTGGCACGACACTTTTTTAATTTTTACGCTTTGTATACCTCCCCTTCATAATCCTCATATATCTTTCACGTCGATTTACTATTGTTCTTTATGGCATTGAGATCGGTGAACCTTCCCGGTGTCGGGACAAAGTACGAGTTCGAGACCGATAAAGGCGATATTGTCGCCATCTTCTTTACAAAGAACAGTACTATCCAGATGTATACGCTCCAGCAGGGTTGCCACACGCCCAGCGCCGCGGAAATGACCCCGATGGAGGCGAGGAGGCTCGGGAACATCCTCACCGGTGCAATTATTGAAGCAGAAGCCGAGAGTGTTGAAATTGCGTTCTCGGCGCTCGCTGACCTGCGGATCACCATCCACACGTACCTGATTCCCCCATCCATCGCAGGCAAAACGATTGAGGATCTCAAGATCCGCACCAAAACAGGAGTAACGATTATCGCAGTCAGCCGCCATGATAAGAATATCATCAACCCCCCGCCATCGTTTGTTTTTGAAACCAATGATGCAGTTGTTGTCATAGGAGAGACTGACCAGCTCAAGAGGTTCGAGCGCGACGTCATGGTGGATTAATGGAAGGCATCGTCCTCGCGCTGTTTCTCTGCCTGCTACTTGCGTTAGTGACAAAGTACCTGTCGATACCCCCCATCCCGTTTTATATCATTGGTGGCGTGCTGCTGGGCAAAAGCGGGCTGGCGCTGGTCACATCCGACGAGATCAGCCGGTTCTTTTCCCAGATGGGGCTGCTCTTTTTACTCTTCTTCATGGGGCTTGAGCTTAAGCTCGAGCGGATTGCGGCGAACCGATCCGCAGTATTGACCAGCGGGATCATCGACCTCAATATCAATATGCTCATCGGCTTTATTGCCGCGTACATATTCGGGTTCTCCCTTTTAGAGTCGCTTGTCATTGCATCGGCATTCTACATTTCGAGTACGGCAATGACAATCACGTCCCTTGTCGAGAACCGGAAGCTGATGATGCGGGAGGCGGAGACGGTAATCTGGCTGATGGTCTTTGAGGACCTTGTGCTCATCATCTTTTTAGCGGTTATCTCCGCTGGTGACCAGAACCCCCTGCTCTTCCTTTTAAAGATTGCCGCTGTACTTGCGATCCTGTACGCCGTTGCCCATTACGGCAAGGAGTTCCTTATCAGCCTTCTTGACCGGTCCGATGAGCTCCCTATCCTGTTCACATTCGGGGCGGTGCTCACCACAGCATCGTTCTCCATGTATCTCGGTGTTCCGGAGACCATGATGGTGATTGCGCTGGGGGCTGCCCTTGCGACCACCGACCCCGATGCATTCGAGCAGCATGCCCGCCCGTTCAAGGACGTCTTTTTGGTCGTCTTCTTTGTCTTCTTCGGTCTTACCATCAACCTTGCGATCGGGGTGAACATGATCATGATCCTCTCCATAAGCCTTCTGGCAGTGGCAAGCAAGTTCATCTCAGGCATTCTGACGGGCATTTATATCCACGAGTCTGCACTCGCGGGAATTGAGATCTGGGGGAATACTATCGGGAGGGGTGAGTTCTCGATCGCACTTGCCGTGCTCTATGGCTCACCGCTTGTCGCCACCACTATTGCCGCGATGGTGATTGTAACTTCAATTGTTGGAGCATTCACCGCGAAGTACTGCACCGGACTTCGCAAGTGGATTGCAATGCCGGGGCGAAGGAAATCGCCGCACCATACGCACAACCATTAATACAAAAGGACGGTTTTATTAAAAAGGAACTGCTGTGTGGTGATTTCTTTACAAGGACTGGTATTACTCAATCAGCACCAGTCCCACCGACACGATATCGCTGTGCGTGACCTTGCCGTACTCCATATTCTTGCAGGGGATGGTCTGCAGGTCCCAGCCCGCGTTCTTCGCAGTCGCAAACACATCCATTCCTGCTGCTTCCATGCTCGGGCGCACCATATCCATGTGCCGGCACTTCCTGCGGATGCTCTCGTCCACCATGCCCTCGCATGCCTCCGCAACGCACTCTTCACAATAGATGCATGGGTAGCCGCCAAAAGCAAACGCCTTATAGAACCCGTCATAAAACGCGGTCTTTTCCAGCATGTGGATGGTGGTATTCACCCAGAGGATCAGGTCCTTGTAGAAATGGTGAAAGTCCTCCGGGAGGTCGTCGCCCGAAAACTTTGCATGGCCCGGGACGCCGTCGAACCGTACAAGGAGCCCCGTCCGGTACTCCCCGACCATCCGCCGGGTCTCATCCGGTGACGGGGCGTACGGCGGGCAGCCGAGGTGCTTTGCGTACCCTTTGCACCCGTACCGGCACTTGAACCGCACCCACTGGGCAACGACGATATCCGTCGCCATGATCTGCTGTGCGACCGCTCCTCGCTCTTCGGCAAGGCTCCTGAGTCTGGCAATCTCTGTCTTGAGATCCGGTACCATGATACACACCTGTAGTGAGAGGATACGGGCGGGATGTCATAAAGGTTTGCCGCGACCCGCACGGATCCCATGTCCTGTGTTTTTGTTCCTTGAGCGAGAACAGGAGTAGTACCGGAGGGTAGTGCATGGAGAACCGGAACAGATGCCTTGTCTGTGGCAAGGAAATGACCTGCATCGAGGGCACGAAGCGTGTGGCATGTGTCTACTGCGGTGACGTGCATGAGACTGATGCTGTCTGCGTGGACGGACATTTTGTCTGTGACCGCTGCTTCAGGCTTCCGGCTGAGGGCAGTATCGGAAAATACTGCACCACGACCACCGTTCTTGACCCGGTGGCAATCGCCCGGACACTTATGAAAAACCCGGCAGTGAGGATGCACGGTGCCGAACACCACTTCCTTGTGCCCGCAGCGCTTATCGCGGCGTATTATAATGTACAGGGCAAGCCTGAATTAAAAAGCCTGAAAATCGGGCAGGCACAGCTGCGTGCAGAGATGGTGAAGGGCAGCTCCTGCGGATTACTGGGCGACTGCGGCGCAGCGGTGGGAACGGGGATCTTTGTATCGCTGATTACCGGTGCCACTCCTCTCTCGCGTGAGGAATGGAAACTCTCAAACCTTATTACTGCAAAGAGCCTTGAACAGATCGCACTTCGTGGAGGGCCCCGGTGCTGCAGGCGTAACACATTTCTGGCAATCCGGTCGGCTGCGGACTTTACCCGGGATCACTTCGGTATCGTGATGCCGATCACAACACCGATCACGTGCGAGTTCATAAAAGAGAATAACGAGTGCCTGACAAAGGACTGCCCGTTCTACCTCGACAATGCGCTGCACAACAAGGCGCGAGCTGCAGAGCTCATCATCGCCATATCTTCCGATGCGCACGATTTCTGCAGAGAGTCCGCGAGCGGCGAGCTGCTGCCGGAGGTTTTCCTCATCAAAGTGCTGGTTGAACCCGATGGTGATGATTGCGGGACGGACCTCTTCGATGGGTCGGAACATATCGGTTGTATCACCAAGGATCGCGTGGTCCACGCACCGGAGTGCGGCGACCATCCGGCGGCGCTGTTCTTCGGGGATGATTGGCCGGGGCTTGTGCTTCACGTTCACATCGCGTGCGATAATAACGGTAAGCTCGTCACCGAGTTTTTTTGACTCTTCGAGGTAGAAGAGGTGACCGGGGTGGAGGATATCAAACGTTCCCGTGGCGATGACGCGTTTCAAGCAATCACCTCCATGCTGCATGGCTGACCGTCGGCGGAGAAGCAGCACCAGTTGTCTGGTTTATAGGGATAACCAATGATGATGTGGTAACGTCCGGTACGCGGGAAGAAGTGGACATCTGCATGAGATGGCCGGAGCACTCCATTCGGGTGGGAATGGCAGCTCCCCGCGATGTGGGTTGAAAGCGGCATCATGTCAAAGAGGAGCGACGCAGAATCCTCCCCCGACACGGTGCCGGGTAGCAGGTTGACCTCATCGATGACACCTTCGCGTTCCTTTAAGAGCGCGACAAACTCGCCGGGGTGGGCGTCGCGTCCCATCTGGAAGAGAAGCTCGAGGAGTTCCTGTCTGATCCCGCGGATGTTCATGGTGCAATCCCGAGGCTGGAAATGCCGTACTATAATCGTGTGCTCGTATGCAAAAAAGGCTTTGAAAAAGGAATACTCAGCGTTCGACCTTTGCCAGATCCCCGGGCATGTCTCTGGTAATGTCGGTGCCGGCAGATGCACCCTGCGTAGGGAGCGAGATCTCAAACGATGGCGTACTATCGAATGTTGCGGTGGTATTCTCTGCGATCGTGAAATCAAGGATATGGCCCCCGGTTTTCCTGTCAGCGCTGATGAAATGCAGGTGGCAGCCCGGTACGTTGAGCCCGCCCGTAAACTTCGGCAGATAAAATCCAGCAACCGTTCCACGGGCACCAAAATATTCGAAGACCGACTGGTTAGCCACCGCAGCTGTGAGGGGCAGGTATGGGGGGGTCTGCCGCGGCACACTCCTTACCTTTATGGCAGGGAATCTCCCGTTGATCCGAACCGCGTAAATCATATTATGCGAAGGCAGGTGATCCGCCACAAACGAGGAAAAGACTGAGTAGTTCATCTCCCTGTCAGCGGTGATGCTGATGTCGGGCTCAAAGAATGTGACCGTGGCAAACGGTGTCGTCATTGCATCAGCGACCGGGTACGCAGAGCCGTCAGACCGTACCTGGTAGAATCTGTTGTCAACTGCCACCATCTCACCATCGAGCGCATCGAATGTCCCGATTCCGAAATCACCATGCTTTTTCAATTCTGCAAACGGCTGGACGCCCTCATACATACCCAGCATCAGCGCATCGATAGTCGAAACCTGGTAGAGTGTCTCGCGTCCCGGGACAGTTCCAGCATTTTTTGACAGGTTGGATGAAAACGCCACGGCAAAGAAGATGACCGCGACAGCAACCGCGATGCCGATGAGAAATTTACAACCCATTTTATTTCCCGGCCTTTACTTCTTCCCGGTCACCTTGATGACATGGAACCCGAACTGGGACTTGACCGGTCCGATTACCTTGCCGAGCTCACCGGCAAACGCAGCCTGCTCGAACTCGGGCACCATCTGCCCAGTGCCAAACCAGCCGAGGTCACCGCCATTCTTGCGGGAAGGGCAGGAAGAGAACCGCTTGGCAACCGCAAGGAAGTCTTCACCGTCATTGATGCGTTTTAGGATCCTGTTCGCCTCATCCTCTGTCTTGACAAGGATGTGGGATGCACGAACCTGAGTTGTCATGCAAGGAAGGTACGCGGGGGAATGATAAAAGGGTTGATGAAATTTCCCTCCCTGGTTTTCCCGGACCTACGATGGCAGAAAAAAATTACCAACCTGTCATTATCCCCAGGCAGGGCATGATAAACGCCATGCCATTCCACCCGCCTTTCCCGTCTCTTTAGAATTCAGCGGATCACCAGTGGCCGGCCGAATACCTGTTCAAACATGTCCGCCTTTGAAAGCGCCCGCGCCTTTTCAACGGAAGCATCACCGGAAGTGGCAATCTCACAGATGATCTCACCGGGATGAATGTGACAATCCACTTCCAGCACCGTCGACAGGTGCAGGTAATCAAGCCCGTCCGCAACACGGAGGATGGAGCCAAGAACCCAAATAATCCGGCGATCCGTTTCCGGAATGACGGAAAACAACCCGTTGCCCTGGAGCCGGGCATTTTTCCGGTGCGACAGCGCAACAAGGCTGATGATTGCACGCTCACGCAGGTCAAATGGCAGGCGTTCGTCTCCCGCAATCATCCGGGCGCTCCGGCTATGGTGCCCTTTCTGACCATATATCCAGCCGATGTCATGGAGAATTCCGGTATATTCGAGAAGGAACCGCTCGCGGTTTTTGAGATGATGGAGTGGTTCTGTCTGATCAAACAGCATCAGTGCAAGACGGGTTACCTGCAGGGCATGCTCCGCACCCTGCGGATAATCTGCCGCAACCAGTGCCACAGCAGCGCGTTCGGTATCTTCGTTCACCGGGGATCCAAGGCAATATGCCTTCTTTCTTCCTGAAACAAGGGTACCACGGAGTTCATCCCAGAGCCGGGAACGGTTAAGTGCACCCCAGTACTGCACCAGTCTTCGGTGAAGGGATCTGCGTTTCCTCTCGCGTTCGAGCAGAAATAATTTAATGCCGGCGATATTGTGGGCATCTGGTGATGCAGGATCATGACGCGATCGGGGGCGGGAACGCTGTTTTAACAGGGTATGCGTGAGCGTGTCAATCCAGACATCGCAATCGTGCAAATCCCCCAGGATTTCCTGGAATTTTCTTACACGGGCAAGCGGTTTTTTAAGCTGAAGTTTATAAAGGGGGCTATAAACTTCCAGGGTATATCGGAGTTTTTTTGCCGCTATCCGCATCGCATGGTGCTCGGCAACAGCATGGGGGTCGGTCACCCATGGCTCGTACGCAAGAAGCATGTTCAGGCGTGTTCCGATGCGATCGGCAGCGACGGCAGGAATTCCGGCGGCATACTGTTTTCTGATTCCGCGCGCCGTCAGATATTCAGCCCTGAGTTCATCCCTTATCTCCTCAAGGATCCGGCTGTCATTGAGTTCGGACAAGTCTGAAAGAACCTTTGTCTGGAATATTGCCCGTTGTTGTTTCAGGTGCACAAGAAGTGCACGGATCTCGGCATCCACCGGATCTGCCGGGATGAGAACCCGGGTCTCTCTCTCCTTTTGCTTGTTGAGGGCATCTGCATATCCAAGAAGGAATCCGATCTGCACGTCAGCGTCCCGTGCCTCGCCCAGCGCATTCGTGATCTTTTTTATTTCCTGCATCCAGCGCCGGAATTTTTTTTCCGGAAAACATGTATCAAACAGCGGGAGAGCTGCGCGAAGGCGGCGCGATGCAACCCGCATCCTGTGAATGTACTCGCTGTCCGCTCCCGCTTTCACCCCGCCGATTTCCCGGGAGAATGCGCGAATGAGCGGGCGTAATCGCTCTGCGGCAAACCGGCATGTTCCTTCCCCCCTGCTCTGCGTTTTGATATCAGCCATGGTCCCATGCCCCCCGGTGGGCGACTAACCAGGACTGTGTGTTCAATCCTTCTTCCTGCGGCGAGATGTGGGCCCTGACATAGGTACCATCGCTCTTTAAAAGCCGGAGCTTCTCCGTGTCTTTGAGCTGCACAGGGATAATGGTAGTAATAAGGTTCGAACGGATCTTTTTGTTCTCAATTGGGAAGAGCACCTCTACCCTCCGGTCAAGGTTGCGGGGCATGAGATCGGCACTGCCGAGGAACACTTCATCATCGCCCCCGTTTCTGAAATAATAAATGCGGGCGTGTTCAAGGAACCTGCCAACTATCGTACTGACTGTAATAGTATCGCTCAAGCCGGGGATTCCCGGGCGCAGGCAACAGATCCCCCGCACCTGGAGATCCACGGTCATACCCGCCTGCGAAGCACGGTAGAGTGCTGCAATACATTCAGGGTCCTGTAGGGCATTCATCTTGAACACAAGGTGCCCGTCACCGTGTACCTTGTGGCGGTCGATTTCCCGCCCGATCCGTTTCAGGATCTCTGTACGCAGGGTCACCGGTGAAACGAGCAATTTGTGATAGTGATCAATCCTTGCATAACCGGTCAAAAAATTAAAAAGGTGGGCAACATCCTCACCGATCTTTTTATCGCAGGTCAATAACCCGAAATCAGTATAGATGCGGGCGGTGGTGGCATTGTAGTTTCCTGTGCCCAGATGCACGTATCGCCGGATCCCGTCTTTTTCCCGGCGTACGACCATGCAGAGTTTTGCATGCACCTTGAGTCCCACAACCCCATACACCACATGTACGCCTGCCCGTTCGAGTGCACGTGCCCAGCCGATATTGTTCTCCTCATCGAAGCGTGCTTTAAGCTCGATCAATGCGGCGACTGCCTTCCCATGTTCGCGGGCTTCCATGAGCGCATTGACAATCGGGGAGTTTGATCCCACACGGTAGAGGGTTATCTTGATTGCAAGTACATCCGGGTCGGTCGCCGCCTGACGGATGAAGTTCACAATCGGGATGAAACTGTCATAGGGATGGTACAGCATGATGTCATGCCGGCGGATGGCTGAAAAGATATCCTTTCCCTCGGAAACCTCGGGCTGAATCGCGGGGGCAAACGGGATATCCTTCAACTCCGGGCGTTCAAGGGAGAGGAGCTGCATGAGATCCGCCATCCCCAGCGGGCTTCTGACCCTGTAGGCTGCCTGGGAAGCGACTCCCAGTTTATGTTCGAGCATGTGGCAGATGGAGTCCTGCATGGAACAATCCATCTCGATTCTCACCGGTCTCCCCCGTGCACGCTGTTCCATGACCTCTTCTACGGTTGTGAGGAGGTCTGAAGCCTCATCAACTTCTATGTCAAGGTCAGCATCGCGGGTGATCCTGAACGGGAACGAGTAAACGACTTCAAGCCCGGGAAAGAGCATGGCAAGGTGGGCGGCAATGATCTCTTCCAGGCACACAAAGTGGACGTTTGTGTCGTCTCCGTGTCCCCCAGTATGAGCATCCGGGATACGGACAAACCGGGAGAACAGGTTCGTCGGTACCTTGACGCGGGCGAAAAACTCCTTTTTTCCCGGATCCCTGACAATGATTGCCAGGTTAAGCGAGAGATTTGAGATGAAGGGGAAGGGGTGGGCGCTGTCAAATGCCAGGGGGGTAAGCACGGGAAATATTTCATCAACAAAGAGGTTATACATCTGGTCTTTCTGGTGCTGGTCCAGGGTGTTCCAGGTGTGAATGTGGATCCCGGCGGCGGTAAGTTTCGGGAGAAGGTCCTCATGCCAGCACCGCGACAATTCTTCAAGATCCGGCGTCAGCCCCTGCTGGATTGCGGCAAGCTGCTGCGCAGGAGTCATCCCATCCGGCGGGGCAGCGAGAACTCCCTGTGTCATCTGCCGCTGGAGCCCGGATACCCGGATCATAAAAAATTCGTCAAGGTTATTGGCGACAATGGCAAGGAATTTTACCCGTTCAAGTAACGGGTGCCGTTCATCCTTTGCTTCATCGAGTACATGGTGGTTGAATGCAAGCCAGCTCAGCTCCCGGTTGATGTACATTGGAGGCTCAACAAAAGGCCCGGGAACATTCTTTATTGCCATTGCACCGCAACCTGCCTTTTCATCGCACCAACCGTGCTCACTTCAGGCACCACTTCGTTCATGTAAGGAAGACTGAACTGTCATGCAACCGTTCCGGGTATGTATGAATCAGAACTCCCCGTCCTGCTCAAAGCTCCTGCCGTACCGTATTGCAAGCTCAGCCTTATAGAGCTCCCTGCCCAGGTATGCGGCATGATCAAGCAGCGAGACATTCCCGTTTTTTACAATCGTATAAAAGACGTCCTGCCAGCGCTCTCCCCGCACTGCATCTCCCCGGATGACAGCAACAATCATGCCGCCTTCGATCCCGATCCGGAAATTACCCTTCGGGTCTTACTCAAGATCAGCAGGCATGGGTTTTGCCGGTGCAATTGTATCGTACTTGAGGGGCGGTTCACGGCGGCGCCGTTTTTCCTTCAGGACGAGGAGATCTATACCAAGGTCTTTGGGGTAGGGGCGATTTCGGGCGAGCGCCATCATCTCTGTTGCCCGCCGCATCTCGCGGATCGATCCTTTCGTTTTATCCGAGTGTTCGCTCGTAAAAATAACCGATGCCCCGACTTCCATCGCGAGCCCCGCAAGGAGAGCATTCGCACCAATGGAGTCTGAATCGAGGAGCTCGACAACATTCCCGGCTCCAAAGAAGGAAGGGTACATCGATTTTTTGAATTTTTTGAGTGAGGTGACGAGCCCTGATCCCACAGGCTGGAGGAGCGGGTCGGTTATGATGCACCGTATGCCGGCTTTTTCTGCGAGGGTTATATTGTGGATGAGCGTGTGGTTGTCCGACACAACGACTGCCGCAGCACCGGCTCGGGCAATTTCCTTTCCGACAACCGGGGTGTTGGTTGACTGGAGAGAGAGGACGAGATCCGCACGCCCGAGTGCGGCACGGATCAATGCCGGATCCTGCGAATCAATGGCAAGCGGGCGGTCGATATCAGAAACCTTGTCAAACACCCGCTTCACATCGCCCGGGGTTGCATCGAACCCGAACCCAAGGTCAACGATATCGGCTCCTGATGCAAAGAACTGCTCCACGTCGCTGCTGATGTCATCGCGGCGGTGGGCGTCCATGATCTCGGCAAGCACCTTCATGCGCGTGGTGCCGCCAATTTTTGTACCCCGGATCAGGTAGTCGCATGTGGCACCCTGCTCCATCGCCTCAATGATCTGGTACGCGTCCTGCGCCTTTTTTGCCGCGAGGAACTCTTCTGCGGGCATAGTGCGCGAGAGTGTGATCGTATCAAGGAGCGGGAGTACAAGTTCGAGATCTGCGGCGTGCCGCGGGCCACGGTACACGGGAACGCCGGTGTCCTGCTCAACATGCGCAAATGACGCAGTGCACATGCCCGGGACGATCGCCATGGCGTACTCCCCCGATTTTATGAGAGTGTGAAGCTGGTGCGGCGTGAGAAATGATGCAATCTCGCCAGTCACTACCACATCGGCATCAAAACCCTGTGCAGCAGTCCTGACAATAAATTCCGTTGCGGCACCGGTGGGGAGGAGGATGCGCATAAGTTCCCTTAATATCCACAAGATAAAAAAGATATGATCTGATGCTGACCTGCGACCTCCATGTGCATACCAATTTCTCCAAAGACGGTGAGAGCAGTGTAGAAGAGATCCTGCGGCGAGCTGAGGAGGTCGGGCTTGATGCGATCGCGATCACCGACCATGACACTGTCGACGGTGCAAAGAAGGCAGTTGCCTGCGCGACATCGATTGTCGTTATCCCCGGCATTGAAGTCTCCACCCGGCAGGGGCACCTGATTATTCTGGGGGTCACCGAATTGATCCCTGCTGGGCTCGATATAGGTGAAACTGTTGCAATCGCCAGGCGGCTGGGTGCTGTCCTCATTCTCCCGCACCCGTACCACATATGGCGGCATGGTGTTGCACGGAAAAGGAAGGCAGGTCTGGCGATCGTGGATGCAGTAGAGACATTCAACAGCCGGTATATTGTCGGGTCGGCAAACCGGAAGGCGGCACGGATCGCCCGCCGGCTTGGCAAGCCCTGTGTCGGCGGGAGCGATGCCCACAATGCCCGGTTTGTGGGTTTTGGAAGGACGTTTGTCGACGCGGAACCGACCGTCCTCTCCATTCTCCAGGCAATCCGCGATGGAAATGTTTCCAGTGGCGGGCGCAAAACACCGCTGCGCACCTATACCCGGCAATCCCTGAAAAACACATGGAGGAAGATCACGCGGTTCACACGGCGAGTACGACTGAAATGAGGCTTGCGTTTCGCGTTTCCTATCTCGGAACACGGTTCTTTGGATCGCAGATGCAGGCAGCCCACCGAACGGTGGAGGGGGAGTTTGTTGCCGCGTGCCGCCGGCTCGACCTGTTTGTTGATTTCCGCGAGGCAGGTTTTCTGTCTGCGGGGCGCACCGACCGCGGCGTCCATGCCCGGGGCCAGGTGGTCGCGTTCTCAACAGAGTATCCCGACCGGGCGATATCTGCTCTCAACGTCCAGCTCCCCCCGGACTGCTGGTGTACTGGATATGCAAACGTCCCAAATGAGTTCCACCCGAGGTATGACACCCTGTCCCGTACCTACCGTTATTATTATGCGGCTCCACCGGCAGACATCACCGCAATGGCGCGGGCGGCACAACAATTCCATGGAAGCCACAACTTCACCAACCTCGCCCGCGTAAAAGACAAGAACCCCTGCCGCACAATCCTTGCGATCAGGGTGGGGGAAGCGGGGGGTTTTGTCTATCTCGAGGTGACTGCGGACAGCTTTCTCTGGCACCAGGTCCGGTGTATGGCAACTGCACTCTGGCAGGTTGGCTCCGGCGAGGCTGATGAAGGGTCAATCCCTGTCCTGCTCGAACAGGAGGCAGAGCGTGCGATCCCACCGGCACCGGCAGAAGGACTTGTCCTCTGGGACACGGACTGCAGGATCCTCTTTTCCCCGATGCAGGCTGATGACCGGAGTGCATCGTATATCGAATACCTGCGCCGGCACCATGCGCTCATGGAGCGCGTGTGCAGTGCACTCGGGAGCCTGGATTCCACACACCAGTCACCAGGACCAAAAAAGAGTGATTCAGACGGTCAAGGTAATCAAGATCCCCGCGACAATCCAGATCAGGGTAGTGGTGGAGAACAATGAACGCAATTGAAACGCATGACCTGACCCGGTACTACGGCACGCTCTGTGCAGTCAACCGGCTCACGCTGTCGGTCGACCGGGAGGTCTTTGCATTGCTCGGCCCTAATGGTTCGGGCAAAACGACGACAGTTCTCATGCTTACCACCCTGTTGCGACCCACTGAGGGTACAGCGACCGTTTCCGGGCACGACGTCGTGCTTGAGGGAAAAGAGGTGCGTAATACCTTGAGTTATGTCCCGCAGGACATGGCGGTCGATATCAAGCTCACAGGACGGGAGAATGCCCTGCTCTTTGCGCGGCTCTACGGGATAAAAAACCCGAAGGATCGTGTCGATGAAGTACTCGCGGTGATGCAGCTTTCCGACCGGGCGGACGACCTTGTGAGGACCTATTCGGGCGGGATGCGCCGCCGGCTCGAACTTGCGCAGGCGCTCGTACACGAACCCGGGATTCTCTTTTTGGATGAGCCTACTCTCGGGCTCGATGTTGCCGCACGCGCCACGATCTGGGAGCACATTACGGCATTGAAAAAAGACGGCATGACGGTCTTTGTCACAACACATTACATGGAGGAGGCTGATCATTTCTGCGACCGGGTCGGCATCATCAGCCGGGGGACACTTGTTGCACTTGATGCCCCGTCAGCGTTAAAAGCCCTGCTCGGAAATGATGTCATCACTGCACAGATTGACGGCGAATTACGGGATCCTGCGCTTGAAGGTGTCACCCTTTTCTCTTTTGCCCATAACGAGGCATCATTCCTTGCGGATAACGGGCGCGAAGCCCTGCCGCTGCTTGCCGATGCGTTTTCAAAAGCCGGTGTGAAGGTGCGGTCGCTGGCACTGCGGGAACCAACGCTTGATGACGTCTTCCTGCATGCGGTCGGTACTCCTGAGGAACCGCGGGGGTTTGACCAGACAAAGTTCCGGACTATGCTGCGGAGGAGAAGATGAGGCGGGTCGTCTGGTACATCGAACGCGATTTCCTGCGCTGGGTGCGGGGGAAAGTCAATGTCTTCTCCTCGCTTGTCATGCCTGCCGCATGGCTGGTCTTTGTCGGGCTCGCGCTGCCCATCCGGTTTACTGACAACTACCTGGACTTCATCACGCCCGGCATTCTTGTCATGACCATGCTCTCGGCAGGGCTTTCCGGGGGAACGCTTTTAATGTTTGACAAGATCCTCGGTTTTTTCAACAAGTTTCTCGCCCTGCCATCACCCCGCGAAGATATCCTGTTCGGCAAGATCTTATTCACGAGCATGAGGGGGCTGATCCAGACAACCATTATTCTCGTTATCGCCGTTTTGATTGGCGCGAAAATTTACAGCCCGCTGCAGTACGGGCTTACGTACCTGATCCTGTTCCTTTTCGGCTTCCTGTTATCGGCTTTCTCGACCACGCTCGTCCTCTATCTTGAGGATCACGACTCCTACTCCGCAGTCAACACCATGATCTCCATGCCGCTCTTTTTCACATCAAGTGCCCTGATGCCGTACAGTGTAATGCCCGCATGGCTGCGCCTCCTTGCATCCTTAAACCCGCTCAGCTATGCGATCGATGCGATCCGGGCGGTCAATGCCGGGGCTTTTCCTTCACTGCAGATCATGGTGCTTGCAGTCCTTGTGATTGTTGTCACTGCGATCAGCGTGCAGGTATTCCGCAGGGTGAC
>PDVH01000036.1_pt1 | contig 38032 bp, 52 predicted proteins | sample 1369781 | NCBI WGS metagenome assembly PDVH01 (sample SAMN07795378, study PRJNA414565) | Alkali sediment metagenome, whole genome shotgun sequencing project. | isolation source: glacial lake sediment | place: Bosnia and Herzegovina: Donje Bare Lake | collected 2016-06
CTCGCCCAGGGTGTCGAGCCACACGATCAGCCCAGCCGGACTCGGCGCGCGTCCGCCGAGCGCGTCGGCCAGCTGCGACAGGCGCTGCGACAGCTCAGGCAGTTCGGATTTCTGCATCGCGTTTCTCCAACATCCGCAGCGCTTCGGCTGCTGCTGCGTTCGGGTCTTGGGCCGCGGCCGGGATGGCAGCGGGTTCGGTGCGCCAGCGCTCAAGGATCGCCAGCACGTAGGCCGGCGGGATGCGGGCGTTCGGCCCCTTCGCGTCGCGTGCCGCGTCGGCTGCGGCCATCGCCAGCTGCGGCGTGGTTCCGGCTTCGGCGAGAGCCTGCAGCCTCGGGTCCATCGGGTTCGATGCAATGCCCTTCGCCCTCAGCGCGCGCGACAGGGCGCCAGCGGGGCCGGGCTCTACCGAGCTAGGTACTGCGCTCGCTAGGGGTTTAGGTTTTAAGTCTGGTGTCTGGCTATGGCTATGGTTAGCCGTAACGTCACGCGTGACAGGTTGCGTGACTTTCTGCGTGACTGATGCGTGATCGTCACGCGTGACAGGTTGCGTGACAGAGGTATCAAGCAGCGACCGCAGTTGCGCGGTTGTCGCGTCGAACGGCGGCGTGATCCCGCGTGACCGAAGCTGCGCATACATGGCCGACCGGCGTTCCCTCGCGCGCTGCTGCCGCTCCCGTTCGTGCACCCTGCGTGCCTCGGCGCCTTCCTCTGAGTCGGCGGCCTTCGCCATCTCCTCGCGCGCCCGGCCGTTGACCAGCCCGCCGTCGGCCTCCGTCCAGAACTGGCGCACTACGCAGTCGATCGCCTCGCGTTCGGCCTTGCTCTCGGCCCGCAGTAGCCGGTGCAGCGCCTTGCCGGTCGGCAGTGGCTTCTCGGTCGCGTAGAAGTGCTGAAGCATCAGCAGATAGGCGCCGTGTTCCGCGATCGACAAGTGGCCGGTGTCGCGCTGGTAGTCGCCGATATAGAGCTTGACGAAGTTCATCGCCCCAGCCCCGAGAACGGCGTCGCCGGTCGCCAGGCCTTGCCGCCTGCCCACTTCTTCGCGCTGGTCAGGCTGATGCCGAACCGCTGCGCAATCTCGCGCGTCGGCACACCAGCTGCGCGCAGCTCGCGCGCCTGCGCCGCCTTCTCCATCGAGCCGACCCGCTGCGTGCGCGCGCTGTGCGCTTTCAGCGCGGCCAGTCGCAGCCGTTCCTTGCTGCCGCGCTGCTTCTTGCGGTACTGGTCCGCGATCACCTGGCCGGCCGGCACCGCGCGCCAGTGCTTCGGGTTGCAGCACGCACGGCAGCCGCATCGGTTCTGCAGGCGCTGCGTCTTGGGGTCGAGCACTTCGCCGAGCACCTGCTCGAACAGCATCCGGTGCGGCATCCCGCGGCCGAATCGGACTGTGTTGATCTGCGGATACCCGTAGTTGTTCGTCGACGACTTCCAGCGCCAGCAGTCACCGTCGAGCGCGCAGCGGTCGAGTACCCAGCGGCCGAACTCGGTCGCGCGCACGGCCAGAATGTCGGGATCGCCCGCGATGTCGGCCGGGCTCATTCCCTGCCCCTCCTCGAAAGTCCCGCGCGCTGCGCGATCGCCATCAGCACACTGGCGTTATCGAATCGCTCACGCAGGGACCGCACGATGAGGTTCTCGACCCATTCGCCGATGTCGCACTGGTCAGCCTCGGCCACGCCGGCGAGCGCCGCGTGCCAGTCCGCGTCCAACTTCACGCGCACGTCCTTCCTATCCAATGACAAGGCGGCTCTCCAAGCTGGTCTGCGTGGCTTTGCCGTTGATCCCGCGCTGAATCGCAACGCGGCACGCTGCAATCGCCCCCGGCTTGTTAACGCCCGTGTAGACCTCAGTCCGACCGATCTGCCGCCCTACTTTCCGAAGCTCAACGCGGCACTGTTCCTCGAGCCAATACGATCGAGGAACGCCGAAGTAAGGTCCGAAGAAGTGCGCCCACTCAATCGACAGCCCGATCGCGCCGTTGTGTCGTCGATGAAGCAGAACGCGCTTGCGCGGGCTCTGCGTGCGACCAACCTTGACGCGACCGTCTGTGAGTCCAAGCAAGTAGATGCAGCACTCGCCGGCCTTCAACCGCGGACACAGCACGCGGTACTTCTTCTGCCCGCGATACATCAGTTCGCCTGGTCTCTTAGGACGCCCCAGGCAACGTCCGGGCGCAACTCCTCGCACAGCACAACGGCCTTCCCTGCTGTGCGCGTCGCGCGCTCGATCGATGGGCAATGCTCGGCGGGTACGCCACGGCTGCGCCAGTTCGTGACGACCTGAGGCGTTACGCCGATGGCTGCCGCCAACTTCGCGGGGCCGCCGACGGCCTCAATGGCTTTGTCGAGTCCGGTTATGTTCATGCCGCCATTAAACACCACGTTTACCGGTTGTGTCAACACGACGTTTAACCGCTTGGCGAGGGCTGCGGCTACGGTCGCCGGCATGGCAGATCGGGTCATCGACCGAGCCCTGACGCGAGCGAAGGCGCGCGGCATGGATCAATCGCAGTTCGCCGCCGCAATTGGCGTGCTCCCACAGCACGTCACGAACTGGAAGCGTCGCGGCATGCCGGCGGATCAGCACCAGCGCGCGGCCGATGTACTTGAGTGGTCTGTCGACGAGCTGCTCGGCCGTGCGTCACTAGCGCTCGATCCGATCGAGGTTCAGTTGATCGAGCTGTATCGCGGCATGTCGCTGGATCACCGCGCTGATCTGCTCACGATGGCGAACCGCTGGTATTCGGCAGCGCACCCGCACGATGGTCGCGCCGATCCGTTCAACGCGAAACGCAAGGCGCCGGCCTGATGCGCACTGCGGCGTTGATCGTGTTCCTGCTTGGCGACGCGCTCACGTTCGCCTACCTGATGGCGGCTGATTGGCCCACGCTCAACGCCTGGAATTGGCTGATCGTCGTGCCGATCAACCTGTTCTTGGCGACCATCTGGCCGATCTACTGGGGCGTCCTGCACTGGCTATTCGGCTGATCGTCGCCCGGCTGCTCTGCCGGTTCTCCGGCCACCGCTGGCAGCGCGGCGCCGTGTCGATCGAGCACGGGCAAATCTGGCGTTGCACCCGATGCGGGCTGCGTTCGGCCAGTACCGGCGCCTACTGGCGCACCTGACCCCCTCCCGACCGTGACCGTCGCGGCACCTCGCCGCCGCCTTCGTTCGCCCGGTCACTAAACATCTTGTTGACAGACCGCTAAACGTCGTGTTTAATTCGTTCCGTGGTCAACAACAACGGAGCGAAGAAGATGAGCATCGCAACAGCACTGCAGCACGTCGCCGACAACGCGGGCGCGTCCTACAACCTGTCGCAGCCCGAGGCCAAGCTGCTGCTCGCGCTGTTGGAGCGCGCGGAACGGCTGGCCGGCTTGGTCGGCCAGATGCCGATCGAGCACGGCGGCTTCCCAACGAGCGACCTTCATCGCGCTTACTCGGCGCTGACGAACGTCGCCGAACGCCTGCGCGGCATCGACCCGCCGTGCTCTTGGATGAACATCCCGCGCGCCGAGGTGGCGTGATGACCCCCGCCGCCATCGCCCGCCAATCCGAGCAGCGCCGCAGCGATGCCGTCTGGACTCAGACCCTCGCCGCGCAACTCGCCCTGCAGTTCCAACGCGCGCGGCTGCTAAAGCAGCGGCCGGCGCAGTCCACGAAGGAGGCCCGCAAGTGACCAACCTCACCCAGCAGCGCGTCGACGAGCTCATTGCCGACCTTCGCGCCGATCCGAGGAAAGCCGCGTGTGACATGGACGGCAGCCGCAGCCCGCTGCAGCCGATCATCGTCGACCTGTTCATCGACCAGCTGCAGCCGCGCGACGTGATCGCCTGGCTGACCGCGGCCAGCGACGCCGACGCCGGCGCGATGGTCCGGCGCGACCTGCGCCTGATCCTCGAGCAGATCGTCGAGCGCGAAGTCCCCGACGTGCAGCAGCGCGAGGCCGACCGGCTGCGCGACGCGCACACCGACTACCAGATCGACGCCATGAAGGAGGCCGCGTGATGGTTTCACCACGAATCGAACAGCTCGGAAGCGACGGCGCGCTATGGGTGCGCGCTGCCGATGGTGGCGGGTCGGTCATCACGTCGACGTTCGCCAGCCTTGACCCGTCCAACGTCGACCGCGTGAATCTGCAGCTGTGCACAAGCTACGGCTCGGCGCACTTCATGGTCACGCCCGACGAAGCGATCGCCATCGCGAAGATGATCGAGCGCCAGGCCGAAGCCGTGCGCGATCGGGCGAAGGTGGCGGCATGAACGACAGTGCAGACAAGAGTTGGCTCCGCACCCCCGGCTACCACGCGCCGCAGCTGGTGCACCTGACCCCTTGGATCCTCGCCCTCATCGGCGCCGCGCTGCTGATCGCCGGCCCGGTTCAATGGTGGTTCACGTGGACCGGCGAGCAGCGCATCCGGATGCAGGCCGCCGCCGAGCGCCAGGCCGCGATCGAGCTGTGCGCGCAGGATGGTTCCGTCGCCTTCGTTGAACAGAAGTCCGGCGCGATCGTGTGCGCGCGCGGATCCGACCGACTCGCCCCGCTGGGGCACCCGTTGAAAGGTGGCAGCGAATGAACCGTGACCAGTGGTTGAAGGACCGCATGAGCGGGATCGGCGGCAGCGACGCGCCCGCCGTGCTCGGCCTGTCCAAGTGGAAAACGCCGCTCGCCGTCTACATGGAGAAGCGCGGCGAGGCGCAGCCGTCGGCCGAGTCCGAGCCGATGCGCTGGGGCACCCGGCTTGAGCCGATCGTGCGGCAGGAATACGCCGACCGCACTGGCGAAGTCGTGCGCCTGCCCGACGGACTGCTGCGGCACCCGGCCTATCCGTGGATGCTGGCAACGATCGACGGCGTGACCGACTCCCAGCGCCTCGTCGAAATCAAGACCGCGCGCACAGCCGACGGCTGGGGCGAGGCCGGCACCGACGAAGTGCCGCAGCCCTATCTGATCCAGGTGCAGCACTACCTCGCCGTGACCGCGCTGCCGGTGGCCGATGTCGCCGTGCTGATCGGCGGCCAGGACTTCCGCCTCTACGAAGTGCCGGCCGACCGCGAGCTGCAGGAGCTCATCATCGAGCAGGAGGCCGAATTCTGGCAGGCGGTCCAGTCAGGCACGCCGCCGAACCCGGTCAGATACGCCGACGTGGTTGCGCGCTTCGGCCGCACCAGTCGCGAGGCCGCGGTGCGCGCGACCGACGAAGTTCTCGTCGCGCTCGCCACGCTGCGCCGGCTCAAGATCGAGCAGTCCGAGCTTGATGCCGCGGAGGAACAGGCCAAGGCAATCGTTCTCGCGGCTCTCGGCGAGGCCGACACCCTGACCGATGCCGCCGGGCGCACGCTGGCGACATGGAAGGCCAGCAAGCCCGCCATGCGACTCGACGGCGCCGCGCTCAAGGCCGCGCACCCCGACCTCTGGCAGCAGTTCGCCAAGCCCGGCGAGCCGTCGCGCCGGTTCCTCATCAAGTAACCCACCCCGGAGAACCCGAGAACATGGACACCACCGCAGAAGCCCCGCCCGTCAACGTCAACCCGTTCGGCAACGCGCCGGTCGCCGCCCGCCCGAACGGCGGCGCGCTCGCGCAGTCCGACCAGCAGCGCCAGGTCGCCGAGGTGCAGGCCGCCATGATGATCGCGCGCATGAACCCGCGCGACCCGATCGCCGCAATGGATCGCATCCTGAACGCCTGCAGCCGGCCGTCGCTGGCCGATGCTGCCGTCTACACCTACAGCCGCGGCGGCAGCGACATCAGCGGCCCCTCGATCCGCCTGGCCGAAGCGATGGCCCAGCAGTGGGGAAACATGCAGTTCGGCATCCGCGAGCTGTCGCAGCACAACGGCGAGAGCACCGTGCAGGCTTTCGCGTGGGACGTGGAAACGAACACCCGGCGCGAAGTCACGTTCCAGGTTCCGCACGTTCGCCACACCAAGCGCGGCGTGACCCGGCTCGAAGATCCGCGCGACGTGTACGAGCTGGTCGCTAATCAGGGCGCACGACGCCTGCGCGCCTGCATCCTCGCCGTCATTCCCGGCGACGTGACCGAGGCCGCTGTCGGCCAGTGCGAGGTCACGATGAAAACCAAGGCCGACACCTCGCCCGAGGCGATGCGCAAGATGGTCGAAGCCTTCGGCGCGTTCGGCGTCACGCGCGAGCAGATCGAGGCCCGCATTCAGCGCAGGCTCGATGCGATCCAGCCCGCCCAGGTGGTGAGCTTGAAGAAGGTTTACGCCAGCCTGCGCGACGGCATGAGCACGCCGGCCGACTGGTTCGACCCGATCGAGCAGCCGGCCGCCGCGGGAGCAGCGCCGGCCACGGCTACCGCTGCCGTCAAGGACAAGCTGCGCGCCCGATCGAAGCAGCCAGACGCACACGACGAACAGCGCATCGCGCCGGCCGACGATCCGGCCGCAGGTGTCGATCCGTTTGTCGCCGACATGGAAACGGCCGAGCGCGGCACCGACCACGGCAAGACCCAAGGCGCCGACCTGGCGAGCAAGTAACCCACCACCACGGAACCCACACCCATGCTGACCCTAGAACGACAGACCGCCCGCCTCGCCTCGCTCAACCTGCGCGCCGAGAAGCACGGCGACGAGAACGTGCCGGCGGCCGACATCAGGTTTGCATTCGAGGCGCCGAACGAGCTGCTAAGCGAATTCGATCCGGCACTCAAGTCGAGCTTCTACCGCAAGCCCGACGCGCAAGACGCCCAGGCCAAAATGCTCGACAGCCCCGGCTACCTGCCCAAGCTGCGCTTTCCGAAGATCCCCGGCATCAAGTGGGATGCCGAAATGATCGGCGCGCAGCTCACCGTGCACTACGGCACCGGCGGCAAATCAGACATCGTGCTAGAGGTCGATGTCGACAGCTTCGCTTTCGACTTCAAGGACGGCGGCACCGTCAGCACCAGCTTTCGCGCCAAGGCCAAGCCGGACGACAAGCAGGTTGCGAAGCTGTACGGGTTGATTCAATGCGATTGCGACATCAGCCTGGCAGCTGCGGCGGCTGACGCCGACGAGTAGCGCAAGCATGACCCTGCTCACCTTGACCGAAGCCGCCGACCGCCTGCGCGTGTCGGTGCGCTCGGTCGAGCGTGAGGTCGCCGCCGGCCGGCTTGCTATCGTGCAGGTTCGGTCGCGGCGGTTCATCCTGGCGGCCGAGCTCGATCGCTACATCGCCGAGAACACGTGTCGATCCGCAAGCACGGAAACCGCTGGCAGGTGCGCGTCCGCGTGGGCGGCGGCCGACGCATTGAGCGCAGCCTTCCAGTCGGCGCAACCCGCGCCGACGCGCAGGCGCTCGAAACTCGCATCCGGCACCAGCTCATCGCCGCTGCGACTGGTCAAGTAGCCGACCGCACGATCGATGACGCGATCGACCGCTGGGTCGAGTCCGGCGCCAAGTCCCTGAAATCCTGGCAGCGCGATCTGCGCTACCGCGTCGGCATCCTGCGCGAGTACACCGCCGGCCAGCCGCTCGCCGCGATCCCCGAGGTTGCCGACCGCATCAAGGCCAAGGGCCAGGCCGCCGGCCTGACCGCCGCCGCCGTCAATCGCTACGTGGCGCTGCTGCGCCAGGTCGGCAACCTGGCCGAGCGCTGGGGATGGACCGACGCCCCGCTCGGCCGGCGCGTGGTGCTGCTGCCCGAGAACAGTCAGCGGCACGTCTACCTGACCGCCGACCAGGTGCGCGCGCTGCAGGCCGTCGCCGATCCGCTGACCGCCGACGTGATCGCGTTCGCCGTCCTCACCGGCCTCCGCCGCAGCGAACTGCTGGCGCTGCAGCCCGACCAGCTGCGCGGCAACCTGCTGGCGCTCGACGCCAAGACTAAGAGCGGCCGACCCCGAGGCATCCCGCTGCCACCAGAAGCCGCCAGGATCGCGCGCCGCCGCCTGCCGTGGGGAGTGCGGCATTGGGAGCTGCGCCGCGCGTTCGAGGCCGCCAGGGAGGCCGCCGGCCTGCCCGACGTGCGCTGGCACGATCTGCGGCACACCTATGCGAGCTGGCTCGCTCAGAAGGGCCAGCCGCTGTCCGCGATCCGCGACCTCATGGGGCATTCGTCGCTGGCCGTCACGAACCGCTACGCGCACCTGGCGCCGAGCCACCTGCGCGACGCGGTGGCCACGCTACCAAAGCTCGGCGGGGTCAAGGTGGGGACAGGGAAGAAGGCGGGGAAACGGGCCGCCTAGACCCGTTTCCCCTCTGGCGGAAGCGGTGAGATTCGAACTCACGGACGGTTGCCCGTCGCCGGTTTTCAAGTCTTGTGGCGCAGCGTGTCGCAGTCCGGCCGCCAGAGCGGAGCGCGCCCGGCGCCGACCCGTTCCGCCCCGCAGTGGGGTCCAGCTGGGGTCAGCCTGGCGCCGCGCTTACGAACGCAATCGTGAGCTTAACCCGCACGAACAGGGTGCGGCCGTCCAGGATCACCGGCCGGTAGAGGTCGATCCGGTGCTTGCGTGGATCCGGATCGGCAGCGACCAGCTGCTCGGCCGCGGCGGTGATCAGGTCATGCAGCCGCATCCGGTCGACCTCATCGCCGGGCGTGATCATCTTCGCCACGGATCACCCGGGCCGCTGCTTGCTCTGACCGCTCGAGTGACGCGACGCGAACCACCAGCCGACCGCGGTACTTGCCAGCGCGCGCACTGAGTCGATCACCGTCTGCAGCTCTGAGCCGCCGGCCGGCAGCGACCACAGCAGCCAGCCCAGGAACCCGACGAGGATCCACGACAGGCCCGGCCGCGTGAGCCCGCGCACGAAGTCGACCAGCACCAGCAGCCACAGCTGACCGCCGGACAGCGGGCGATCGTTCGAGTAGGTCGCCCGGTCGTTCGCATAGCTGGCCGTCAGCGCCTGATACCCGGCGATGTCGCGTTCCTTCGCGGCATTCACCTCGGCCAGCGCAATCGCGTTCGCCGCCTCGGCGAGCATGTACTGGTGATCCTTGTCGCGCATCGCCAGGTCGAACGACTGCCGCGCCTGTTGCGCCTTCAGATCCTGCTCGGCCTTTTCCTTCTGCTCGCGCGCCTGCAGCCACCGCTGCAACAGACCGCCGCTGACGCCCATCAACGCAGACAGAATCTCAAGCACCGGCATGGCTCACCTCAAGCACGAAGTCGCGGCGGCCGAGGCGATCCTCGATCCGGCGCAGGGTCACAGCGGAAAGCAGCACCGCACGCTGCCAGCGGCCGGCGCGGTTCTTCAGGTGCCCGGCGCGCTGACCGATCAGCGGGCAGCCGAGCGAGTGCGAATCGAACCCGGCCGCCTTGTCCCCGGCGAAGTTGCCTTCGTGGATCCGGATGCCGGCGCGGCCCGGCACGTCGAGCACCTCGTAGGTATGCCGGCGCAGGCGCGGCGAGAGTGACCAGCGCACCCGGTACGCGCCGACCGGGAAGCACGACACCATGCGCGCGTTGTCGCGCCAAGGGAGCTCGATCGTGAAGGCGAGCAGCTCGCCATCGAAGTACAGGCCGCCGAAGGTGCCTTGCGCATCATCGTCCGACGGCGCGCGAATCAGGCGGACCGACGGCTGCACGGCGAGCTCACCAATCGCGCTCGGCGTCGGCCGGCAGCAGGATCGATCCGAGCAACACCGCCACGCACAGCGACACCCACCACGGCTGTGCATCCTGCGCGGCCATCATGTAGCCGCCGCAGATCGCCAGCGCGACAGCGAAGCGCATCACCTGCACGTTTGCGGTCGGTAGTCGTTGCGCAGCGTGCCGCCGCCACAGACCCACGTGATCGAGCCGTCTGTGCTGGTCGGCGTCAGCGTGACCGTTCCGCCCGTCGGGATGCGCGCCGCGTTGTAAGTGATCGTGATCACGCCGTTTGCGCCGACCAGTACCGAGGTGACATCGGTCGACGTGATCACCGCCGGCAGGCCGGCGTCGGCATTCGTGGCAGGGAAAGCGCCCGCGCTCTGGAATGTCTCGGCAACGGCAACCTTCGCCGATCCGGCCAGGCTCAGGCCTTCAGTGACGCGCGCCCGCACGGTGTATCCCTGATACTGCGGAATCGCGATCGCGGCCAGGATCGCCACGATTGCCACCACGATCATGAGCTCGATGAGGGTAAAGCCTCGCGTGATTGGTCGCATGGTTACGTCCTTCAGTGGAAAGCGGAGTTAGGTGCGTGTGTCCGCGGCCGACTGCCGCGCGCACCGACCAGCAGCAGCAGGGAAGTGCCGGCCACGATGAACAGAGACGAAGCCATCGGCGTGAGGCCGCGCACGACTTCGAGATAGCCGAGCGCGGCGCCGAGCGTCAGCAGCACGAACGCCGCGCGCCGCACGTGCGAGGTGCGCCGGCCCATGCGGTACAGCGCCCGCAGACCGATGAACGCGACCACCGTGCAGGCCGCCAGATAGATCGCAATCGGGATCGCATGCGCAGACAAATCAGCCCCCTGTCCTGCGTTCGATCAGCCGGCGCACGAACTCGGGCAGCCACTCGCGGGCGTGGCGCGCGACCTGATGAATCGCGCCGGCCATGACGAAGCCGACCAGCGACAGCACCAGCGCCGAGCCCGCGACCACGTAGTCGCGGATCGCCTGCGGCGGTTCGAGGTAGTGCGCAACGATCGGCGCGAACGCGACGCCGAACGCGAAGCCAGCCAGCAGCGCCAGCACGGCGACCAGAACGCTCAGCTTCTCGATGAAGCTCAGCCCGATGAGCGCGCCGGCCAGCGAGAACGCCTCGGCGCCGTACTTGCGCAGCACGTCGGCGACAGTGGCGTCGGTCATCCTGCTTTCCTGAGAGAGAAGATCGGGCGGAATTCCATGTTGACCGGCTGGCGCCGGGTCAGCGGATCGAGCGCCGCGCCTCTGACCATCCACCCGGCCAGCACCTCGAAGCCGCCGACGCGCAGCTGCAGCAGCTGGTATCCCTCAACGCAGAAGATCGTGAGCGCGCCGCGCGCGGTGATCGTCCGGCGCAGGTCGCTGTAGTCGATCAGGCCTTTGAAGCGCGCCGGCTTGAACCGATAGGACAAGCCGAATAGGACGTTGCGCCAGGCCAGCCAGTACACGTCGCCGAGGTAGCGGCCGAAGCGTGCATAGACCTCGCGCACCGTCGGCTCGTACTTGCCGAACGGGCTCTCTGGATCGTCCGGCGTAACCAGCCAGGCGGGATAGCGGCCGACGATCGCCAGCAGCAGCACCAGCGCGCGCGCAGGGATGCCAAGCAGATCGATCAACAGACCGATGAGAGCGCCGCGCATCGCGCTAAATGAACGTCATGACGATGACGGCGCCGCTCCCGCCCCCACCGCCCGCGCCGGATGTGCCCGAGCCGGGGATGTTCGCGCCGACGGCGCCACCACCACCACCGCCGCCGCCTGGCTGCTGTCCAGCGCCGCCGGTGCCAGCAACAAACGGCGTGGTCGACGAGTAAATGCCACCGCCGCCGCCGCCCCCAGCTCCGCGCAACGCAGCCGCGAATCCGCTCGCCGTGCTGCCCGGATTTCCGGTGGCGTTATTGAAAATGCGACCGGCCCCTCCGGCGAAGCCCGAGCCAGCGACACCACCGCCGCCCCCTCCGCCGTTTCCGCCGACCCACGCAGCAGCGCCGCGGCGCCCCGAATTGCCGTTGAAAGACTGACCGCCGCCACCGCCGGCGATCGCTTCTGCCGGTTCCGTCGCCCCGTTCGATACACCGCCGCCGATACCGCCGAACAGCGGCCCGGCGGCCCCACCCGAACCAGGCGAGCCAGTCCCGCCCGCGCCGCTGAATCCGCCGCCGCCGCCGCCACCAGCTGCCGCCGTTGTGTTTCCGCCGCTGCCGCCGCCGCCGCCGTAACCAACCAGGCGCGTACCGAATGAGCTATCGCCGCCGACGCCGCCGTTGTTTCCTGCGACGTTCGCGTTGAGGCCGGCAGTCGAGACTGCGTTGCCACCAGTACCACCAGCGCCGACCGTTACTGTTTCGGTTGCGCCGAGAGCGGCTGCGTCGAAGCTGGCGGAAACTAGACAGCCGCCACCGCCACCGCCGCCGCCTTGAATGTTCGGTGATGCGCCGGACAGAACAGCGCCGCCGCTCGCTCCCCCTCCCCCACCGCCCACGCAAATGACGTTGACGCGCCTCGCGCCGGCCGGCTTCGTCCAAGTAACAGAACCTGGCGACGAGTAGACCTGAATATCGATCGGCGAAGTGACGCCAACATTAGCCTGATCGCCAGTCCTCGTCGCTTGAATTCCGGTGCCAACGAAGTTGATCCGGCTCACAGGAGTCGTGCCGAGCTGCGTGCCTTCGTCGGCCACCTCGACGCCGAGCGAGAACCCGCCAGGCCCGCCGCCGGGGACCGACGGCACGAGCAGCACCGCATCGCCGTCCTCATCGAACCCCAACACACGGCCGACGCGCGACCCGGCAGCCGGCAGCGTCGATATCAGCTCGCCGTCCGGCACGCGCACCACTGACCCGAAGCGTTGATCTGACCCAGCCGCAAGCTGCTGGATCATCATCACCGCGGCATCTTGGTCGTCGTCGAGCGTGCGCTCCGGCAGCGCGCCGCCGTTCTGGTAGTCGACGGATCGCTGGAATGCGACGTTGCGGCGGATGCGGATCGCGGCGCCGACAATGGGCGCCACCGTGAAGGTGATCGAACCGCCAAAGCCCGGCTGTGGGGTGATCGTCGTCGAGTAGGTCGTGACCTCGACATCATCGACAGTCACCACCAGATCGAGCGCGACGAAGATCCGGAAGTCGAATGCGAACACCGTCGTTACGCCGTTGCCGACGTAATCGATGATGGGCACCGCTTGAGAGACTGTCACCGAGAGGCCTCGCGCTGTGAACGCGCGGGCCTGCGGTCAGCGCTCGAACTCGACCTCGAACACGCCCGCGTTCGGGCGCCAATCATCGGACGCAACCCCGGCCCGAGTCCGGGCCGATTCCCCGCGGCCAGGCACGCCACGCTCAGGCGTCACCGCCTTGCCGATGCGCACCGGCTCGGCTGCAATCGCGCCCGCAGCTGCATCGAGGTGATCGTCCGGCTGATCCTTGACCGATGCATTCCAGTCGCGCATCTGGTGCTCGACCACTTCGAGCACCGACATATGCACCCACAGGAACCCGGACCGCAGCGGCGGCTCGAAGGCGCCCAGGATGCGCAGATTCTTGTCGCCCTTGGCTGTGACCTCGGACACACCGCACGCCAGCCGGCGCCGCTTCAGCGCGCCGCGCAGGATCGATGGCACGTGCACGCCGAGCCCGTTCGTTTCGACTTCGAGCCGCGACAGGTGGAACTGCTCCACCACGTCGCAAATCTGGTCGACCTGGCCGCCCATGATGCGGCCGCGATCGTCGACCTCGGCCAGCTCGCCCAGCAGCGCGAGCGATCGGTGCCAGTACAAATGCCCGTCGGCATCCTGAAGGATCAGCGCGAGCGCGCTCACGTCGCTACCCTTCTTGCCGCTGGCCGGGTCCAGCCGTAGCCGCGCGCTCACGATCTGCTTGCCGCCCAGCATCATGAGAACCGTGCGGTTGACCACGCGCACCACCGGCTCGACCGCGTAGGGAATCATCCTGTCGGGGTCGAGCCTGATCTGCTGCATCGGCTTGGCCTCGAGCATGTATTGCGAATCCCAGGCGTTAATCGTCCGCGTGTCCTTGCGCCGGCGCTCGATGTCGCTGCGCGTGAACCGCTCCGGCCAGGCGCAACCGCTGTAGACATCGACCAGCACCGCCGGCGGGTGCTCGAACACCAGCTCGCCGCGCTCGATCCGGTAGTCGGTGCCCTCGGCCAGCAGGCGCGCAAACTTGCCGATCCCCGCCAGCACGTAGTAGCCGTCGGCCTCGGGCGCGAACGCCAGCAGGTAGCGCGCCGCTTTGCTCGTGTCCTCGATGCGCTGCGCGTGCGAGAAAAGCGGGATCTTCAGCACGGCGGCCCCCCCTGCGATTTCCTCCGGGTAGATCGAATCATGCGTGTGCGGGGTGCCGATGTAGGTTTTCTGCCCGCCCGGAACAATGATGAACGTCGACTCGCTGATGCGCTCGCGCAGCTTCTCGCGCGCATCGGCGGTGCGGATGTTCTTCGGTACTTCCACGTCGTCAAAGTCGATGTCGTCGGCCCGGCCGCCGGTCGCGTTCGACAGCACGCCGAAAGCCGCCATGCTCGGATTGCGCGCATCGCTGGCGCCGTTGATCCAGAATTCTTCAGTGCCGTTCACTGGCGGCAGCATCCCGCCGCACCAGGGGTGATTGCGCAGCACGTTGAGAACGTCGCGCGTCATCTTCTTGGCGAGCTTCGTGTCGGTCGACCAGACGAGGGAGCGGTGCCCGCGGTCGCACCAGAGGCGATACGCCTTGTACACCGCGTAGAGCGTCGACTTGGCCGCGCCGCGGAACACGTTGAGCACGCGCACCGGATCGCGGCACTCGTCCAGCCACAGCACCATGCGCCAGTGGAACGCGGGCACGTCCCAGCGCTGGCGCCGCGCCCACACCAGGAAGAACGCGGCGAAGCTGGCTGGCTTACTTCCCGCGGCCACGCTTGGCCCGCACCTGCGCAGCCTCGATCGCGCGCAGCGCCTCGCGCTCGGCCGACTGGATTTCTGTCTCTAGGTCGCCGTCCTCGTTGGCCGCATCCTCGGGCGCCGGTGGCGGGGTCGTGCGCTGCACCAGGCCGATAATCGTGTGCAGCTTCGTGAGCGCGGTCAGGGTCATGCCCGCGTTCTTCTTGCACCAGTACCGATCGCCGCGCGTGTCGCGGTCCATGTTCGCGGGTTCGAGCCCGGCGCCCGGCCACTTGTCGGGATCAATCTCGCCGATCAGCACGTCGGCCAGCTTCTCGGTCAGCGCCTGCAGCTTCTCGTATTGGTCTTGTCTCATGGTCAATCCGGGTACTTCTTCAGCAGCTGGTAGATCCTAGCCCGCGTCACACGGTACAGCCTAGCGATTTCCAGAACGCTTTTCCCGGCCGCCAGGTGCACGCGGATCGCCTGAGCGCGCTTGCGCGCCGCCTCGGCCTGCTTGGCATTGAACTTGGCTTGATTCACGAGAGACATGGTAGCGAAGTGTGGAATAGGGTCTTGACATTGGCTAGAGGGTCTATACAGTTCAGGTTAGCGCGCGGCACGCTTTGCCGCTCTGGCTAACTCAGGAGATACCATGCTCAAAGCCAGTTCCGACCAACAGGTCGCCGTCACGATCAAGGCGCCCAACTTCCACACCGCAGTGTTCGAAATCACCGGCACCGCCCCGTTCGTCATGCACAAGTTCAGCCAAAAGGCGCGCGAGCAGATCATCGCCACGCAGAAGGCTGGCAGCCAGGCCAAGACCAAGAAGGCACGCGAGCCCAAGGACTTCGATGCGGTCTACGAAGGCGCGATGCACCGCTCGCGCGAGGGCTGGATCGGCATCCCGGCCGGCGCGTTTCGCAACGCCATGATTTCTGCGTGCCGCACCGTTGGCTACAAGATGACGCACGCCAAGCTCGCCGCGTTCGTGCTGGCCGACGGCTTCGATGAGGACGACGGCACGCCGCTGATTCGCATCATCGGCACGCCGAAGAAGCACACCACTTACGCGCGCAACGACAACGGCTCTGTCGACATCCGCGTGCGCCCGATGTGGGAGGACTGGCGCGCAACGGTCCGGGTCCGCTTCGATGCCGACATGTTCAGCGCGACCGACCTTGCCAACCTGATGATGCGGGTTGGCATGCAGGTCGGCATCGGCGAAGGTCGGCCGGACTCCAAGAACTCCGCTGGCATGGGCTGGGGCACGTTCTCGATCGAATCCAACAAGGAGGCCGCGTGATGCGCCGTCGTCTGAATGAAGCCGCGCAAGCGGAAATGATGCTGCTCAAGTCGCAGCACGGTGCACTGGTGCCGGCCGAGGCCGTGGTCGACTTCGCGCGCGACGACTCGACCGCGCTGCATGCCTACTTCGATTGGGACGACACCGAGGCTGCGCGCAAGTGGCGGATCGAGCAGGCTCGCCACGTGATCCGAATGATCGTCGAAGTCATCGCACAAGACCTGCCGCCGGTTCGCGCGTTTGTTTCGCTGACCACCGATCGCAACGCCGGCGGCGGCTACCGCAGCGTGCGCGACGTGCTAGCAGACGATCGACTGCGTGAGCAGATGCTGCAGGACGCCCTGAGCGAGTTCAAGCTGTTCCGCGCCAAGTACGAAGGGCTCAAGGAATTGCGTCGGCTCTGGGATGCCGCCGACGTCATCGAGGCCGAGGCCAGCAAGCCGGCGCCGGGAGTTCAGGCGGCGGCGTAGTGGATCGGTTGGGCGTGGCAGGCAAGGCGGGGCATGGCGGCGCGGGGTCAGGAAGCGCAGGCAAGGCGTCGCCAGGCGTGGATTTGCGGGACAATGCATGGACAGGCAGGCATGTCAGGGCTACGCGAGGTGCGGCGCGGATTGGCCCGGCAGGCGAGGCGTGGCGCACAAAGGCAAGGCGTCGAGAGGAAGGGCAGGCTCGGACCGGTTTGGTCGGGCAAGGAAAGGTGAGGTTCGGCAGGTTAGGCTCGGGCCGGACGGGATTTGCATGGTTAGGCAGGCAAGGCGTGGCTGGGTCAGGACAGGCGTGGTGGGGCTTGGCCAATGAGTGGTAAACAAGCGGGGGCTGCGGCCCCCGTTTTCATTGGCCGACCGCGGCGCCGAAGTCCGGCGCGCGAGCCGGCGCATTGTCTCCCGGCCCCCACCAGAAATCTTGCGCCCAATCCTTCCGCATCCGCTGCCGCTGCCGCGCGAGGTAGCCCGGCGAAACGCTCTCTTGGATGTCGTTCAGAAAGCCGCGCTCCAGCGCCGTCTTGCCGTACCACAAGTTCACGTAGGGCAGGTGCGATCGCGCGAACCGCAGCGCCTCACCGCCCGCGTGCGTCGGCTTGCCGGCGGCCAGCTCGTCCAGGTTGCCCTTCGTCAGCTCGTACAGGTCCGCCGCGCTGCCGGCGGTCGGCCCGGCCAGTCGGAACAGCGGATCGGCTCGACTCAGGCTGTCCGTCGTGTTCTCCAGAAGCAGGTCGCCGAAGAAGCCGGCCGCGCCACCCTGCGCAGCAGCACGCGCCCAGAATTTGCCCGTCGTCATGTCCACCGGGTCTTTGCCGGCGACGATCTGCTTCGACTGGAATGCGATCGCGCCCAGCGCCGTGAGCGACAGCCCGAGCGCCGTCGCGTAGGCCAGCCGGTTCGCCAGCATCGGCGCCCCCTCCAAGCCCTGCGGCGTGTCCAGCGCGCGCCGCCAGTGGCGCGAGATCATGGCAATCGGGAAGCTCTTGAACTGCATCGCGCTGCGCCACAGCTCGCCGCGCATCGTGCCGCGCTGCTCGCCGGCCGTCGCCCAGGCGCGCGTCGCAAGGTCCGGGTTGATGATCGCCGTCTCGGACTCGTCCACGATCAGCGCCAGCAGCTTCGTCGCTGCCTGCGGGTCGGCTACCGCGTCCGGGGTCAGCAGCTCCGTTCCGTTGAAGTCGTCGAGCTTGGCCGCGTTGATGGCTTTCCAGTCGGCTTCCGTGATGCCCTTCGATTCCATGCGCCAGCGGTCATACTCGCTCAGCTTCGCCCACGGCGTGCCGTGCAGTCGCGCCAGCCCCTGCATCATCGTCATCTGAAACGCACGGCGCAGGCCGTCCGTCCAGGCGTTCAGCATTGACAGCTTCATGGTGCTGTTCGCCAGCCGCCCGGTGATGCCGTCGCGCACGTTCTCGCCAGTCCAGCGGTTCAGGCTCGACATCAGCGTTTCGGCCATCAAGCCGTGCGCCGCCATGAACTCGCGCGCCTGCTTGCGATTCGCGCCGACCATGTTCTGCACCGCCTGCCAATACGGCAGCTTGTTGTAGCCAACGGTCGTGAAGTAGGTGCCCAGGTCGGTGATGCTGGACAGCAGCGCGCCGGCCAGCTTGCCCGCCACCTGAATGTTGCGCACGTCCTGCCCGATCTGCGCCAGCAGCCCGCGCCCGGCCACGGTCATGGCATCGCCGCTGACGATGTTCCAGTAGGTTTCAACCCGCTGACCGAACGCCCTTCCCTCGCCCGCGTTGCCGCCGTCAGCGCGCGCCGCCAGGTCCATCTGCAGACGCATCTGGTTCGCCGGGTTCGGGCCGTAGCGCTCGGTCAGCGCGATGTCGCGCGCCTTCTGCGCAACGTGGCCCATCATGGCGTCGTACATGCTGCCGCCGCCGAACTCGTTGAGGTACTGCAGGTAGGCGTCACCGTCCTTGAAGTGGATCTCGCGCGATTCGGCGCCGCGGTTGGCACGCGCACCGCTACCAGCGAATGCGCCGGGCTCGCGCTTGTTGGCACCGCCGGTGGCGATCGTGTCCCAGCTCGCGCGCAGGAAGTCGAGCAGCGCGGCATCGTCCATGCGAGTGCCGTCCGCGTTCAGGTAGCGGCTGCGGTCCAGCTTGGTGAGAGTCTGCTGCGCCCACGCGTCCTTGCCAGCGCGCAGCACCTTCATCTGGTCGTGCGGCTGCGGCAGGTAGCCGTAGTCCAGCCGGCCTACGTCGCCGCCGGCCGCGTTGAACCGCACGCGCGCCGCCTCGATCGTTTCGAGCCACGCCTTCGCACCGGACTGCGCCAGCTTGTTCCCGGTCGAGCCATCGGCGCCGCGGAACACTTCGAGCGCAAGATCACGCGTCATCGCCGGGTTGTCCACGTCCCACAGCATCATGGCCAGTCGGCGGCCGACGCCCGCGCCCTGCTTGCTGCCGGCGGCCCGCATCGAGTCCAGAAGCCCCGTGGTCAGCTCGCGCTTGATGGCCGACACCTGCAGCTCGGTCTGCTCCAGATCGCGCACCAGTGCCCGGGTGCGCGTCTCGCCTGAGTGCGTGCGCTGGTGCACGCCGATGCGGTCCTCCGTCGCCGCCGTCTTGAGCACCTGCAGCGCCGCGTTGCGCACCTTGCGCTGAGCCTCGGCCTTGATGTCCGCCATCGCGCGGTCGGCTGCCAGCGTGAGGCGCTGATCCACGCTCATCGCACGCCAGGCGTTGATGTCCTCGCGCGCCAGCAGGGTCTGCGTCCGCCGCAGCCGGCTCTCGATATCGACCAGTTGCGCGTCGGTCAGCTTGCGGCCGGCAGCGCTGTTGATCTGCTGAATGCACTTCGGCGAAATCGCCATGTCGTCAGACTCCGATGGCGCAGGCCGCGGCCACCTGCAACAGTTGCGCGTCGGCCACTTCTGCGGCGGCCTGTTCCTGCACCGTGCGGAGTGCCTCGGCGGCGGTTGTTCGGGTGCCGTCCGGCAGCTCGACCTCGATGTCGGGCACGGCGCGCGCGGCGGCGACCTCGGGCAATGCGTCGCCAGGAATAGCCCACGCCTCTGGGCCGGCAGTGGCAGCGGCTGCCGATCGCTCGGGCGCCTTGGTCGTGGGCGTGCTTGAGGCGGATCGCTTTCCGCGAATCACCTGCTCGGGGCGGAACGCGACCATATGCACGGGCCCGCCCACGTGCTTCGCGGAAATGATGATCCCGTCATGGCCGCGCGCCGCCAGCGCTTCGCGGAACTTCTTGGCATCGGCCACGGAGTCGAAGCCCGGAAGATCCTCGACCTTGATGACCTTGGGATTGCGAACGTCCAGTTGGAACGGCTCGACGCGACCATATCGGCCAGCCTCGCCTTCGTTCAGCGCGAACCAGACGCCTAAACCGGAGCTGGGTTGCTTTGTCGCAAACCCAAGCGATGCATCTTCGAAGTCGGTAGCGGTCAGCTCTCGGCCGGCGCCTCGGTAGACCGTGACTGGCTGGCCGTCTGTTCTGCGGATGCGAGTTGCGCCAAGCCACCCTTGTGCTGGATCCCCGTCTGCAACAGTTCGGTATACGACATCGGCGGCCGGTCGTTGTCCTGCGGCGTCAGCAGTTCCTCGATCGACGGCTCGGTCGCCTGCTTGGGTGCTGGTTGCTTGGGTTTCATCGGGGCTTCCTCTTGCCGACTGGTCGGATTGTGATGCCTGGCGTTGCGCCAGCGCAACTGACGCATCTTCCGCCCGTTGCGCTGCCGCGACCTCATCCGTGCGCGCGATCATGTCGGCCAGCGGCGCCGGCAGCGGGTCGCCCTCCCGCAGCGGCACCGTATCGGCCACGTCCACGCGCTCGCCGGCCGCCATCCGCGCGACTGTCCGCTCTTGCGCACGCCGCTCGATCGCGTCGGCCGCCAGGTCACCCGGCCGCGCCAGCGCCTGCTGCTCGGCTACGTCCTTGGCCAGCACGATGTGCGCGGCGTCGACGGCTTCCTGCGGCGGAACCGGCGCCGGCTCAGCACCGGGATCGGCCTTGGGCTTGGCCCGCCCGGCACCCCGCAGCGCGTACGCGCCAACACCGAACAGCGTCGCCGCCGCGGTCGCCACCGACAGGCCGGTCGGGTCGAACGGGTCGATCTGCTCGGCTAGCTTGGTGTAGTCGGCATCCGCGAGAATCTTCCGCGCGGCAGCCTGCTCGGCCACGAATGCGCCCGGGCCGCCGGCCGCGATCAGCGCCGTCGTGCTGGCCACGCCCTTGCCTGCCACCGGCAACGCCACCGTCACGCCGGCGGCCAGGCCGCGCACCGCGCCGACCTTGGCGGCTGTCGCCTCGTCCACGCCCTGATCGCGCAGGCTCAGGTACTCGGCGCCGCCAATGTCAGCGCCGGTCAGCGCCGCGCCGGCCACCGGCCCGAATGCCAGGCTGTAGCCGACCGCCTTGCCGGCGAACCGCGCGAAGTTCTGCACGCCCTCGGCCGCGGCGCCCACGGTGCCCGGGTCCGGCTGCCAGTAGTCCACCGCCGCGCGCAGCTGCGCATCGGTCTGCGCGCGATCGTCTGCCAGCTCAAGCCGGCGCTTGAAGATTGCGTCCGCCGTGAAGTCGTCAGCGTCCTGCTGCTGGCGCCGCATCACGTTGTCGGCGTTGGCGGTGATCGCCCGGTAGCCGGTGCGCACCGTCTCGTTGATGCCAACCGCCAGCCCGCGCGGCGCGGCCGACCACACGCCCGCCCAGAATCCGGGTTCCGGCGCCGGCCGAGGAACTGGCCTGGCCTGCAAGTCGTCGAGCACCCGATTGGTGCCGTCCTGATACAGTGCGTCGAGCATGAACCGCTACCCTTCGCTGTGGATCGTCTTGGCCGCCCTCGGCATCATCGCCGCAGCGGTCGGCGTGGCGTGGGCAGAGCACGGCGGCAAGCTGTGGCCGGGCGCCCTGCCAATCGTCGGCTGGTCGGTGGGCGCGGTGCTGATTGTCTGGGCCGTGATCGGCGCCCTTGTGCTCATCATCGGTCGTTGCCTGAGAAGTCCAGCACCACGCGCCGGCCGGTCGGGTCGGTGACGAACCCGGCGCCGGCGCGGATCGCGTACCGGCCCTGCCCGGCATGCACCAGCAGCGCGTTCGGTAGCTGCTCCATCAACTGCTCACGCGTCAGCGTCGCCGGCCCGGCGCGCAGCTCGGCCGGCAGCCTGTTCGCCGGGTAGCTCCGCAGGCCGTCGCGCAGCTCGCGCTCGGTCCAGCCGTAGGGCAGCGGCACCTTGGAATCGTCGGCCTGCGTCATCACGCCGCCTGTCGCCATGCGCACCGCCCGCCGCACGTCGGGATCGCCCTCGGCCGCCAGCCCAACCTGCACCGCATACGCCGCGTCCACCATGCGCGCGCGAAGTTCCTCGTTCGGGTAGGCGTTGCCGATTTCCTCGGCGATGGCCGCGCGCCAGCCGGTTTCCTTCGCGCGGTCCTCCTTCACGCGGCCGTCGCGCTGTGCCTGTTGGCCGCGCAGGATGATCTCGGACACGTGCCGGCCCTGCGTCGTGCGCGTGTTCGCGTACATCATCGCCGTGGCGAGCAGCTTGTCCTTGTCGTCGATCTGACGCGCGACCGCCGCAATCTGCTCGCGATCACCCAAGGCGGCCCCGATCGCGGCGAGTACCGGCGCTTTCTGCTCCGGAGGCATTGGCGTTAGCGCTGCGGCAAGTTGCTCGGCCTCTTGTTGCCGCAGTGGCGACACCGGGCGGCCGGCCCACTGCGACGCCACCTGCGCCGCCTGCTGCCGTGCTGCCAGCGCTTGCGGCAGTCCCTGCAGGTTCATCACGTTCAGCGGCGGCAGCTCGGGCACCAGGCCGCGATCCAGCACCGCGCCGAGCGGATCGGTCTTGGCGTCACCCTCGGCCGCGCGCAGCACCTTCTCGCGCCGGTCCAGTTCCTTCAACCGCTGCGGATCGGCGCCCTGTGCGTTCACGGCGGCGCGGATGGCGTCCAGTTCGGCCCGCTGCTGCGGGATCGGCTTGGTTGCCGTGGCGACGTTCTGCGGGCCGCTGGCGATCATCTCGCGCAGCGCCCCCTCGTAGGGCGATCCGCGCAGCGTCTGCGTCAACTGCGCGGCGTAGTCCGTCGTGAACGTGCGGCCAGCCTCAAAGATCGACATGGCGCCCTGAAAGGTGCGCTCCTGCACCCGCGCCAGGCGCTCGGCCTCAATCTCGGCCCGCCGCTGGCGCCGCTCGAGCTCGGTCTCGCCGCGTGCGATCAGCACCGCGCGCTTGTCCGGGTCCAGCTCCGGGAACTTCTGCGGGTCGCGCAGCTGCTTCACGGCGCCGGCCGGGTCGGCCATCACCATGTCGCCCGCTTGCCGGAACCGCACCGACTCGCGGAACGCCTGCACCGTGCGCTGCGCGTCGATGCCCGCCTGGCCGGCAACACTCGGGATAAACGCCTCGACGTTGCGGATCGCCTCGTCGGCCTCGGCACTGCCCCGCGCCGCGTACCGCTGCATTTCTTCGAGGTGCGCGGCCGTGCCCTGATTCACGTCCTGCCGGTTGCGCGCGTCGACCATGCGCCCAATCTGGCGCTTGGATCGGCCCATGTTGTCGAGCAGCTGCGCCTCGACGATCGGCCGATTTTCCGGGTCCACGCCTTCGAGCCCGCCCTTGACAATCTCGCCCGCGCGCGATTGCCACAGCTCGCCGACGCCCTCTTTCCCGTAGCGGCCATCGGCCAGCCCGCCGGCGATGTCGTCCTCGAGGTCGCCCAGGTCGTTGACCACGCGCGCGGTCGCCGTGATCGCGGCCACACGCTTCGCCTCGCGCTCGCGCTGCCGGCGTTCCTGTTCCTCGATCGCCAGCCGGCGCCGTTCCTCGGCCGCTGCTGCCGCTTCTTCGGCCTGCAGCTGCTGGACACCAGCGCCCGCCACCCGCTCGGCCGCCTGCGCGATGCCCACGCCGAACGCGCGCGGATCCACGCCCACGCCGCCACCAGGCCGGGCCACCACGCCACCCAGCGCGCCGCCGGGCTCACCAGTAGGAATGCGTGCCATCAGCGCCCCGCGAATGCGTCCTCGCCCTCAAGGAAGGGCGAGTAATTGGATACCTGCCGCTGCGACGAACCGCCGCGCCAGCGCGCCATCGCGTAGTTGCCGACCGCGCCGACCACCGACTGCGCCAGCGCCGAGTTGCCCGCCCGCCGCGCCTGGCGGCCCGCGAACTGCAGATCACGCGCGCGCCGCTCGCCGGTCAGCAGCATCATGTATTCGTCCTCGGCACCGCGCCGCGCGATGTCCTCGTCGATCGTCAGCGGTGTTCCGCGTGAAACATCCACGCCAGCGCCAGCCAGCGCCGCCCGCGCCGCGCCCTGCGTGTTCCGCGTGACGCGCCGGATCTTCTCGGCTTCGGCCTTGGCGACATCGCGCTCGGCCGCCGCCTGGCCTTGCATCAGGTCGGATTGCGCGCGTCCGGCCTGCTGCTGCGCGTAGCCACCGGCGAGCGCGCTTGCGCCCTGTGCCAGCGCCAGTCCTTCGAGTCCTGTGCACACGTCAATTCACCTCGTAGATCGAGCCGCACCGGGCCAGCCCCAGCGCCTCGTAAAGCCGTTCCGTCTGCAGCTGCTGCACGCCAGTCGTGATCCCGATCTGAATCAGCTTGGCGCCCTTATGCTCTGCCCAATCCAGATAGTCGCGCACCATCCGCGACGCGACGATGCCGCCGCGCTTGCGCTGGTCGATGAACAGCGCCAGGTCGACCGCCATCAGGTCGCGCGAAAACCAGTGCTCCATGACCAGGCCGACGAACGCGCCGACCACCTCGTCGCCCCGCTCGGCCACCAGCACCAGCATGTGCGGCGCGTTCACTGCCGAGCCGAGAAAGGCGCCCAGCTTGTCGGCGTCAAAGCTCAGCCGGGAGAACCGAGGCGACTCGGCGTGCATCTGCGCGCCCAGCTCGACCAGGCGCGGCACGTCCTCGATGGTGGCCTGCCGCACCATCAGTCATTCACCGAGAACTTGCGCGCCACGCCCAGCAGCGTGAACGCCAGCGGCAGCGGCTGCTCGATCACGACTGGCGACTCGCCGCGCGCCCAGCCTAGATTCTCGATCCGGAACAGGCCGGACACCGCCACCGGCGGGGTGTTGAGTGCCGCCGGGCCGAGGAATCGCGTCGGAATCTTCTGGCCGTTGATGGTGCCGCCGATCGAGTTGAGCAGCCGCAGCGTTATCTCGCCGGTGCGCATGGAGTTGCCGACTGCGCTGCCAGCGCCGCCCTGCAGCTCCGGATCGAGCAGCTCGATCGACATCGTGTAGGGCAGGCCGATTGTCACCACGTTGGCCGCGTCGGTCAGGGTGATCGCGCCAAGCTCGACCGTGTACTGCCCGGCATAGGCGCCATCAGCCACAACGTCGACGATTCGCCCTTCGAGGTGATCGAGCCCGGGCCAGATCGTTTCCGCGGTCAGGCTCGTCAGCGTCAGGCCGCAGTCGACCGGGAAAAACTCGCTGAACCGCTCGACGTATCGCAGATCAACGCCGTCGACCTCGCGCCGCACGATGACCCAGGCCGCTTCATTGCCCAGCTCGTCGGGGATGACCGTCACCGACTCGAAATTGTCATTTTCTGCGCCCTTGGTTTCGAGCACGGTCCAGGCGATCACCTGCTGCTCGACGCGATCGTAGGTGCAGCACAGCAGGCGGCCATCCTCGCGCAGCGCCCACAGCCACGGCTCGGGCGAACGCTGCCAGGCCAGATCGATCAGGCGCGGCGCAGTGACATGCTCGGCCAGCACTGAGATATCGGGCGCCTCGAAATCGTCGTTTGTCACGTTGTAGGTAAAGGCGCGCAGCTTGCGGCCGGCACGCTGCACGAACACCTGTTCGCTGCCGATCGTCAGCGGCCGCACCTCGGCGCAGCCGTGATTACTGCGCGCCCGGATCTGCACATTTGTAGGCGCGATCGGCCGCTCAATGCCGCCGTTGAGCGTGAACTCGGAGCCATAGCTAAGCGCGATCAACGTGCGGCCAGCGGCAACGAACGCGATCGGGTTGCGCTCGTCTGAGGCAATGGCGAAAGCGAACCCGCGATCGTCCTCGACGCCCACCTCGAAATTGAGCGGCTCGCCTACTCGCGAGCCCCATACGGTCGTCGGATACAGCTTCGACCCGGCGACCACGTGCCGCTGCTCGTAGAACGTGCCCGTTCTCGGGTAGCCGTAGCGAGCCGACCAAACAGGCTGCTCTAGCGACCAGCCGCCAGGCGCCGCGAGTGATTCGCCCGTCATCGACGCGAGCACCAGAACGCGCGCGCTGACCGGGTTGTGCACAGTCAGCACGCGCGCGTAACCGCCATTGATCCGCACGATCGAGCCGACATCCTGCGCGCGCCACAGATTCGAGATTGCACTGCCGCCGGCCAGCCTGGCGCTGGTGCCCCCGGCGCCAGTGCTCTGCGGATCATCGGTCAGCGCGTAGGTGTACGAGGTTGCGCCGGTGACGGTGACTTGGAAAACGCCGTTGTAGCCGTCGGGCGCCACAGCGTCGACGAGCACCCATTCGCCGGTCGCGTAGCCGTGCGCCGCCCCTGTGTTCATGGTGGCAACGCCGGCAGCCCACGATGCCGTGCTATTCGCGACGGTCGGATCGGTTCCGGTGATCGGCCCGCCGCCGATGGTGATGCGCTTGCCCTCGGTCGGCTCGCCGTTCTTCTCGAACGGTTTCGCGAACCCATTGGGCGAGCCCTCGATCAGCCACTCCCCGGCAGCGATCGACGCGCTGGCGAATGCTTTCGTGATTTCGACTGTGACCACGGTCGACGATGAAAAGGCGGTGATCTTCGCTACCCCGCCGCCGCTCACGATCTGGCGGCCAACGTCAGTCACGAGGAACGCGGCGGCCCCTGCGGTCGCCGTGCGGCCGACGCCTACCGTCGCCACCGACAGCGTGAGCGCGATCGACTCGAAGCGGTGCCCTATCTCATCGGTCGGCAGCTGCAGGAACTCAGCCGCCGCCATCTGCCAGTTACCGTCGGCCAGGCGCTGCAGTCGCTGCGTCGGCACGTCGACGTGATAGATAAACATCGTGTCGGCGCCCTGCGCAAAGTCGAGCTGAAACAGCATCGACTGCGTGTAGGGCGTGGCAATCTCATAGGGGACCGCCGGCGCCGATTCGAGCTGCGTGCCGTCCGTTTTCCAGACCCGCATGTAGAGGTCGCCGAACTCAAGCACGAACGCGAGCGAGCGAGTCGCGACGAACGGAATCAGCCGGCTGATCTTCGTCGAGTCCTTTGTGACGCCGAGGTACTGCGTCCCCAGGCGACGGCGCGCGCCACCCTGCACCAGCACCTGCGCATTTGTCATGCGCTTTGCCGCGTTCTGGTATCGATCGACATCGACGCGACCATAGAGCCGCGGCGACAGCTCGCCGGCCGTGAAATTCGTTTGCAGGTAGGTCACGCGCGGCATTAGTACCGCCGGCTAGGAAGGGAGCCGAAACGCGACTGATACAGCGGCGCGTCGAGAATTTCCTCGGGCGGGTTGTCCTGCCCGTCATAGGCCCGCGCGCGCTTCAGCGCGACCTCGGCCTCGCGCGCCTTCTCCTCGGCCAGCGATGCCGACTGCGTGATCGGGTAGGCCATCGCGGCAGCCATCTGCAGCGTCAGCACGTGCACCAGCTGCGGATCCCAGCTGCCCACGTCCTCATTGCGGAAGATGTAGACCAGCGGCAGCGCATCGGTGTTCGCCAGGATGCGCCGGCCTTCTTGCACGTACTCGATCGGCATGCGCCGGTCGCCCACCTGCAGCGTGCGCTGCCAGTCGGCCGGCAGTTGGAACTGCGCCGAGTAGTCGAAGTCGGGCGCCTGCGCCAGCGGCGCCAGGATCACGCGCTTAGTGGCGCAATTCCAGTAGTGGGAGCGCAGCAGCGCGTCGCGCAGCTGGGGATAGAGGTTGCCGGCCAGCGCCGCGCGCTGTCCCTCGTTGGTGCCGTCCGGATCGAAAGCGTTGATCGCCTTCGCGCCCAGCATCAGCAGCGCATTCGAGCAGATCGAGACATCGGTTGCTGACATTCACGTCCTCGGCATGAAAAAAGGGGGGCACAGCGGCCCCCCTTCGGTCTTGAAGGCGGCCGGGCGGCCGTCGCTTAGTCGGTCGTGTAGTAGAACTCGACCGCCAGCGCCTGAGCCGACGCCGGAGCGGCCACGCGGACCGTGCCGTACACGTCGACCTCGGCCGTCGGGTTCTGGTCGTCCGCGCCGTTGAGCAGGAATGCGCCGATCGCCGCACCCGTCGGCAGCTTCTGGCCCGCCGCCGCGATGTCGATGCCGACCGCGATGCCGTCGGCGTCAATCACCGTGTTGGGCGGTGCGGTCAGGCGCGTGCCGATGTCGAGCACGCTCGACGCCGTGCCGGCGGCACACGACACCACCACCGAGTTGCGCACGATGCGCGCGCCCCGCGGCAGCCGGCCGAAGTACACCGTGTCGCTGATCGCGCCGCCCGCCGGGAACACGATGCGCGAGAAGAACCGGCGCAGCTTGCCCCCTTGTTCGGCCGAGAGAACCTTGGCGCCCGCGAGCGCCGCGGCCATCTGAGTACTGTTGAATTCAGGCATGACTGTTTTCCTCTCAGTGGCCGGTTACTGGATGTAGTCGACGCGCACGACTTTTTCCTCGCGCACGCGCACCGCGCCCATGCTCATCGAGGTGTAGACCTGAATGAGGTTGCGCTTGTCGCGACGCGGGCCGATGTCGGTCGTCACGTTGTCGCCGATGCCGAAGTGCGCCGAGCTCTTGCTGTACGCGACAGCGGAGAACATCGAAGCGACGGCAGCGCCGACCGGGAAGTTGTACGGCACCCACGTGAAGCCCATCCATTCACGCGCGACGCCGCCCTCCTGAATCATCTTGACCGCGAGCTGGTCGGCCGTGGTCAACGTCACGTCGCCGAGGATGTCCTGCAGCGCCTTGTTGTTGTACAGGAAGTACAGTTTCTCGCCGTTGAACTCGTCGGCTTCGTTCGCGCGGAATTGCGCCTTGGCCTGAATGATCTTGGCCTTGGTCAGTCCGGTGCCGCCGTTGAGGATCAGCTGGGCGCCGGCCAGGTTCGTCGCCGAGTAGGCCGAGTGATTGCCGGTCACGGTCGACGTGGTGGCACGCTGCGCGGCGCCGATCAGCGCGTTGTAAATGATCGCGTCCTTGCGGCGGTTGTGCGCGGCCATCGACAGGCGCAGGTAGTCGCCTTGCGGGTTCGCGAGCAGCTTCGGCAGGTCGAACTTGTCGACCGGCAGCGCCAGATCCCAATCGCTCAGCAGCGCCAGGCGCGTGCCGTGGTCCGGGACGGTCAGCTCGGTGTCGCCGTAGCGCTCGATCACCTGATTTGCTTCGACCGCGCCGAGGTCGTTCGCCGTGAAGCTGGCGCCAGTGACCATGCCGCGGGAGGTGACAGTTTCTTGCAGCCGCGATTCCATCTGTTGCGCGGCCAGCGCGAAACCATCGTGGAACTGCTGCACGTGGGCAGCGGTGATGGTGTTATTCACGATTCAATCCTCACAGGTTGGAAGGGTTCGCCTGTCAGGTTGTCCGCGCGAGTCGGGCCTGTGTCGATCAGCGGGTCGGCTGCGCACCTCGCTGCATCGGGCTTGCCGGTTGTCCGCGTGCCACCGCGGGCCGATGGCGCGAATCATCTGCGCAAGTGGCGGCCCGAGTCCGGGCCAATGAAAAAGCCGGGCACTGTGGCCCGGCTGTGAGGGCACCGAAGGATCGGCGCTGCGAAGGCTGTCAGTAGACCGGCGTCGATCCGGCCTTGCGGTTGTAGTACGCATCGACCTTGCGTTGCCAGGTCGCGCGCTCGGGATCCTTGTCGAACTTCGGATTTTGCAGCTTGGCCGACAGTGCGGTGATGTCCTCGGCCGCGATCGACGCCTCGCCCGTCGGCAGCGTGTCGGCGCCGACCTCCGGGCCAAGTGCCGCCATCAGCCGGATGAAAAGCGGATTGTCGCCCAGGCCGGCCGCCTCAATCTCGCCGTACTCGACGCCGACCTTTTTCGCCAGCGCGTTCGCCGCCTTGTAGGCGTGGCCCATGTTGGCACCGTAGGCCGCGTCGTCTTTCCACACCCCGCGCAGCTGCTGCACCACCTCGTCGGTCGTGAGCGCCTTGCCGCCGCCCACCAGCTCGCCGGCCCGGTTGTAGAACTCGCCGAGCACGAACTGCACTTGCGCGTTCGTCATGCCCTTGCCGTGGGCGGACTTGAGGAAGCTCTGGAACTTCGGATCCTTCTTCAGCTCGTCGAGCTTGATCGCCTCGGGCAGCCCGTCGGGCTTGATGTCGTACCCGTCCGCGTCCTTCGGTGGCGCCTCGCCGGCGCCGACTCGCTTCTCTAGGCCGACGTAGCTCTCGGCCAGCTTGCGCGCGCTGGCGCCAACGTCGAGCGCCTTATCGTCGCCGAACACGCGGAACTTCTCGGGCAACCAGTCGAGCTCGCTGCCCGCCGGTGCCGCCTGGCTCAGCGCCGAACCCTGCGCACTAGCGCCAGCGCCAGCACCCGGAGCACTCGCCGATCCAGGCGCACCCCCAGCGGCACCAGCACCCGCGGCGCCTGCCGCAGCCCCGCCGCCAGCAGCCGGCGCAGCCGCGCCGCCGGCTCCACCTCCCGCCGCAGCGCCGTCCGAGCCCGCCGCGTCCATGACGCGAAATCGATCACCCTTGTTCATCGCCTGTCACCTCTGCGCCGTTGGCGCGGTTGATTCGATCGAGGATGTAGGACACCACGCGCAGCTGCCCCGCGCGGTAGTCGGTTTCGCGCGCCGCCTCGACACCGCCGCGCACGTAGGGATTGCCGCCGAAGCGCGCGACCAGATCCTCGAGGATCAGCACGCCGCGCGGATCGCGCTCGAATAGGTCGCTGTAGTCGGCTGGCGTGGCCTTCGGCTGCTCGCCGCTCTCGATCCTCACGCGGCCACCCTGCGCCGCATCAGGCCGGCGCCGCTGTCGACGCGGCGTGCGGTCGGCGCGGTGCCGGCGGCCAATGCTCGGCCGCCCAGGTGCATCATGCGATCGCGCTGCCGCTGCTCGGCCTTGTCGCGCTCGATCTGCCGCAGTAGGGCGCGCTGGATATGCGCCGGCAGCTTGCGCTGAAGCGGCCTCGTGTGCACCGAAAACGCGGCCTCGAGGCCGCGCGAGTAGTCGATCGGCGCCGGCGCTGGTGCTGCCGCGCCCACCTGAAAGACGTTGGCCTGAAAGACGTTGGCCTGAAAGACGCCGGCCACGGTCTACGCCCCCAGGCGATACGTCGCGGTCACGCGCCAGATAACGCTCGTCGTCGCCGGGCAGACAACGGTCGTGTTCGTGCCGGCCGCCGACGATCGTAACGGCGCCCCGAACTGCGCCACCTTCTCGGTGAGCGTCCCTTGCACCGCGGCATCGGCGCGGAAGTTAAACGACGGCGTGCCTGGCAGGTTCGTCGTGTTGACGATCACCGGCGCCGCGGCCGCGACGAGCAAAGCAGTGGCGAAGTGCTCAATTCGGATCGAGTCGATATAGTGGAACAGGCCGGCCACGCTCGGAATCGTGAGAGTGACGGCGGCCGCGGCCGCGCCGGTCGCGGTAATAGCGAGCGTCATCGGCACGCGCTCGACCAGGATGTTGAAATCCGCGGTTGTCGCGCGCGCGGCCACTACCGCGGTGCCCGAGGTGTAGACCGAAACGCGCACGCGCACGCGCCGGAATCCAGCGGCCGAGAAAAAGAACGTCCCTGCCGCAGTCAGCGATGCTGCATAAGCCAGCGTGACGAAGTTAAACAGCGGAAGTGCGATGTAGTTGGTGCCGTCGAGCGTGCCCTCGACCACCAGCGTCGCCGTAAAGGTGCCGCGCACGTCGATGACGCCCGAGGCGTGGCCGTTCAGGTCGAGCAATGCCTCGGCGTTCAGCGCCCCCAGGTTTTGCGTGGCCGGGCGCGCGTCAGTGATGACGCCGCCGCCGATCTGGTCGAGCTGGCCCGCGAACTCATTGCCGCGCGCGTCGAATAGCTGTGCCATGTCCTATGTCCCGTAGGTGTAGGCGATGCGGAACGCGCCGCCGATCCGGTCGCAAGCGGCCGCTGCCACCGTTAGCAGGAACTGGCCTGTCTGAGCCACCGCCGAGAACAAGACCGCATCCATTTCCTGATCGTTCTCGTCGGTGCCCACCGTCGCGCCCTGCGTTGCGATGATGTTCATGCCCGGCGCGATCGCCGCATCGACCACCGTCACGCTGGCTCTGTTTACGCCGTAGGGGATCGACACCAGCGCCGACTTGATCGCAGCAGCACCGCCGCCACCTGCAGGCGCGGCCCACGTGCCATCGGCGCGCAGGAAGTTGGACGTTCCGCCGCCGCTGGCCGGTGCCAGGCCGGCATCGCCGGACGTGACCAGCGGCAGCGTCGCGTCGGTGCCTGTGTCGCTGGCGATCACGCGGGTGGCCGCGGTGTAGGTCAGATTTGTTGCGCCACCGCCGCCCGGAGCTGCCCAGGCGCCGTCCGCGCGCAGAAAGTTGGATGTCCCGCCACCGGACGCAGGCGCCAGGCCCGCGTCACCCGTCGACACAAGCGGCAGCGTTGCATCGGCGCCCGTTGAGCTGGCAAGCAAGCGCGTCGCCGCCGTGTAGCTCAGATCGGTCGGCACGTTCACCTGCGCGCCGCTGGCGATGCCGTCCAGTTTCGTCTTGTCGGCGCCGGTCATGAACCCAGCCGCGCCGGCCGCGACCACGTTCGCGTGCGCTGCGCCGCCGGCGCCGACGTGACCGGCGGGAGCAAACGCCGATGCGTCGTTGCCGTCGAGCGTGTCGGCATCAAGCCCGCTGCCCGGACCATCGTTGCCCGAATGCCAGATCGTCGAGCCCGCCACCGTCGGCGTGACCGCGAAGTTAGCGACGCGGTTCTGGCTGATGCGCAGCGCCTCGGCCGGCGTCTGTGACCCGTCCGGCGTGACCTTGAACACCAGCCGGCCGGGCATGTCGGCCGCGCCTGGCGTGCCGTCAATCTCGGCCGTGACCTCGGCGCAGCGGTAATAGCTCGACGTGTGCCAGGCAGCGAAGTCGAGGTAGCCGATCACGTCGCCCGATTGCACGTTGACGTGCGTCGCATCGGTGCCGCGCGCCCGCGCGAATCCGAGCGTGGCCGCCGTTGCGGTCGCGTGCCGGTGCAGGATCAGCGCCGCGTCGCGCGTTCCGCCGAACTCGTTGATCTTGACGATGGCGTCATAGGAAACGCCGTTGACCGTGATCGAGCCGGCCTCGGTGCCGGGATCGCCGAACGACACCTCGCCGGTGAACGTCTGATCTGCGGTCAGCTCCGCGTACTGCGGATGCGGATCGGCCGCGCCTTCGTGCGAGGTAACCGCCGTGCTGCCGCGATCGGTGTTCGCCACCGTCACGGTCGACCCGGCGCCGCCATCGGTCACGCTCACGCCAGCGCCAGCCGTCAGCACGCGCTCGGATGTCAGCGTGCCATCGGCGCCCAGGGTGACGTAGCTCGCGCCGACTGGCGCACCGCCGCCTGTGGCCGACAGCGTGCCGCCCGACAGCGAAAGCCCGGCGCCGACAGCTATCTCGGCCGCTGCGCCCTGCGTGGCAGTCTCGCGTCCGACGAGCGCCGGCCCGGTCAGGTTCAGCAGGTGCGCCGCGTTCCACTCGTCCGAGCCGACGGGCGATAGGCCGTCGTCCGGCACGGCCACGGTCGGCGTGAGCCTGACTTCGACGGCCATCGCTACGCCGCCAGCGCGTCAGCGTTCGCGGCCTGCGCCTGCATCAGCCCGGCAGCCGCAACCCCGGGCTTGTCCTCGGCCAGCGCCTGCGCCGCGGTGGCCTGCGCCTGCTGCGCCTGCTCGCGCTTCTGCTGCGCCATCCTGGCCGCGCGCAGTGCTTTCACCTGCTTGTCGGTGCGCATCACGTCGGCCGGCACGCCCAGCAGCTCGCCGCGCTTGGCCGCCGCCTTGTCGAAATCGTAGCGGTCAAGGATGTCCGGCACGAACTCGGCCTCGGCCGCCAGCGTGTTCTCGAATCGGTCCATCGCGCTGACGTCCTCTAGCTTCTGCGCTCGCGCAAGCGGGCTCTGGTAGGTCACGGCGTAGTCGCGATTCGCCAGCGAGCCAGGCATCGGCGGCAGCGCCCCGGCGCGCAGGGTCAGCGCAAAGCAGCGCTCGACCAGCGGCTGCAGGTATTCGGCCTGCATCCGGCCGTAGATCGGGCCGAGCAGCTGGCGAATCAGGCCGACGCGCACGTGCACCTCGGTCGCGGTCATCGCCGGGCCGTCCTGCGGCTGCAGCTGGTCGGCCATCAGCACCTTGCGGATGGCGGCCTGCAGCTGCGCTTTCTGCGTAAACGCGACATCGAAGTTGCTGCCCGGCTGTAGGGGCTTCATCGAGTCGACGCTGTTCGCAACAATGATCTTTTTCGGCCCGACCTTCACCGTGCGCGGGTTCAGTACGCCGTCGTCCTCGGCGATCCACATGCCCGATACCGCCAGGTCAGCGGCGGCAATCTCGAAGCCGACCAGCTCGTTGAGCTGCTTGATGTCCGGCAGCGCGTCGAACACCGGGCCGACCGCGTACTGCGAGCCCGGGATGCGGGTCCAGCGCGGCGCGACGAAAGGTTGTTCCTCGAACCCGGACTCGCGAACCACCTGGCCCGAGGCGCACTCGACCCAGCACGAAGCGAACGGCAGCTCGCGCGCCATCACGTTGCCGCGGCGCTTGCCCTTGCGCGGGTAGATCGCGTGCACGAAGGTCACGCGCTTGTCCTGATCGGTCGCCGCCGCCTGGCGCAGCGTGTCGCTGATGCGGTCCTCGCCGAACTCGGCCACCGCCTGCCCGGCCGTCATCGAGAACTCGCGATAGCAGGTATCGATTCGCCCGCTGCGCTTGCTGGCCGCCAGGTAGCACGTGTGCAGCGGCCACTGCTCGAAGGTCAGGCCGATCGGCTGGCCGTCCTCGTCGCGCTCGTAATCCGCATACAGCACGAACCAGCCGGCGCCGACCGAATCCATGCAACCCTCGTAAGCCTCGGCGTCGAAGTTGCTCGCGTGGATCGACTGCCAGATCACGTCCGCGGCCAAGTCGAGCCACTGCCGTTCCTCGTCGCTGGCGCCGTCGACCATGATCGCGAACCAACGCGAATTCGCCGGTGTCAGGCCCGACATCAGCGCCGACGCCAGGATGCGCGAGGCATCGGTCCCGGTCGAGTCGAGCAGCTTCGCCCGCTTGTTCGCTGCGCTGGCCGCGTTCGCGTTCTCGGCGTTGAACCCCTCGCCGCGGATAGGCCACGTGAAGTCGAAGCAGTCGCGCCAGATCGATTCGTGCTGCGACCGATCGGACTTCAGCGTTCCAAGGCGCTTGACGATCTGTTTGCCGAGGTTGTCGTCCACGGATCAGCCGCCCAGGGTGGACTTGCCGTAGCTCAGCGCCGAGCCGCTGTCGACCGGGCCCGTTGCGCCAGTGGTCAGCAGCGACTGCGACCGCATGCGCCGGCGACGATCGGCGACCTGTGCCTGCGCATCCTGCGCGGCGCGATCCTGTGCCGCCTTGCGCTCGGCTTCGGCCCGCAGCAGGGAGTCGCGCTGCGCCGAGGCTTCCTTGCGCATGTCGCGCGACTGCTTCACGCCGGCAGCTGTGCCGCCGATTGCCGCAGCGGCAAGCGCAATCTCGACCCCGGTGCACATGGCGCGCGCCCTACTTCGCCGGTTTCGGCGCCGGGCAGATCCAGCCCTGCGAGGTCAGCACAGAGCTGGTGATCTTCGTCGGGTCGACCGTCGACGGATGCGGCAGCTTCGAGCTGGTCGGCGCCGGTGCGGCCACCACGGCAGCGGGCACGCCCACGTCGACGAACTCGGCCATCTGCTCGGCGGACTGTTCGGTTTCGTCGGCCGGTTCGCCCGGCACGCGGGGGGCGCGCTTCGTCATGGTTTGGTCCTTGGCAGGGTTGAGGGTCGCGGCCGGTTCGCCCGGCACGCGCGGCCGATTCTCGGCCCGGCTACCGGCCCGAGTCCGGGCCGCGCTCGGCCCGATGCCCATGCCGGCCACGCCGCAGCGCGATCGAAAGCGCATCGGGCGCCGCATCGTCGGCAGCGCCGGTCGCCTCGCGCCACAACAGCAGCAGCGCCACGCCGTCGGCATGCCCCGGCTCGACGCCGTTCGCGAATCGGTACAGCGCCGCGCGGCTGATGCCGGTGATCTTCACGATCTGCCGCTGCGACAGGTTCGCCGCCGCCAGGTCGGCCAGCAGCACATCCCAGCCGATCGCCTGGCGCTTCGTGGGCGCCTTCGCGGTGATCGCGTTCACGAACAGTCGACCACGCGGCACTCGTACCGCCCCGAGGCCAGCTTGCGCCAGCCGTGCACCTCGATCCGAATCCCGGCCTTGCGCACCGCAGACACGTTCGCATGGTCGGCGATCTTGCGCACCCTGGCCGCCACGTTGTCGCCGCTGGTGGCCTGCACCAGCAGCACCTCGCCCTCGCGCAGGCCGATCACGTCGCCGAATCCGAAAAGGTCGTTGCGCACCTTCGCGTGCGGGTTCCAGTGCTCGACCACTTCGGCCAGGTAGCCGGCATCGCGCAGCCGCTTCAGGGTCCGCTGCGTCGGGCTTGTTCCTCTGCCCACGCGCTTCGGACCACCTCCCACTGCTCGCAGCTCAGGCTGCGCTGCAGGTGCGCCCACATCGCCGCCCGCGCTCCGTGCGAAGGGGTCTTGCCAATCAACCGAAGGCTGCACTTCGTGCAGGTCGTGAGGTACAAGCCGCTGCTGTTGCATCCCTCGCACCCCTCAGACATGCCGCCAAAGATTCACATGTTCCATTCCGGCAGCCCAAGCAAACGACCGAGCTTTCGCTGCGCGGTGTCCCACACGTTCGTTGCTCGCTCGGAGCGAATTTGAAACTCGTCTTTTCGCTGCTCCATCACGATGTCCGGCGCGCTTTCGTCAATCGGCCATTCAATGCCGTAGAAAACTTCAGCCACCGTCCTATCGAGTAAGTCGGGGTCTTTTGTCCAGCACACCGCATCGCCTTCGATTGGCAGGTCTTTGTGCGTTGTGACGCACCGCACGCCCTCGACCCTGCCGTCCCCGCCGTCGGACGCGACGAGTCTTGCCTGCAGCGCGTCAGCCATGATCTGCTGAGCCTCCTCTGCTGACGCGGCGAGCACCGGCTCGACCGAAATCGTCCCGACTATTTGCACCGCATAGAGCGTCAATTTTTCCATTGCATCACCCCTTCAGCACGCGCATCAGCTGCGCATAGGTCGGCATCGGTGCGCCGCGCTCGCGGTAGTCGTCGAGCAGGCGCAGCGCGTTCGCCACGCGGTCACGCTCGCGCGCTAGGTCGGACTGAAGCTGCGACAGCTTCGCGCCGGTGCCGGTCGGGTAAGTCTCGAAGTCGTCCATGCTTTCCCCTCGGAAATACGTGCGCGCGCGCGAGGGCTCAGAGAGCCGGCAGCACATCCCCCACCTTCACCGCATCGCCATCCGCCCGAGGCTTCGGCAACGCGATCGGCGCCTGGCGCTTGATCGTGCATTCATGCGCCAGCACGGAGTTGAGCCGCTGCGCGTACAAGATCGCGTGCTCGCGCTCGTCGCGCATCACACCGCCGAGCACCTTGCGCAAGGTCGGCGAGAGCTCCGGATGTCCGTGCGCCTCGGCAGCGGCGGCCGCGCGGCGAACCCAGCCCGGATTGACATCGCCGCGGGCGCAGTAGTCGGCCGCTAGCACCATCCACTCGCGCGCCTTCAAGCGCCGGGTTATCTCGCCCCACTCGGTCGGCGCGGCGCCGTGGTGGAATCGGCAGATCACGTCGCCGCCGCCTGCGTCGATGCCGGCGGTTGCCGGGCAGCCGTGCGCGACGCACGTCCACGTTCGCGCGCTCGGTGGCGCGGGTTCGTCCGGCTGGTCGCCAGCGAAGCGGGAAAGAGCCTTAGCCACGGTGGTATCTCCCTTCGACAACCTTCGCGAAGTTGGTCGGCCGCATCAGCCACTCGAGGTCGGCAACGAACGGCGTCGAGCCGTTTCGCGCGTCGGCCCGGCCGGTGAGGAACTTCGAATCTCGAACGTGCGCGAAGAACTCGCGGAACAGCGCCAGGCAGTCGTCGCGGTCCTTGGCCTTGCCGTTCGCGAACGCCTCGCGCCACCGGCCGCGGATCAGCGCGTCGCGCTTGGCGTTGCGCACCAGCACGCGAGGCAACGCAGGCAGCGAGGCGTGGTACTCGGCGACGATCGTGTCGACGGGGCACGCCGGGATGCGCGAGTCCGGCGGTTCGCCAGGGTCGATGCCGGGTAGCCCGGCCGGTTCGTCGCCGCCGGTTTCGGGCGGCGAGGAAACAGGTGCGATAGCACCTGAGTCTTTAACTATTCCCTGTCCCTGTCCCTGTCCCTGTCCCTGTCCCTTGGATTCAGTGGCAATGTCTGTGACAGAGGATTCCGGTTTCTGTGACAGAGACTGCGACTGATCCTGCGACATCCTATGTCGTGCTGCCTCGCGTGCTTTCCTCGCAGCTTCTGTGCGTGCACGTTGCGCGAGCTTCGATTCCCATGCCTCGCGCGCCTTCTCGGCGACTGTCGGGTGATACAGGCGGCCATCGTCACAGAGCTGCCAGCCGCGCAGCGCGCCCTCGCGCACCTTCTTCCACTCGCGCAGCGCGCGCCCATAGCCGCACAGGTTCGCCAGCTCGGCGTCATCGTTCGGGAGGCTGGCGGCCGGCACCTGATGCCAGGATGCGCACCACAGCAGCACCGCAGCGCGGAACTCCTCGCCGGTCGCCTTGGCGGCCAGGCCCGAGTCGCGCAGCCGAACCACGTCCAGCGGCATGAACGCGAAATCGCGCAGGTCAACATCGACCGGAACAAGCGGAGCGGTCATCGC
>PDVH01000037.1_pt1 | contig 37586 bp, 63 predicted proteins | sample 1369781 | NCBI WGS metagenome assembly PDVH01 (sample SAMN07795378, study PRJNA414565) | Alkali sediment metagenome, whole genome shotgun sequencing project. | isolation source: glacial lake sediment | place: Bosnia and Herzegovina: Donje Bare Lake | collected 2016-06
TTATTAATAAGAAATTTAACCGGAAAGGAACCTATAAATGATTTCTGAATTAGGCCATAAAATGCTTTCTTTAGTAGAGAGCTACAGGTCAGGATATTTAGCTCACTTTGAATTTCTGGAAGAGATGGCAAAGATAGTAAAATCTGACAGCAGCTTAGATACTTCTATTGCTGCTATGAAAATATGTGAAGCTGTTGTGGATAGTGTAGTAACCTTAAATGCCAAGGGGGAATTATGAGAGAGAGATGTTATTATGTATGTCAGCATGTTGAAGGGAATTCTGAATGTGAAGAAGGTATTCCTATCCTTCACAAAACCAGAGAAGATGCATCAGATTATATTATGCCGAACTACAAAGTTGTAAAGGTTCAGATCACAGTAATTGGAGAAAGGATTATTGTGTAATGTTTATCGGTCAAGTGGAGCCAATTGTACTAATGGGCCAAGTAAAGATTGCAATTGTGCCATCTTAATCCATCCTGATCCTAATAAAACTGAGTGGCAAATATTTGAGCCAAGTTTCCACCCAAACCCAGCTATGGCTATTCCTCAATTCAAGGTTGTACATAGATTAATTGGTTGCGATCAGATTTATACTTCTATTGAGCCTATAGTAGAGAATCCATTTGAAGGCCATACAGGTAAGTTTATGTTTGGTGGTAATTTCCTTTGGTCAAGTGACAGTAGGTTCAGGGAGTTGTCTGCTCAACCTCTTCCTATCCATGACCGATATGAACCATTCAATGAATACCCAAACTGCTTTATCTACGGAGATGATTAACATTATGGGCATAGCAAATATCACCACTATTTCATATTGTGTCGTCAAAGATGACAAGTTCTATGAAGGTTCTAAAGAAGAAATTGTCAGCCAAGTGTGTCGTTTTGCCGTGACTGATAAAGCACTAAAATTTCAATTCCATGGATATAATCCAAACAGTTCAGATATAATATTCAGTGGTGAATGGACTCCTGAAGAGATGCAAAAACAAGCTATTGATTATATATTTGATACTATGAAAAAACTTGGGTTCAGAATCTATCGCAACATAGGCCATTAAAGGAATAATACTTATGAAATTCAAACTTAAGCCAATTCCAAATAAAGGTGATACAAGGATTATAAGAAAATATGCTTGGCTACCTATCAAAATTGATTTAGAAATAAGATGGTTAGAATGGGTATCAATTGAGCAAATCTGTTGCTATTATAGGGCTAATTCAGCAAAGAATTATTCTTGGCAAAACAGTTCTTTTAAAGGTGAGGATTAACATTGTGAGTAAAGAAATGAAAATGTATATTATGCAGGTTTCAGAGCTATTAGCTAAACCTAACCTTATCCATATTTTGGCTCAACTTGATGCTTTTGAAAGTGAATGGGATCATAGCAATCCTAAGTTATTTTGGAATGAGTATCACTTTGTTACTGATGGTGCTAATTGGTATTTTCATCGTCAATATTATGCTTCTGGAGGATTAACAATGTATCCTTGTTCCATTAAGATAACTGGAGGTAAATATATACATCCTGAAATTAGAGATTATACATATGAAGAATTAACTGAATTGGTAACATCTTCTATTGAGATTATACTTAATAAATCAATAATTTAAGGATTAAACATTATGTCATTCAAACAAAAGCCAGTAAGAATATGTGACAGTTGTGGGAAGGAAATTGATGAAATTAATGATTTCCTACATATTGAAGATGTGCATCATGAAGGAAATAGTGAAATGAGAATAATGAGTAAAACTAAAGGTCACAATAAGAATATATTTGAATTTGCAGAATCTGACTATTGTCATTTAGGTTGTTTTATCTCTGACATAAAGAAAGTTCTAAAAATTGAGGATTAAACATTATGAATTATTCAAAGGCAGCAAAAGCTGGCTATATTAGCCGGATATTTACAGAACGTGTCACCAAGGCTATTGGCAAGTTAGGTTATTTTATCATTGCTGGTATACTTGGTAGCATTATCATATTCATTATTTCATTCTTATACAAAAGGAAGGATTAGCATTATGGCTGCACCAGAATGTATTGACATGGAGAGAGTAATAGAAGTTGCTCAAGACCATAGTGAGTATATTGGCTTCTGTACGGATTGTGGAGCAGAGAAAGATGGCTGTGAACCAGATGCCAGAAATTATACTTGTGACGAATGTGGAGCTGATTCAGTCTTTGGGGCTGAAGAATTATTAATTATGTATGCTTAAAATTTCATATTATGGGTTAAGTTTCTTTAGGTATATTTATTAAAGGAAATAACTTTTAATAGGAAAGGAATGCATATGGGAGTAATCTTATTCCAAGCAGCAGTAGGTTTTGCAACAATAGTGGTATTCCTAATAATATGTTTTGCTCTTTTTAGATAGGATTAATCCATGAAAGTTCAAGCAGTTAAAAAAGAATTAGCTGTCAAAGTTTTGGATAATGACGGAAAACCTTTATATCAGGTAGACTGCTTTAATGAGGTTCATTTTTGGTATTGTGTCTTGGCAGTATATAATATGACTAATGGGTATAGAGGTTATTCGCCTAATTCAGCCATTCTATTGCCAGCCGGATTCAAAGGTGATGAGAGCTATATCAGGCCATTAACACCAGAGAAAGAATAATTATGGAAACTATTATAGAGATCATTATCTGTGACCGTTGCAAAGGTTTAGGTAAAGTCAAAAAGTCAGAACTTGTAGACTATCACCATAATGAATATGATGAATGGGAAGAGGTTTGCACCTATTGTAATGGTACAGGTAGACTCAAGAAGATAACTGAAATTGCCATTTTGAAATTGGTTAACAAAGATTTAGCCTTGGAAAATGTAAACACCAAAACTAAAAAGAAAGGGTAGAAGATTATGGCAGAAGTAAGGAAAGTGAGCTTTGACCTGCAAATCAGTTGATGGTAATGCTTTTAGCCTTATGGCTGGCTTCAAAAGAGCAGCAAGGCTTGAATGTTGGACTCAAGGAGAAATAGCCAAGGTACTTGATGAGTGTAAGACAGGTGATTATAATCACCTTGTTCAAACCTTACTGAAATATACTGACTAACTAAAATTATTCAGTGGTTATTCTAATAGGTACTTCCCAACTAATTTTATACTATATTATTTAGTATAAGAAAGGAAGGGAAGTATAATTATGGATAAATTCATTTTTGATGGCAATTCTATTATATGTCAGTCTCAAAGTGGTAAAGAGTACAGAATAGTTAAAGGTTCTTGTTCCTGCCCAGGATTTGGATTCAAAAGGAATTGCCGTCATTATCATTATGCTCATACTAACGGGCTAATAGATGACTTACAGCAAAGAATAATCAAACAACAAGCTTTAGTTAGCCCCTTTATTAAGAATATGAGGCAGAAAGCCCTCATATGGTTTCTTGAAAAGAATGGCATCTCTCCTACTAAAGAAATGATCATAAGGATTGAACCAAAAATAAAAACTACCACTAAACCGGAATCAGTAATCAAGGCAGCTAAAACCTTACAGAAAGGATGAAGGATTATGGAAAAGGAAAAGCTATTATCTTGGATTAAGAAGCTTAAAGAGATGCAGCGTTTTGCTGGCCCTGAGGCAGATAATGCTAAAAGGATTATGCAGAACCTGATAGATAAGTATGAGCTCAACCAAGAAGAAATAGAGCAGCAAAGGAAAAAGATAACCTTTAGGCTCCATAGGCTTAAGAAATATGGCATCCACTTAGCTTGCTTCTGCCGCATTCCTCATTATGCTATGAGAGGAGCAGCAGACTACATAGTGATTGATGCTACTCCTGATGAGTACAAAATGTACTATGAGCTTCTTGGGGAGATTAAATTCCATTTCAATAAACAGGAAAGGATATTCACCAAAAAGTTCAGCAGGGATTTATTTGGTGACATAAAGGATTATACTTTAAAGCGTAAGAATGATTCTCTTAAATCCTTTATGGCAGGATTCATGAATGTCAACTACCCTTATGACAAAAACGTATGCCCTCAGTGCTTTGATGCTAAGTTAGAAAATGGTGCTAATGGATTTTTCTGCCCAGGATGTAAATCTCATTTCTCAGTATCTCATTACCATAATTTTGGTAGAGACCCATCTGCATTCCAAGATGGTCTTGCTACCGTTAAACAAGATCAATTAGGGATGCACAAGTTGGCTATAGGTCATCAGACAGCGTAGTATATTGATTCCGGATTTATACATGCTCAAATCAGTGAAAGGAATTTGACTTATGATTGTAAAAGAAAAGAAACCATTTCAAGCAATATTTGATCAGATTAAAGCAGAAAAAAAGGGTAGAGCTGTTGATTTAATGTTACAATTAAATCTTTCTGCTTTGAAACCTAAATTGTACTCAACCTATCATCAGATAGGTAAAGAAGATACTCTTGAAATTTGGCAGAATGATGCTACTAAATGTATTGTGATATCTGTCAATAATGAAGAGATCATAAGAGTTGAAGGTGACAGGATTTATTCTTATGAAGAGATGGTAGAATTGACCTGTTCTTTTAAAAGGTATAGGTTCCATAGTATGGATAGTGAGATAACCATTTCATTAAAAGATTAACAGTATAGTTAAATTACCTGTCTCTTTGTATATTAGTTAATAGCCAGCTTATTAACATATTCAAGGAGATGGATTATGGGTAAGTATGCTTTTGATTTTGATTATGGTCACTTAAGGGATATGGACATCTTCGTTTCAAATGATATTGTCAACCCAGCAGGAGTTGTCATCAGGGTAGAGAATGCTGGATGGGACCATGCTTTTGACAGAGATATTCCTAATCACACTGGGTTCCTTACTTCTGACCGCTCCAACTTCTTTGCTACTGAGCAGACTAACAGAGGCTTGCAAGTTAATTCTCTTGAGAAGTATAGGATGAATAATCGTCAGATAATCAGAGTATGGAGATGGAAAGGTTTTGATAATGATTTGGTAAGAGAAGATGCCATGAACTATCTGGCCTATTTGCGACGCAAGAGGAAGGAATATGATTGGTTCACTTTGTTCACTTATCCTAAGATATTAAGATGGTTGAGATTTGGTAAGAAAGATGATGACTCTACTGAGATTTGCTCAGAGAATATCTTTAGGGTGCTGATGAAATATGGTGACAAACACTTTCAAGATTTACTTCTTGATTTTGGTAAGGAACAGTTTAAAATGAATTGGCTGAACTTCCCGCCAGCTCCTTACCATGAAGATATGTTCTATAAAGAATGTGTCAACCAGTTCACTCCTGTAGAGTTTAAGCTGGTTAAAAAATAAAGGTTCAGAACGGTATTAAACCAAACGTAAATAGATTATATTATTAAGTAGATAAGGGAGAGTAAATTTTCCTTATCTACTTAACCTTTAAAAAGAAGGAAATTATGCCAACTGTAAGAAGATTAAATTTTGATGATAACCTTGATCACTTCTTGCCGGATATTAATGAAGGTGTTGATCAAAACGTAAGTCAGTATCAAAGTGAAAAGTCTATCCTTGATGATGAATCTTCTTGGGGAGATTTCTTTGAGGATTAGAAAATAAAATTCAGGTTGGTGTGGATGCTGTATTCTGCTTGTGTCCGGAATTATCCTGGGCCAGCACCAAGAATACTTTACCGTAAGGCCATCCGGCAGCTTTCCTCTGCTTAAGGGCACCAACCTTTAATTTCCTCTATTCTGGATAAAATATAACTATCCAGAATAGACCTAAAACATACGGAAATAGTTTATATTATTAGATAGGAATAGAGAAAGATAAAACCTTAACAGAAAGAAGGAAGCCATGCGCACCTTTACTATCTATCCAAGAGATTTAACTCAGGAATGCAAAGAGAGAATGGAAAAGGAACTTGACCTTCCTATTGATGAGACTAATTGGGATGTGTCAGGAGTTGCCGTTGTAGAAATTGAAGATGATGAATTGGAGGGTTAATATGGACTATCCCAAGTATATCATCAAAGCAGTAGAGAATAACCTTGATCAATATCGTGTGCTCAACTATTATAATATGGATCAAGAGATCATAGGAACCCATCAGGAATGTACAGACTGGATAGATGAGCATGAGATAGTTACCGTAGTATCAGGATCACCAGTCAACCGCAAAACGCTCAAGCTTGCTTTTGAGTTAGTAGAGAATAAACTGAACTGGAAGCTTCCTATTGATAAATGGGTCTTAACTGGCTCAGAACCTCAAATAGAGCTTATCTCTAAGGCTGTTGAGTTCTTTGTCGGTAAGGCTCCTGATGTAGAGAAGATAGGAAAGTATTACCATTTCAGATCACCTGGGTATTATGTAATAACAGGAGCTTAAATTATGCCATACAAAAAGCTTATTGATGATGAGGTATTAGAAATTGGGGATTTGATAACTCATCAGCATGCCTTTGGTAAGAATACTTGGGAAGTATTCAAAGTTACTCCCAAGTTCGCTTTCGTTCACTATAATGAGCGTGCTCTTGGCAAGTATCCCAGAACATTCAGTTTCAGATTTAGTTCCCTTCCAAGAATAAAATGGGATACCACTGATTACACTGTTTATAGGAAGATTTGATCTATTCAATTAAAAAGGTAGACAAAGATGATTGACTTAATTGAATTGAAAAAATTGTGTGATGATTATGATGATGAATTTGGTTCATTTCCGGAAGCAGACTTTCAAGGAAGAGCTGTTTTTGATTTTATCAAAAGCTGTGTCATCAATGACCAAGAACCCAATAAGCCATCTTCCGATTAAAAGGATAATAGCCTAAGATTTATACAGGCTATTTAACCGATTAAATAAGGCCTGAATCAAGGCTGAAGTTCCTCTCCCTATATTTTCCTTATCTAAACGGATTGATGAGCTTTAAAGAGAGATTAGAACGTGGATAAAATATAGATAACCAAAATAGATATAATCCATACGATAATAGATTATATTATTAAGTAAGATAGGAAAAAAGATAGGAAAAGTTCAAACCTTAAAGAGAAGGAAAGCATGAAGACCACTTCTAAATATTCTATTAAAAGATTTCAGTGCCAGGAATGTGGCCATATCTCTAAGGAAGGTACTAACCATTACGGAGAAATCTATATCAGGTGTACGAATTGTGGATGGAAGAAACCTATGCAAATCTCTATGGTGCATAAATGTTTAGATCCATTACCGGAAGGAATGGGAATACCTGAGCCATGGAAATCAGTCAACCTTGGAGACATTTGTGAAATAGTAGTTGTAGAAATAGGTCAAACCTTAAAGAAGGGAAAATAAGATGAAGTGGATAAAGGTAACTGAGCAAACGCTAATACTGGATGAACCTAAGTCAATTCTGGTATGCTGGAAAGATAGCAAAGGTAAGAAGCATATCTCTATTGCTAAAAGGGATAAGTTTGGTCAGAATTGGATAAATGATAATTTGGGCTATAAAATTGATTACTGGATGGAACTTCCAGAATTTCCCAAAGATAACATAGTCACCGTGTTCAATAACCAATATGAAGTAGAGATAATAGATTCAACCCACTTAAGGTATCGGTATGTTGAATTAACTCAGTGGGCGTCACCACTCCACTTTTGTCAAGTATCTGATGAGATGATGAATCAACTTAAAGAATTGGGGATGGTGGAAGGAAATTTCTTCAAAACCTTAAAGAAGGAGTAATTGGCTATGTGGTCAGAAATGTATCAAAAAGGATATGATAATGCAGCCATCAGTTTCGCTTATATCCCAGATTTTCAATGTGATCAAGAGAAAAAGGATTTTGAAACTGGCCTTAAAGATGGTTATGTTGCTGCTGACTTGATCAAAATGGGTTTGATTAGAAAAGCTATTGAGCAATCTATCATTCACTGGAAAGAAAATCTTGATCTTGTTCTACATAATGGTAGATTGAGGCATCAAGATATAGGTTCTCAATCCTGTCCATTATGCCAACTAAAGTCTCAACTCAACTATAGTAGCTGTATCTTTTGCCCAGTATATAAAGCTACTGGAGAATCTGGATGTAAGGAAACACCTTGGGACGATATATCTGACCATATTTATGATAATGATGAATTACCTGTATATATTCAGAAAGAAATTGAATTTCTTTTTTCTTTATTAGAAAAGGAGTGATTTGCTATGAAAAGGTATTACTTCAAAAGTGAGAAAGATTGGAATGTTGACGTTAATGGCTTAATGTACTCCTTAAAGGGAGATAAACCAAGTTTTATAGGCTTAACTGAAGTGGTGATGAGTTCTCCCTTCTTTGATGACTATGAAATGGTAGAGAATACGGCAGTTCCGGCTCCCATAGTAGAAATGGCTAATTCTACTATTGACCTAAATACTGATTTTGATGAACATTTGGCTAAACTGGATTCAGTGATCAATAAGATAATGGACATTAATGATATTTGGAATAAAAACCCCATTGAGGGTTATTCCTATAATACTGAGTTTAATGCTAATATGATCCAGATGGTAAATTTGGATTGGGATAGACAACATATTTTGCTTAAAAATGGCCTTAATGCCTTTTTCCAAAAATCTGGTGACGGTAAGTATGACTTGATCAGTACTGAAACTAATGCTATCTTGGCTACCGTCAAGAATCCTTTGATTTATTACATGGCCAGTCCATTCGCTCTCATATCTCCAACAGCGTAGTCAATTTGAATCAGATTTAGACAGTTGGGTTCTGCTACCTCATTCCAGACAGCGTAGTATCCACAATCCGGATTTAGACAGTGGGAAATGACCTTCCTGCTTGTCATATCACCTCATTCAAGCAATGTTCTCACCCATCCTATCACCATGTCTATCATGGTTAAAATATAGATAGCCAAAAGCGATCTAAACCAAACGAAAATACTTTATATTATTAGATAGGAATAGGAAATAATCGTTTTCACCTTAAAGAGGAGGGAAGAATGTCCAAGTTAATATCCGATTACCTTAATATTAGAGAAAACGGTAAACAGGAAGGAACTGAAAAATGGTTCTTTACTGATCCTATTACCGGAACCTCTTTCCTTGCGGGATCAGTTATGGAAGCTAAAAGGAAACTTGACGAAAAACGCGAACTGTTCCTTAAGTTCTAAAAGGAGTCTAAAATGTTCATCCTTTATTTTCCCGTAGTAATAGTCTGTGTTGCTATCTTTCTTATCCTTAACGAATTAGTAAGGGGTTAAAATGTCTAAGTTGCTTAATCTTTACGTGGAAATAATTCAAACGCTAATTGACTTTTCCCGTGGAGAAAATATAGATCGCCAGAACGGTACTAAATCAAACGATTAAATATTATATTATTAATAAGATAAGAAAACGTCTTATCTACCTTCAAAACCTTAAGAGAGAGGAAGTAGATCATGTCTAAGTACCAGCTTAATTTAGTAGGGCGTCAGGAAATCAATTCTTTTAGGGAAGCGGCAGTAGAATCAGTTCAAAAGGAAAAGGATGACCTGTACACCGCTCCACTCCGGAAGTTAGAGAAACTGGCTAAGAAACTTGGCCTCAGTATCCTTAATCACCTTAAAGCAGGAAAGGAGCTACCAGAAAGTATAGTAAAAGCACGGGACTTAATATCCGCAGAGATATTCCGTAGAGCGAGTAATGGCTATCTTATGCCGAAACGGATTAATAACTAAGTGTCAACTTAAACGGTAGGATGGCTAAATGGTCATCCTACTACCCTTATCCAATATTTTCTTTAAAAGAAGGAGTCAGTTATGTCAGTAGCGAAAGTCAATCAAGCAGTAGTCGTCAGTTCTAAAGTGCCCGCAGCTCCCACTTCCGGTCAGGTGCCCAGCAAGAGGGAGTCAGGCTATAACGCTTCCAAGTTTATCAAAGAGGCGATGAAAGCTGGCTCAGCCTTAAAAGCCAGTACGGTCAAAGCGAACGGTCAATATCCAGTCAACATCGGAAAGCTTAACGGTACGTCAACTGTGATGACGGTGGCTTTCATTATAGCTGCCGGATTCAAAAGTGCGAAGGAAGTTGCCTCTGATGCTATCGTTAAGGTACTTGACGCCTTTACCCTTCCTGGCTCCCGTGAAGGAAAGGTGCTCTCGGCCTTTATCAAGAATTATGAGAAGGAAACTGGTGAGGAATATGGTAATTTTGGGACTACGCGCACCAGGATCAAAAAGAATATCGTAGAAGGTGGGATCATTACCTTCTTGGCTAATGACGAGGAAGGTAAGATGGATAGCTTGGTCAAGGTGGCTCAAGCTATTAAATAGTAGCCTAAAGCACCAGTAATTTATATTTTACCACTAACAGCCATCTCTCTAAGGGATGGCCTTTCCCATGTCCAGCTTTAACTTAGCTTCAGCTTTCTCCTCTCCTTATAGCCTCACCACCACCACCTCAATCAGTGGGTAATAAAAGAATTGTATAAGAAACTTACTAACGTAAGGAATAGATAAGATTGGGATAGATAGTATTGCCCTTAAGAAGATAGGTAAGGTAGCAATAGAGATAGATATTGTCCTTAAAGAGAAGAAGGATAAAGCAATAGAGGGTTATATTGTCTATTCCTTTTTGATCTTATTATTCCCAAAAAAGTTCAAATCTCCCTATAGAGTTAAAATCAAAACTCAAATTAAGATATGATGTGGATAGATTGGGAACTTACTACGTAAGACTGCGTAGCAAAATAGAATGAACTCCCTTGGATAAACTTGGGAAAGGATGGGAATTTGGGTAGGCATGGCATGATGATGGGAATGGTGGGGGAAATTGGATAGAATTGTTAAATTTTTAAAATTTGTGGACTTTTGACTTGATGGGGTGGGGAAGGGATCAGGTTGACTTTTGTCTTGTCTTGACAACCCATGCCCATCAAGTCGTCAAGTTTCGGCAAGTCCAAATCCATGTCAAAAAATCACCAAGTCAAGTCAAATTCCCATGTCTATTTTTGGACATCGTAGACTTGCCCATCCCAATTTAGTCAAGTCAAATAATCAAATCCAAATTAAATCATGCTTTCCTACTTGCCGTGATGGTCAAAGCCATTGTTTTAATGATGGTCAAAGCCATTGTCATCAAGTGGACATGGACAACGTAGTCATGTCTATTCCGATTTAGCCAAGACAAATATGGGCAGTCATATGGCTAAAGTCATGGACAGAGTAGTATCCCTATTCCCGATTTAGACATGAGCAGGTACAAGTCAAATTCAGACATATGAAATCATGGAATTCAGTCATCCAAGACAGAGTAGTCAATGTCAGTCAGATTTAAGCCAAGACAAAAATTCAATCACCATTGTCAACATAGGCATTGTCATCAAGTGACCAAGGTTATCTATCCTGACAAATAGACCTGATTGCAGCCTATGAACCATTGTTTTACTAATGTTCATCATGGCTAAAATAAGATTAGCCAAAATAGCTTTAAAACAAACGTAAATAGATTATATTAGTAATAGGATAGGAAATACCTATCTACCTTAAAATCTTTAGGGAAGGAATAGAAAATGTTAGGAGTAATAGAATCTATAGTAAAATACGGAATCGAAAGAAGCGTAGAGGAAATTAAGGAAGATTTGGAAGTAATGGGCATTTCTGACGATAACTTCCCTCTTACCTTTAACCTTTTCCCTATCTCCAAAAAGGCTAAAGTTTTAGTACCCCAAGATATAGAAGATAGTAAATTACCGGAAATGGGCATCAATCCAGATTCTACCTTTGCCTTTGATAGTAATAGAGAAGGTAAAGTTTGGGATTTAGCGGAAGGTTTACTCCTTTGGACTTCTTCTGACGGACATGCCGAAGAAGGTTATATTCTCTTCTATTAATCCTCTCTTTAAGGTAGCTACAAGTTAGCTACCTTTCTTTTACCCTTCCCTAAACATTGGCAACATTGTTTCTTATGGTTAAAATAAAGAGAGACAAAATAGTAGTAAAACAAACGAATAAATATTATATTATTAAGTAGGGATAGAGAATAAACCTTAAGAAAAGGAGTAGAAAATGTTAGTAGCTATAAGAGTAAGAAGAGACTTTCTTAAATTGTCGGATACCGAAAAGAGAGAAGAGATTTTGTATCGCTTTAAGGTAGAGAATAATAAAGAGATAGATATTTTTACCTTTGTCTCTTTTGCTAAGCCTGTAGATTCCTATTCCGGAAAATTGTCTAAAGAAGCTTTTCCTTTTGTTATAATCTACGTTAATTAACCCTTCTTTGTTTTAAAGGTAGAACTTAATTGTTCTACCTTTCCTTTTACCCTTCCTTAAAACAATGTTGGGACATCGTAGTATTACATTGGCCGATTAAGACAATGGATATCCATTGCACCCAATGTAGAACAGGAACATTGTTGGGACAGCCCAACAGATGCCCAGATAAACACAGACAACGTACAGGAGGGCGGGCGGATTATAACAAGAGCCTAACATTGTTATTTACTAAAGGGGAAATTCCCTTAAAGTAAAGAATACCTTATTCCCTTACGTAAATAAAATATAGTATTCTTATTACGTAAATATTTTATATTAGTTTATTTAATTTACTAAAAGAGAAATTAAATAACGAAAATATTTTTTATTATTTTCTTGACTTCGATAAAAATAAGAGGTATAATATAGATAAGAGTTAAGAGGGTATCGAAACCAAGTAGAAAGGGCGAAAAATGGAAACGATAGATAATAACGGGGTACCTACTTTTTTAAGAGGCGGAGAAGTTCGGAAAGATACTATTAATTCTATTCGGGAGATAATACGTTTAAGAATAGAGCGGAATAGGGACGCTTTACGTAAAGAGAATAGGGAAATAGAGAAGCGGGAAAAGAAGTATCTTTCTCTTTACGTAAAGAAGATATTAGCTCTTAATTTTTCCGCCCTTCTCTAAAAGTAAAGAATAAAAATAAATAAAATAATCGTTGACAACGAAAATAATTTATAGTATATTATAAGAGAAGGATAAGAGATCGAAACCAAGTAGAAAGGAGAGGAAAAGAGAGAAAAGAAACCGTTTATCTTTACGTAAAGGAACGTACCTTTTTAGAGAACTTAAAAAGAGAAAAGGGAATTTATTTCCCGATTAACTATCTTAATTTTTAACTAACTAAAAACTTTACCTTAAGAGAAAGAAGGAAATTATGAAATCGAATACACGTAAAATCGCGAACGAATATAATCTTAAATTAGCGGAGAAACGGGTTAATCTTTCCGGTACGGCGATTAAGGCTATCGCTCTAAAAACCGGCGGAGTTATCGAATACAGTAAATCCGTCCTTAAAGGGTCGCCCGTAGTTATTACGGCGCTATCTTCTTTCCTTAAAAAGACGTCCTTTACCGAAAAAGAGTTCTTAGATAGCTACGGGAAAGCCGAGAAAGATTTTATTTTTCCCGCTATTAAGAAATTAGAGACGGCGAGCGGAAAACCGTATAATAACTATAAGACCTTTATTTCCCGCCTAAAAGCGGATATTCGGTTAGGTCTTATTACGGGCTTTAAAGTAATAGACTAAACTACCTTAAAGTAAAGAAGTTAAAAGGGGAAAGTTTAAATACTTTCCCCTTTTTTATTGTATACGAGTATCTTTACTTTAGAGAATACTACTATATATTATTTACGTAAATAGAATACCTTTAAGTAAAGTAATAAAATAAGAGGAAGGGGAGGGGGGTAGGGAGGTTAGTTTACGGAAGGGGAAACATGCTGTATTATCCCCCTCACATCCCCACCAAAAATTTTACCAAAAAATCAACTTAAGCCCTAAATATATTTTATAGTAGTAGATAAGATAGCCTCACATCTCCAGGAAAAGACTTTAGTCAACTCTTAGCGCCAGCTAAGTTCCTTTACCAAAAGACTTTAGTCATATATCAACTTAAGCCCTAAATATATTTTATAGTAGTACACCAAAATCAGGTAGATAAATCAGGTAGATAAATCAGGTAGATAAATCAGGTAGATAAATCAAATTTTATTTTTAGGGTTAAGCACCATAGTAGTGGTGATATTCTTGTACCACATTTTACATTTTGGGCAGTAAGTATTTAAGTCATCATCATACCACATATGAGTCCCACAAACTTTGCAAGTCAACTCTTCCTCACTTAAAGTTGACTCCATATCAAAGTCAGCATAAGACCATTCATGATGATCAATATCATAATCAAGCCCAACATCAACAAGCTTCTCTACCTCTTCTGTTTCTGGCTCTTCTATGTCAAAGGCTTCCTCATTATGACCAGTCCTAACTAAATCATATTGACTCATACCTATCCTTTCTAAGTTAAGTCAATCCAAACTTCATTTACTTATCCTGCTTATAAGTTAAGGGAAGATAGAACCAAAGCAACTTTACTCCTGCGCCACCACAGTACAAGAGTAAGTAGCAATACCTAACCATTAGGCTAAAGGTTCATATCTTCCCAAATTTATTATAGAGTACCTCTTAAGTTCCATCCCCTCTTCTTCATATCTTCTTTATGAAACTCTTCCCATTGATCAAGGGTTTCTTGATCAACATCCTCAACTTCCTTAGTATTGATAAGATTCCTAATAGCTCTCCTAATCCTCATTAAGAATAGCCTCATCTATTCTACTCCTTTAAATTAAGTGGCAGCTTTATCCAATCTTTAAATACACTAATAACCGCCCAGTAGTTTATCAACTCCACCAAGAGGCATATCTCTAGCTCTCATGCTATCTACCCGAGATTGTAACTCTTTAACAGCTAAAGCTAAGTCATTAACATTACTGATAAGAATAAGGTTATTCTGCTTAAGCATAGCCAAGTCCTCTATACACTCTTTATTGTTCTCTTCTAACTTATGCATAAAGGTATCAAGGTCAGAAAAAATACTGGCTAACTTATCCATAACTAAATCTCCTCTATCCGGTTAAAAATGGTTATTTACAAATGGATCCTGCTATGGGTAGAATATGCCAATCGGTTTGGTCAAAGTTAAGAAGAACGTCTTGGATTCTAAAGAAGCGAATGGTGTAGCAAGAGTTAAAGGTGAGTACAGCTGGAAACTTGACATAACCATATGGCCTTATAATCTTGACTTGGTTAGTGATACCAGAAATAGAGTCGGTGACGAGGAATGTGGCAACGAAGCCACCCCTGGGATTGACGACTATGTCAGAAAGGATGCCAGTGTATACCTCTCCGCTACTCTCTTGATGCATACCTGCTCCACAAGACATCAATACCAATAGAACCGATAAGAACAGTGATTTCAACATACAAAATGCTCCTCTATTAGGTTAAGGTAAAATATAAATAGCTCATGCTAGAGCAGTTAATCTTCCTGAAGTATTAACAATTTCTATAGTATGAGGCATAGAGCCCAAATAATCTATTAAAAGATTGGATGCTGAGTTGGCTACCTTAAAATTACCATTATCGTCACCATTCAATATAGTCTGTGCTACTATGATGCAGCCATCAGTATCCTGAGCAGTATTGCCACCATGCATCCTAATGCCAGTAAATCCTGGAACAGATAATATCAAAGGCATTAGCTTTTGGAACCGATGAGAGAAAGTTACCTGAAGGTCATAGAGTCCTGCTGGGATGGCAGACTGCCCATATACTTTAGGAGCACCATCAGGACGTACTACATCTTCAAGACAGTAGCAAAAGAACTTCCCTTCTATTAAAAGGGTAGACAGCGTTGCTACCTGACTATACTTATACCTTACCTGAATGAGATGCATACTATTTCCTCCCTTTGCCAAAAAGATAACCACCATACCACATACAAATTAATGCTATAACGAGAATGATTTGATCCCATGTCATTAGCAATTTCATCTATTACTCCTTTTCTATCTTGTAATAAGAAATTTCCATATTTATTCCTTTCTTCTACTAATAATATAATTTATAGTATCCTGTTAAAGTCACCTCTGTTTAAAATATTTATTCAACAGATTGAGTCTATCTAAAGGAGATAGGCTGGTGCTGACTATAATGGTCTTAGTCTTAGACCAATTCCCATCATTAAAGAAGTAATTGAGCTTGATAGGTGGTATCATGGTTTTTAAAGCAAGCCAATTTTTATACAGATTCTTATAGCCATAGAAATCTTCCTTGAACTTAACATCTTCATCATAGTAGTATGCATAATGCTTAAACACTTGAGACATTAATATCTCTTTCCCATTACCACCTACTAATAAAGGTGGCTCATGAGAATGGAATATATTACCGTTAAACTTCCATAGCCGTTTATAGCCACCTTTCCTACCCTCACCCCATTCTCCTATAGCAAGCAAGTTAGTCCCAATGTAGTATTCTGATAGGAATACTCCGGTATTAGATTTAGTCTCCCTAAGATGATATTCTGCTTCACATATTTGATCATGAGTCCACATCTCATCACAATCTATCTGCCAGAAAAAGTCTGGATTTTTATCACAGATAACCTTCATAGCAGCATTAACCATATCATCTTTATTGTTCCAAAAGCCATTATTTTCAATTAAAATCACTCTTTTATCAGTATTATCCATATATTTCAAGTATTCTAGTGTTCCGTCAATAGAATGACCATTTTTATGGTATTTATCTAGGATATGCTGACACCATTTAGTAGAACCAGTGGGATTGCAGGCTCCCTCTACAAATATCCAGTAATCAAAAGTGGGTAATAGCTTATGGATATAGCTATTGTGCAGTAGATGCTGTAATCCGTTAAAAATAATAGTGAAAGCTATCCTCATAATGTTTATTCTCCTACAAAGTCTAAGGCTCTATCATAATACCCATTACCACCAACACTTTTACCATGCTGTCCTATATGTTGAACATAGGATTTATTAAGGCTAAAGAACCGATACCCTTTAGATTGGGCTTTATCAACATATGCCCAATCCCACTGATCTACTCTAAGATTATCAAGTAGCAAATCCCTATTGATCATGGCACAAAAGCCACCAATATTTACCTTTTCAAAAAGTAGGTCATTAAAATTCGGATTTAGTATAGGATGAGTCTCAGTAACATTAAAAGCAGTCACACCAGCAATAGGTATATTTATTGGAATAGAGCAATATCCCTGCAAGAGTTTATTCATCCATTCCTTATTAAAGATAACATCAGAGTCAATAGTGATTAAGTATTTATCATCCGTCTTAGAGAAGCAATATTTCATAGTCTCTACCATATTCCTATCACACCTCAAGGTATGAGGCCGTCGCAAAATCTGGATATCCAAATTATTAGTAGAATGGATAGAGTTAAGCATGTTAATGGTATCAGGATCAGTAGAATGGTCGTCAGATATTACCAAATGGGTATCTAATGGGAAGTTACACTTGAGTAAGGAATCTAAAGTCTGCTTTAAATACTCTGGCCTATTATAGGTGGTCATTGATAAATACATTTATAACCTTTCAGTAAGTTGCATTTAGTTATTGGTGGTTGATTCCAAGTCCAGCACCCTAATTTCTCATACTCTTTCTGGCACTCGTGATAAAGATTCTGATTTAAGGTGCACTCCTTATAGTAATTCCTATCACTAAATCCTGGGAACCTCATAAGTGGTAGCCAGTTAGTCTGAATCCTTATATCTGTGGTAATTATATCCGTAGATAGCCTTTGCATTAGGCTGTGGATCAGAATATGATCCAAATGCCCATACTCTCCAAAATCATTATGAGTAAATATCTCATCTCCTTCTAAGGAAAGAATAAAAGTCATTATCTCATTCATAGCAGTCATCAAAGTTTCATCCCTAGTTGGCATCCTATAGAACTCAGAGTCAAGATCAAATACTGTCACAGCAACGCCAAGAGTATCACATATTCTATAAGTAGCTTCCTTCCGGTTCATGCACCATTTTCTATTCTTATTAAAAGCATCAGAAGAGAATACTACTAAATGACGCTCCAAAGTTTCATCAAACAAAATAGGCCAACCGAATATTACCTCATCATCGGGATGAGCCATGGCCATAATTACTTTTCTCATAAATCTCCCTTATTTGTTTAGCTCTTACCTTTACTGTATGATTATCATGGATCATCTGTCTAGCATTTTCTCCAATGTGGATATACCTATCAGAATTAATTATGTCATCAATTTCCTCTAAGCGTTTTATCACTATGCAAGTTTCTCCATCTATAAAGCCACAGATATTTAGGTATTCCATATCAAAGGTGACTAAGCAGCATCCATAAGAAGCAGCTTCATAATATTTAGGTGGAACAAAGCGGTCATATATTCCACCACTGAAGTAATACCTTGATCTGGATATAGTATCTCTATATTGATGGTTAGTTAAAGGATAGATGCCAAATATTGACGAGCAAGATACTTTAACACCATCAAACTTTTTAAGATACCAAGATATGTCATTTCTTTTAGGATACACTTTATAGTTTATACACCCAGAGCAAAATCCTTTTATATCCTTAACCTTATTCTTAGGAACTTCTTTAACACACCAAGGCATTAATTTAGCTCCATACTGAATAAGTTCTTCAGGCAATGTTTGCAAGCACAATATCAAATCAGGTTTAACTTTCTTAACCCATTCAGTAATCCAATATTCATTAGTTATCCAATCACTCAGCATAGTATAAACAAATCCTTTAGGTCTTTCTTTAGGGTAATGACCTAACTGGCAGTAAGTGATATCAAAATCATGTTCAATTAAATCATAATTTTCTTTAATATGTTGATAAATGCAAACCTCATCTATAGCAAGTGGTAAGGCTCTTCCTGCTATATCTTCCCACCAAGTAAAATGCTCATTAGGTTTACATGGCTCAAAGTAGGAAACAATGCTCATCATTAAATCCTTTGTAAATAGTATGCATGGTTGCCATATCTATTGGACACTTGCCAATTATCCTTTAATCCTGGAACGTGATGGCTATCTCTTATTAATTCCCATCCACATTCTTTAAACATTCTTACCCACCAACATTCATCCTCAGCTATAACATGGGATACCTCTAGGTGATATTCTTTTATCCGATATATCCCGTTATCTCCTATAGGTACTACACACATAAACTTAGGGGTTATAGAGCGGATTAATCCTAATAGCACCTTTAGGTTTTCTATAGTAAGATGTTCTAGAACATCCTTACATATAGCGTGAGTGTATCCAGTATTTACATGGAATGACCAAGATTCTAAAGATGAACTATTCCAACAATTAACTCCAGCAAATGATAAAGCATAATCACTAATATCACATCCTTCAGCATGTATACCTAGTCCATTCATAGCTCTTACTAAAAATCCTTTAGCACATCCAATATCAAGTACATAATCTTTTTCATTTAACTCCATGTAGTCTATAAAAGCAAAAGCTTCTTTAAAACTCCTTCTTGGTAGCCATCTATAATTTTCTAGCCAACCTTTGCCAGAAGTCTTTCCTCTTTCATAATAATCTCCATTATAGAATTCACCATCATTAAACAAAGTCTTCATCATCAACCCTTTCTTCAGGAGTTTTTAAACTTACCGGATTTTTAAAGTAATTATCTAAAAAATCATTGTGATCCTTGCCACAATTGCAGTAAGAGCACCTATATTCCATATCTCTAGGCCGGTTGGCTATTAGCCACATTTCTAAATCCCTAATATGGCAAAGTTTAAAATTGTATGGGATATAGCCTTTATGCTCTTCAGTAAGTTGCAAAGATGGGCAAGGAATAAATATGCCATCCCAAGTTACAGCAGCTCTAATCCATGGCATATAACAAGCATTAGGAGTTCCATTTTCTTTATCAGAGTAGAATACCAAGTGATGGTTATCTTGAACCATCTTCTTAATCATTTCCTCATTACTTTTGGTGCTTGGCTTGGGAAGAGCTACCCTAATAATGATATCAAATATCTTAGCAACTTCATAGAGTTCCTTTATCTCATTAAAGTCAGTAACCATATAAGATAAACTGACCTTCTCTCTACTATCTAAATGGCTAAGTACACTCATAGCATACATAGCTGATGGAATACTTATCCTTATCCAACTTATCTTATCAATAGTTTCTTTAGGTATAGAGTATAAAGCTAACCCATTAGTGATGAGAGATACCTTTATGCCTTTACTGTGCGCATATTCTACAGCTTCTTCAAAATGCCTCCATAATAAAGGTTCACCACCACCAGAAAATTCTATAGCCTTAGTGCCATATTTTGCCAGCACATTTACCATATCTTTAAAATCAAAAATATCTAGGCTAGGCGCAAACTTCCTATTCTCTCCTTTACAGCAGCAGTATGAACAATTAAGTTGACACTGCAAAGTTGGCCAGACTGATACATGAATAGGTGCTACCACCTCTCCTTCTTTCATCTTATTAATGTGATCAATATGATACATTAATTTATGAACTCCTGGCAAATATTTTTTATCCATAAATTTTCTTTCCGTGGACTATAGGGTGAGCTGACGTTCCCCAATTTGGGTTTCTTTCAGATTCCGTCATATTATGGTTAAGCTGGTAAGGTATTCCTAATACCATATAAACCGTTGGCATAAATATATCAAGATAACCGAATCCATACTTAGACAAAGCTTCAAAGTCATCATCAATAATCTTAAGTATCTTAGAAAATAAGCTTAAGAATACCTTACAGTTATAAATAGCACCACCACAAGTGCCATACCTATCTGCATTAAATTGAGTATTATACTTAGTTCTAAAATAATCCAATATCTGGATAGGTATATGGTTCTCTTGAACCCCTGCTATGATTATATGCTCATAATTGATCTTATCCCTAACCCATACATCATCTTCCATATAGAGTAGATGAGAAGTACAACAGTATTCCATAGCACCCTTTATTCTATTAAGCCATATAACCATTTCATCAGCAGTATACCCACCTTCTCTTACCCCTAAATTATAATACTCATAGACATAACTGCAATAATAAATTTCTGATATGTTATTAAACTCATCACCATAGTCAGAAACTAATCTAACTGGTGCTATGGGGTAATGCTCTCTAAACTTACTGATAGCAAAACCTGCTTTTCCGTCATTCCTAAAACACTGAAGGTAGGCTCCTAAAGACATGTTAATTATCCTTTTGGGTATTATATATTTGGGTATATGTAAATGATACCACGATTTTCACCACAAGCTTTTTTATTATAATGGTAACAAAAATTAACATCATAATAAACTTTAGATATGTATGGGTACAATGATGGCAGATTAAGAGTTACTTCAGGAAAAGAATCATACCCAAAAGGTTTTCCTGGAACTTGGAAATCATGGATAGCAATAATAGAATTTTTAAGGCCATAACTTGCTATGATTCCTAGCTCTTCTGCTATTACTGTTGAGTGACCATGGCCATGAGCATCAAGATAAAATAGGATAGGGGAATCTAATGTTGGCAATAATTGTGCTAGAATATTATTAGATGATCCTAAATGCCTTACTACATAAGGTGGGAATACTACTGAACTTAATTTATCATAATACACCTCATTTATCTCTATAGTGTGTACCGGAATACCATGTTCACTTAATCTTCTGGTAGTTAAACCTATAAAGGTTCCAGTCTCAACTATGGTCTTTATTTTCCATTTCTTTATAAGATCAGTTATCTCTTGATCAATATAATGATCTCCATTGAATGCTTCCATTTTACACTCCATAATGTTGTTTAACTTTTTCATGACCAGTGTGAAGGATAATCTCATGGCCTATTCCTATATCTTTTTCACATACACACCATTGCAAAGGAAGTAGACAAGGAAAGTATCCGGTATGCCACATTGCTTGCCACATCACTTGTGGCCCACGTTGAGGAAATTTTTCCATTATCTCGCAATACTTATTAAGAAGTTCTCTTGCGCTTGGATCATAATGGTAAAAAGAGATAGGAGACATATTAGTAATATATCCCTGATCAAACTCTTCTACCATAGGTATACTATCAGCACCAATTTCATTATCTATACTGACTAAATTCCTTGAGTTAGCAGGCAAACACATACCAAATCTCTCAGTAAATCTTACTATAGAATAAACATCAGTATTTAACACATGCATATCACTATCTACAGCAATGCTAACCTCACATTCACTATCTAAAAGCCCTATTACCTTATAATAATCATTACATCGGTTTCCGTACCTAATGTGGCCTTTATAGAAAGGCGGATTGACTATGCAAATCTTATCAAATTTGGCTTCTATATCTAAAGTAGGAAGATTATCAGTATAAAGAGTGTATTTAGCAGCATCAAAATATTTTTTAAAGGAACTTAAACTTGGTTCCACATCAAGTCTTTTGCCAAATTGAGCCATTATTATTTCAACCACAATATTCCTCCATAATATTCTTTAACCTTCCTTTAAAATGAAGAATTTTGATATTCTTAGAACCTATAGATTCAATAATACACTCTTTAGCTATTTCATAAGTCCTAGGATCAGCTTCCTCAACAGTTGGGCAGAAATTATACTGCCATCCTATATCCTTCATTCTACAGAAGGTATCAATACCAAATAGATACTGAGAGCATAAGAAGTCTTGATTAGAAAACCAAGACTTTCCTTCACTATTATGCCCAAACTTTTTGCTAAAATTAATAAAAGGTTCCCAAGTAGGTTTTGTTACTTGATCAAAGAAATATTTTAGGAACTTAGCAGACTTTTCACTATAGTCTAAACACCATACTCCTTCATTAATAGGTGCCCAGTATGGATAAAATCTAGTAGTATACCCAAAATCAAATGTTCCATCAAACACTTTAAATATATCACCTTGAACTACTGTATCCAGATCAAGAGAAAATATCTTATCTCCAATATTCCATTTATTATCATATATCATCTTAAGCTTATTGTATACCATATTGCTATCAGGTAACTTGATAAGAGTATATTTCATCCCTTCTGGAATAGCATCAATTAATCGGTTTAAGTCTATGCCATAGTATCCAATATTAGCTTCAAAATTATGACAATTTTTAACAACTGATTTAAGCATAGTAGGAAGAATGCTTAAAAGGTTATCATCAACTACTACTGATATGTAATTCAAAGTTACTCCTTAATAAAGTTGATAGCTTTTTCAAATATCTTTGCTTGATCTTTCCAATCCCAACCATATTCAACAACATACCTTCTAGCATTCTGCTGAAAATAGGAGTACCTTTCCACTATAGAATTTATAGCATCTTTAAGGATAACCTTATCCTTATTAACTAGGTATCCATTTATGCCAAAATTTATCAGCATAGGTGCTATACCTACCGGAGTGCTTATGATAGGAACCCCACAAGAAGAAGCTTCAAGCAATCCATTCTGTCTACCAGCACCAATAGATAGATCAAGGTAAATATCTATGTTATGGTAATACTTAACCATATCAGCGTCATCACGCCACTTATCTTCCCTATATGCTGGGATAAAAAGAACTGATCTATCTTTAATACAAAAGTCTTCAAGGAAATCTATGCCTCTGTATTCTCTACCAAAGTTATCTCTACTGCCAGACCATCCTAATATGGTAGGATTGTGCACTGATTTTCCATAATAGGAAAATATGTCAGTATCAATACCACCAGGAGCAACTAAAGTTTTAATCTTGTGTTGAGAAAATTTATCCATAAGGAAATTATTGCAAACTAATAAGACTTTAGCTAATTTATCAAAGCAGTTTAAGCTATCATAGAAAGGATGAGTAACCATAGACCTGATGCAGAATATTACTTTAGCTGGGTCTATGTTAAGTTCTGTCAATCTTTGAGGAACATAATCGCAAAGCCATATGATAACATCATATTCATGATAATTTACAGCTCTACCGGAGAATAAATTATGTGAGTTAATTTCACAGCTTTGAATATTCTTTTTAAGCCCTTTATATATCCTAGCAAAAGCCCATTTATCATGATCAACTACTACAAGAACTTTCTTTCTCATACCACCCACCTATCTGCATAGAAATCTTTAATGGTAAGGTATCTTTTAATCCTATTATTATAGGTAAAGCCATTCATCTTATCAAAAACGCTCCAAGTAACATCTCTCCTCTGATTCCATATGTTAAAGGTAGCATGAATAGGAGCAGTGTGAATTGCTATAATTCTCTTAGCATAAAGTGATATGTTTCCTATATCTAATAAAGATAAATTACAGTCAGTAGTACAAGGTAAATTTAATAACTTTTTAGTAGTAATAACGGTTTTATTCTTAGATAGGTTAATAACCATTTCATCAAACTCTCTTTCATACATAAACTGACCACTCTTAGGGCTAGAGTTGATAAACAATATGTCATATATAGCAGACATCTTATTATTCCTTAAAATCTCTTCATTATCAAATAGCATAGCAACATAAGAGTTGATGGGATTCTTTATGGATAACTTCTTACATAGCTTATCAAAGAATCTTACATACACTTCATTATACTTATTACGCTCTTTATCCTCATAATAAAACCTATCAGTACCAATCCAAGTATTAAAAGCTATAGAAGGGGCTTCACATAGATTATGCAACACTATGAGTGGATGGAATACTCCTATGTGCTTCTCTATCTCTTGGTGGTATGCTGGTTCTGCATAAAAATGGATTAATATTCCTGGATTGAGTTGAATCATCTTTCTCATAACATGTACTTGCAATATACAATCACCAAGATGACAAGGATTGTATAGATGAAGTTCTCTATCATAGTCGTACTCTATTTCTGGAGTTCTGAAATCTACTTCTTTCATTATCTGAAGAAGTGATCTATGATCAGATAGTGAAACTACATTATCATATCTTAGCTTATTCCATTTATAACCAAAATTTTTAGGATCATTCCAGCTATTCTCATGGAATACATGTTGAGTCATGGTAGGGAATATCCGATCATCATACATATTGCTATTTTTAAGAAGCAAATCATACACATATAAATCCCAAAAAGGCTCTCCTACTATAAAGTCAGGCATAGAGCTAAATAATGGCAATAAACTCTTGTGAATAATAAAAGCATCTCTTCCAAAATAAGGTTTAACTCCTTCCCAAGTATCACTAATATCTTCCCTAGCAAATATAAAGGAGTTGTAACCTTTCACAGCCAGAGATTCTATCTTATCTGCCAGTCCAGGTTTAAATATTATATCACAATTGGAATATCCATAATACTCAAAGTTGTAGTCTTTTAAACTAGACATAATATTCTTGAGCATAGGTAATTCTTTATCATGGCCGTAATTCCTAGCAGTCCTAGAAAGCATGTGCCATCCGGCAGTTCTAGGAACATAATCATCTGTGAGCACACTTACTGTATATATTTCATCTTGATTAAGACTATTCTCACATCTATGGATAACTTCCGGCTTATCACTAATGTAAGGATTAATTGCCATCAATATTTTCATAAGTTATTCCCTATGTTAACAACCATTTGTTGAATATAATCATTAATCTTATCCCTATTCTTAAAGGATAGGAACTGATATTGTTTGAGTCTGGTAAAGGTTTTATCCCTTTTCTCTTTAGGAAGCTTAGTAGAATGCTCGTGTTTAATAATCACATCAGGTAAGTACCATTTATGGCCAAGTTGTCTAGTAGCTTCAGTCCATATCCTATCTATAATATCTACCGGAAACATTTCACACATAAAAGGTAGCTTAGTTAATCCAACATAATGTCTAGTGGTGAATAGGTTGACTGCCATATTCTCATTTTGAATACCATCTTGACAATGAACTATTCCTATCCCATCACGTTTGTTCATCTCATCAAGTATCTTGGTATTCCATCCAGGAGTCTGGAATACCATATCATCACCTATCATAGAAACTAAAGTATCAGGATATTTAAAATCAGTCTCTTCATATAGCTGGTTAAAGAATTTAGCTAAATGAGGGAATGCAGTTTGATAAGTTAATACAATATTCACTGGATATTGAAATTGATAATCATTAAGGAACTTAATAGTATCAATATCATTATAATTGACCAAAAATGTCTGATAGATAGTGGAAGACTTGTCATAAGTTTCCTCTATAGAATCCAAATGCTTCTTTAGCTTCCCATTCTTAGCTCTACTGTAAGTAGGAAGCATCAAGTTAATAGCATTATAGCTATCAATCTTTATTTTGGCAGCACTCATCACTATCCTTAATATATTTGCCAGTTTTTTGGCAAATAGGGAATCGGCGTGTGTCAAGATATAACATATTTGAGCACTCTCTGTGGATAACTTTATCCTTTACAGTAGTTCTCCAATCTTTCAGCTCTTTCCTTCTATTCTCAAAGAAGGTTAGTACATTACCAGTTTCTTTTCTTTTGTTCATTTTCTTTCTCCAAGGCTAAAAGTAAATTGTGATCTATTCCGTATAAAATTATATTAATGGTAGAGCGATTATTGTTCCATTCTGATTTAACATTAAATATATGTTTAGCTTTTTCTTCAACATAATCATAGAATGCATGTTTGAAATAAGGTTGATAGCAGCAACCTCTATTTTTCCCTTTATTAAAATGATCCTCAGTATCAAACCAAGGTTCATTTATTTCAATAATTATATCAAAGCTTAAAGATAAGTAAGATTCTCCACTACTCACAGAGTATCTATTAAATATAAACTTGATATGTTCTGTAGAAGTTTCACTAATAAATCTTTTAATCAATAGGGCTAAAGTTCTTTTATCCTTAATTGAATCTATGAACTCTGTGGTGAAACCCATTTGTCACTTATTCCTTTATATTAGGTTTTAATCTGACGCCATCTCTGGATAGTGCAAACTTCTTTAACTTCTTAGCACTCTTGCACTTCTTACATTCTACTAGAGGCTTAACTATAACAGGTTCTGGTATAGGCGGGAGTGGATCATCTGAAATTGGTGTGAATTCCTCTACAGTAGGAACTACCTCTATAGGCTTTTCAGCCAATTTCATCTTTAGACTATGCTGATGTCTTAAAGTCTGTTCATTCTTACCCATGGTATACCTCTACTTTTCTTTGTTTTCTTTACGGTTGTTTTTGTTATAATTGTTATTGGCAATTTTAACTTTTACGTCACACCCTACACAGGTACCATTCTTTTCAGTAGCTTCAGCAACACCACAATACCAGCACAATCCTTCTTCCTTAAGCTTAACATTCCTAAACTTCATAGACAACTGAGCATTAGTAAATCCAGTGAAAATCCCTTTAACATCTAAAGACCGAAACAAGTCCCAGTCTACCGTAGTTTTAGGGGCTTTCTTACATAGTGCCATAAAGTAAGTGGTTACTTTAGGGTTAGAAAATTTGAATGACATTAATTCTCCTTAATGATATTGGTTATTTGTTCGCTCATCCCAGTTAATCTTTTAGCTATATTCTTAGCTATAAGTTTTAGCTTCTCAACATCCGTAGTAGGAACCCATACTTGATTATCTGTCAAGATTGGGCTTTTAAAGTGAACTCCTAAACAGGTGTGACCAGTTTTGTTCTGCATCATTAACAGAACCATCAGGTCTTTCTCTTCTACTAAAATAATTGGTTCCATAATCTTCTCTCCTTTAAAAGGTTTAACGCTCTTTTCTTATACTAATAATATAATATTTTTTTATCGTTAATACCTAATAAATATTTAACAGTGGAGAGTTGAGTAGAGAAGGAGTTTCATATATGCCACACAGGATATTCCATTTATTCTTATTAGGAGTCTTAATTTCCTTTAAGTCATAGTTCAAGTCTTTCTTCAGCTGAACTAATTCATAATTTAATTTGATCACCATAATATAGTCCATTAACTTTTGGGTATCTTTATGATCCCATCCATTAAGAGCTATAACCTTAGATATGAAATCTTCTACAGTTCCATCACAGTCAGTATAGGCTGATAGATTCCTTTTGAATTGAAACCTATTTACTGATTTAACATTATCACCAGAGTCACCTCTAATGATCTTATGTAGAGGAATCTTACTCCAGTCAGTAGTATCAAAATGTTTCAAACAAGTTTCTCCATCAGGAGATTTATTTTCTCCAGTTATTATTTTTAGCTTATCATGTTGCTCCAATAGTTGCCACAAATCTTTATCAGTAGAGTATACCACCATATCTTCATCTTTATTCTTTTCTATATAGGAAGCTATTACATCATCAGCTTCCTCTCCTTCCATACTTACTATCTCAGAAGGCATACATTCTAGGAATTGATCCATTATCTGTAAAGGATTATATGGCAGTTCTTCCTTTATCCTATTACCTTTATATCTTATTCGTTCAATAGGATTAACACCATCCCAAGATTTATCATGAGTGTAATCTTTCAGATACTCTTGGTATTTAGCATAAAGATTTCTTTTCCTTGTAGGTGATCTATCTTTACATAGCACCAGCTTAGGTAGTGCTCCTAATTTAGAAGCTTCATTTATAGCACTACCTAACATTTTACAAGCACCTAAAATGAATCCCACATTAATCCCTTTAGAATTAATCATATTCTTATCCGGATCATCTGAATAAGTAGTTCCGTGAAAAGCACGGTAGACTATGTTGCTATAGTCTACTACTATCTTTGCAGTTGGTATGTCTTTGAATCCCATTTTTATTTTTCTCCTTTATACTAATATAATTTATTTTACTATGTTAGAATATATTTACTACTAAAATTTATCATATTATTTTTTTTATTGGTGTACTAATCAATTATATTAGAATAGGAGATAGACTTATGGCAAATTATTATCATGTGTTTCCTATTGGGGATATTATCAAGCATAATATGGATATTACTGTTGAAGGGGATAGTAAGTGCTCCTGTGATCCTAAGAAAGATTTAAGAGTTTATGATTATAATAATAGTATAATATATGTCCACGAGCCACTTGATGGTAGGCCAGATTTTCCTATTTCTATCAAAGAATCCATTAAAAAAATAGTTGACGAAGTCCATTTAAATAGGAATATTGATGATGGATTTACCGGAAAAGCTGGGTAGATATAATGATTTTATGGAAAAATATGGATAGAGAAGGATGGATTAAGGTTGTGAATTCTGCAAAATTTAAATACCACGTTGAAAAATTCTTTAAAAATTTGGGCGATTTTTCCGCTAAATTTTTAAAATTTCACAACCTCATGACTAAATTCTCCCAGCACTTCGCGAGAATATTTTATAGTATTTTTTATGATTTCAGGGAATTCTGTGAAATTTCACACCCAACACACGGAGAGTTTAGGTACGATAGTATTTAAATTAAAAATTAAAACTTAAAATAAAAAGGTAATAATCCGGGAATATTGGTATAGCTTATATATAAACGTAGTTTATATATAAGCTAAATTTACCCAAAATTACAGTGATCGGCTTTTTTCACTTTAAAAAACACAGGTTTCACAATATTTTCCTGAAAAACATATGAAAACTTGATAAAATATGGGAAAACTTGATTTCTTACTTTTACGGCTAAATTTTATTTTTTAATTTCACAGGAGTTCATTCCATCATGCTACCTAAACTTTTCCAAACTGAATCAAATCAACCAACATCTGCTATTGATATCAAACCAGATGCTGACCTTGAATGTTCTTTTTGTGGCAGGAAAATTAAACCCATCAAATCATTTGGCTACATCAGCAAAGAAAACTTTAGTGAAAATATTTCCTGTGACAACTGCCTCAAAATAAATCACTCATCTATTGCTTTCTTTGATCAATATGATTTCTATGTGAAGCGCAAAAAGAATGGATGGATTGATGCTTTGGTGAATGAATTGAGGCAAAATAAACCTGATTAATCAAAAACGTAGCATTTGTGTGTAAAAGCTCTTCACTACCCTTTTACTACTAAAGCTACCGGATAACCTATAAATTGAGGTGTTACATGTGTCCCATGTGTGTAAATTAGGGTGTTAAACTAACCTTTTAACCGTTAAGGAGCTAAAATGGAAAAAATAGCCAAAGTTTTAGATATTCCTATCAAAAGAGGATATGTCAACTGGCCTAAGCTTGAAGCTAAAATTCATACTGTTTTAAAACTTACTGGAAATAAACTTGATAGGATTATTGATGACAGTAAAGTGACTAAACTTAAATTTGAAGATGCTATTGTTACTCATATTAAAACTGAAGATAATCAGAAATTTGTGTATAAACTTTTTGAGCCACGTTTTAAAGATGGTGATCTATATTGCTCAGGTTTTATGATGGGATATGATACTGGTAAAGACCCAATATGGAATTTTAAAACTTTAGTGAGGTTCTAACTGTGAAAAATTATCGTAGTTCTAATGATGTGAAGAAAACTGGAGCTGAAGACTTGCTCAGCTTCTATATGGGAAAATTATCAGAAGGAATGGAAGAGCTGTCTAAAAATAGTGATGATCAATTTAAGGAAAATAAAATTACTGATTTTGGTGTTGAGCAATTCCCAGTTGGTTTTAGACCTTATAATGGTATATGGAGATATGAGCCAGTTAGCTCTTCCTACTTCTGTGATAAGTTCTTAGGTGAAAAGCCAACTCCTAAGCAGCAAGAGTTTTTAGACATAGTGTGCGGAGTTGACCCATTTGAGGTAACTAACCTTGATTATGTTGAAGCTTATTTTATGTGGGGTAAGGGAAGTGGTAAAGATACTACTGCTGCTAAATGTTTTGCATATCAAGGATATAAATTTGCTTGCTTAACTGATCCTCAAACCTATTTAGGTTTAGGTAGAGGTTCTCCAGTTGATATGGTAAACATAGCCTCTAATTCTGAACAAGCTAAGAAAATATTTTTTAAGTATCTTATCAATTTTGTGAAATTATGTAAAGACCCAGAAACCGGATACAACTGGTTTGCTACTAAGAACTTTTGGTTTGATCAAGGTAGTAGAGTTTTTAGGTTTATGGATTTAAGGGAACGTGATGGAGATATTAAGATTAAGGAAATAGACTTTTGCAGAGGCATTACCTGTCATTCTTTAACATCTGATAGGTTTACTGCTGAAGGATTAACTATTGTCTTAGCTGTTATGGATGAAGTAGGGGCTATGAGGCCGGAGAATGTTTTTGGTACTAAAGATGGTAAAGATAGTAAGGCTATTGGTCAGCTTAAGTCTTTAGGAACATCTGTAAGAAGATCATCTAAGTTCGGGAAGTTAATGTGTATATCCTATAAGTATGGGCGCAATTGTCCTATGTCTATATTGGTAAGAAAGTTTAAACTTGACCCTACTGTTTATGTGAGAACCTATTCTGTATATGAAGTTAGAACTGATAAAAATGAAGAGGAGTTAAGGAAACAATTTGCTAAAGACTATGTAGATGATCTAGATTTAGCTAAGATGGTTTATGAATGTAAAGACCCAGAGATGGATTCTGATACATTCATAAGTAACCCTTATATAATAAGGAATTGTGTGGATGCAGCTGAAAAGTTTGCTATTAATCCTTTTAAGAATAAATTAGTAATATGTTCTGATATATCTGCCGGAGTAGATGGTCTATTAGAGCCATGGTTTAAAGGTAATGAAAATTATTACTATGCTATACATGCAGACTTAGCTAAAGGACAAGTCTGGAAAGGTGGAGATGCTATTGGATTAGCTATGGGTCACTTGCAAGAGATGAGAGTCACTTATGATAAGGCTTGGGTAGATTATTATATGAAAACTTATCAAGTTGATCTATCTGAGTTCCAAGGAAAGCTGAGAATAGGTGTAGTGATGGATTTATTACTACAAATAATTTGCACTTCTGAACAAAAAGAAGCACGTATTATGGATATACGTGAATTTATGATACAGCTGCAAGCTCGTAGAAAGTTTGGATTGATAAAGGTTACTATGGATAGGTGGGGAAGTGAAGAAACTATTCAAGAATTGAATAGGAGTGGTATTGAATCTGAAATCTTATCTATGGATAAAAGCTATAATCCTTGGCACACTACTAAAGATTATATGCAGCAAGGTGTTTTAAAATTCTATGAGCATAAGGTGTTAGAAAGGGAATTGAGTGAACTTGTAGATACTGGTAAGAAGATAGACCATCCTGAGCTTAGTATGACTAGGATGGAGTTAGAGGGAGTTTCAAGAGGAAGTAAGGATGTGGCAGATTCTGTTGCAGGAGTTACTTACACTTTGGTAAAGGAGTTAGTAGATGGCGGAGGAATCTTTCTTGAATGAAAAAATGGTTACATCAACTTCTACTACATCAGTAGAAGTTAAAACCGTTATTGATGAAGTTCTTACTGATGAAGATGATTTAGTTGTACCTGAAGCTGATGAGAATAAAGGTATAATAAATGATCCTGCTGAAAAAATTAAGAAGATAAATTTGGATATAGAAAATAGGAGAAAGAAACTTGATGAAATGACTAAGAGCATGCATAGTGAACTTAAAGATGCCGTTAAAAAAGAAAAGGCTAAAAAAATATGGGGAATAGTATTTTTCATATTTATGCCAAATAACTGGATTAAGGCTATTCAGTTCTTTGAAGATTTTTTAATGGTACTTCTTTTAGACTTGCCAATTGTGATGATACTTTTCTCTTTGTTGTATATATTATATATTATCTTTACATTTGATATTAATAACTGGGTAACATATGTGAGTAAACTTGGAGGCTGTATAATTTTAACCATATTAAGCTTGATAATCCAATTAAATGTAAATTCTAACACAAAGGAAAAATGATATTTATGTTTGCAACTTCAAAGATGTATTTCAATAAGGCTTTAGAGAAACCTAAAGGTACTCTCAGGAATGAGAGCTATATGAATAATATATCTATGCAGAGTGTTAATGGAGATAATAATGCACTTGGTGATATAGCTGATCTTGAGATAACTAGATCATTTATGACTGATGCATATAAGACTTGTGAATGGATACGGGCTATTGTTGATAGGATATCTGAGAGAGTTACTCAGGTTGAATTGTTCCCGCGCCCGCTAGGGGCTAAACTGGGAACTAAGGAAGGGCAGCTTAATAAGGCTGTTATTAGTCGTATGGAAAAAGTGATGAGCTTATTGATGAAGCCTAATAATGATGGAGAGAATATAGATTCACTGAAGAAAAAAGTTGTCACTGATATGGCTATATATGACCAAGCTGGAATTCAAATAGTCCACGCTTCTAATCTTCTTGGTGATAGAATACCCTTCTCATTATATGCTAATGTATCCGGTGAAGAACTATTTGTGAATCCTAATCCTAATGGCACTCTACCGGAAAAAAGAGCTTATCTGCAATTACAATATGGTACTAATGAAGTAGCTGCTTGGGATAAAAATGAGTTCCTTAGTTTTATAAAGAACCGTAGAGCAGGTTATGCTAATGGGTTATCTCCTATACATAGTGTAGCTGCTTCTATTATGGGTGATCTTGAAGCTATGAATTATAACATTAAGTTTTTTGAGAATAATGCTAGACCTGATATAGCCTTTATTTTTGAGAACCTTGGATTTGGTAAAGGTGATTCTGCTCTTAAGAGGGCTAAAGCTTGGTACTTAGAGAATTATCAAGGAAAGCCTCACCTTCCTTTATTTATGGGTTCTGAGAAGGGTAATGTTAAACTTCAAGATATTAAGTATACTCATAGGGATATGCAATTTCTTGAATGGCAGCAGTTCCTTCTTTCTCGTATAATGTCAGTATACGGAATGCAGCCTATTGTTTTAGGAACTACTATGTCTGAGGCTTATAATAAGATTGATTCTCAAGTTCAGAGTGATCAATTTAAGCGTAATGGTATTATTCCTTATGTTAAAGTATTACTTCAGATTTTTAACTCTGGATTAATATGGAATGATTCTAACTTTAACTTTGATGATATTTATCTTACTTCTACTAATCTTGATATTGATGATGAAAAGGCTCAGTCAGAGATTGATGAGAAATATTTGGATAGAGGTGTGATAACTATTAATCAGGTAAGGAACCGATTGCAAATGCCTCCAGTAGCTTGGGGAGCATTACCATTTGTTCCACTTAATTATGCACCTTATGATACTCTTATTAAGTACCAGCAGTCCAAGATTGCTAGCAATATAAAGAGTCAATCTTCTGATAAGATTGATAATAATCTTAAAGTTGAGGATAAAAAGAAACCAGTTCCTCAAGTTGATGATAAGTCTAAAGAAGTTCTGTGGTCAGATACTGCTCAAGATATTCAAGGAAAATATACTGCACTATATGAATCTGAATTTCAAGGTGAGAATGATTTATCCTATCTTTTTGGGAAAGCCCCTACTGGAACTGAACAACTTGATCCTACTATGGTTAAGGAAGCGGTTAATGGAATAATCTCTTTAAGAGAAACCTATCTGTCAAAGTTTTATAGCATTCCTGACAATTCTCCTACCCTTAAAAATGCCGATATGATGGAGCTTTCATGGCAGAACATATTGAAGAAAAGATAGCATTTGAAGCTATCAGAAATATAAGTTGTGGCAACTACGGGTTTAACACCTGTGGTGATAAGGTTATATTTTCTGTTTATAAGGTTAATGCTGATATCAAGTGGAGAAATTTTATTAAGGCTAATTTTACTGATTTAGCTAAGATAAACTATACAGCTATGAAATTGGATTCTACTAGGGTTAGATCAAGAAAGAGAAGGTTGTCTACTTTCATTAAATCTATTTATGAGCAAGATAATGAACTAGTTGCATTATTGATGGTTAAATCTTTAGCTTATTTAATAGATAATTGTGAGGATATTGATGGTATCAATGAAGATGAGGTTATTAATAAGATAATATCTGAGATACTTCCTCAAGCTGGATTCTCTAAGGTTGTTAGTGATAAAGGAAGATACATTTGGATGATAAATGATGGTAAAAAGTTCAAGAAAAGTATAGGGAAAGCATTTGTATTAAATTATATTAATAGTAACTTTGATAAGGATTCTGTGTGGAAATGGATAAAAAAATACTGCTTTCTAAAAGATGGAATCTGGAACTATAAAAACTATCAATCCAAAGAAAAATTATTTGAAATTGTAAAAACGTACATCAAAAATGGAGGTATTATTGTGGAAGAGAATTTTAACAAAGAGTTTGAATTTTTTGTACCACTGAAAAATATTGGCAAGGAAAATGATAAAGGAAGAAGCTGCTTCATTTTGGAGAAAGCAGTTGGCGAGAATAAAAGCTTGTTCATTACCGGAATAGCAGCAACTACTCATGTTGATAGAGATGAAGAAAGATTCTCTGAGGAATTTATCTCTAAGATGCAGACTAGTGCTGTTGGCCTTCCACTATTTGTTAATTCTCATCAGCCTAAAGGGTTAGATGATACTATTGGTGTTATTGTTAAATCTGGTGGTGATAAGAATAGCTTAGAAATTGAGGCTAAACTGGAAAGCCCTGAAAATAATGAGAATGTCCGAAAGGTATTCAATAAAATGGATATGGGAATACCTTATGGTTATTCTGTAGGTGGTAGAGTTACTAAGGCTTATAGAGAATTTGATAAGAAGCTTGGTAAGGAAGTTGTAGTATTAGCTGATGGGCAATTACACCATGTATTACTTACTAATCAACCTGCTAATCCTAATACTATGGCAGAAGCTGTTGCTAAGTCTATGAAATCTGAATCCGCGGAATCAAGGAAAGTTGAAGATGTGAGCAAGATGTATGCTATCAAGCATCGGAGTTCTATCCATAATAATGAACCTTCTGAAGATATTGTAATGAAGTCTATATCTGAACTTCCTGATACTGCTTTCCCTATTGATCATAAGAGTTTTGAGGTTAATAAGAGTTATGTTCATCATTTTGTTTCTGATGGGCAACTTTATCTTCACAAATCACTTCTTATTAAAGCTTATCGCAAAGCTGTTAATGAGAATGCTTCTAAATACGTTGTCAGTCATCTTAAGACCCATATGTCTATGATAGGTCTTCAAGAAATTTCTGATAGCATGGATTCTATAATTAAATCTGTTGAGAATAATGAAGAAGTGGAAAATATGACCATTGATCTTGGCAAGGAAATAAAAAACCTTGTGAACGCAGTGATGACAGTGAAACCTTTGAAAGCTTCAAAATTAGAGAAACTTAACATGGTAAAAGATGTTCTTGATGATGTGAGCACAAAAATAACAAATATCTTAGGTAATGTAGAAATTGAGGAGTAATTTTATGAAACTTGGTAAAAATGAGATTCAAGAGATTCTTGCTAAGGCTATCGGCTCGGCCATGGAACCTGAAACAGAAGTTGTTGCTTCTGATGACCGTATCTCCAAGGTTGAAAAAAGCATCGGTGCTCTTACCAAGCAGATTAGCGTTCTTGCTGATCTTGCTGCCAACGGTTTTGAGAAACCGAAAACAACCCAGGATACTATTCAGGAAGCTCTGGCTCCTATTGCCAAGCAGATTCAGGAACTGGCCAGCAAGGTCAATCCNCNGAAAGAAGATGANCAGCCTCTTCCTTCCACTAAAGGTGAGTTGGCAAAGATGATNGCAGATGCCGTTAAAGCATCTCTGACCACTACCACTACTGCNGATGAGCCTAAAGGAAAAGGTAAAGATGANCTGAGCAAATCNGTTGAGTCTGATACCATTACTGATGAGCAGGTAACTGAACTTATCAAGTCGGTGAATGGCCAACTGAAAATTGGTGACCTTGAAATTACTGAAGACCTTGCAAAAGAAACTACTGATGCTGCTGGTAACACTCTGACTCAGAAACAGATTGTTGCTCGCGCTCAGCTTGATGATTTCTTCGGCAAAGCAATTGTTGCTAGCCATGCCCCTAAAGCTTCCGTTGAAGATGAAGGGTCTGACGAATAATCTATAGTTAAAAGGGGCATTAATTTGCCCCTCTATTTAATAACTTTGAACTCACCCAAAACAACAAATGTTGCACCTCGTTATAAAATTTGACAAATTATGGAGAAAATTATGAAAGTTAATTCTATTGTTGAATTGAAGAAACTCTTGGCCAAGGCTATCACGATTGGTCAAGGACAGTCTGGTAATGTTGCCAACTCCTTCCTTCCGGCTCCTTTGGCTAATACCTTTATTGACATCGTCACAGAGTTCAATAATTTCCGCAAGGTATTCCGCTCAGTTCCGATGGCTTCTGCCACAAGGACTATTCCTAAGGTTCTTACTGGTACAGAAGTTTATTACCAAGGTTCTGAAGCAACTGTCGGTATTGAAACTAGCTTCACTGCTAGCTCAATCACCCTTACAGCTAAAAAGCTGTTTGCTTGGTTGGAAATCTCGGAAGAGACATTTGAAGATGGCGTTCTTGACATGCGTTCTATGATTCGTATGCTGTTCGCTCGCGGAATGGGCATTTCTGAAGAGAAAGCCTTTCTGCAAGGTGATGTGAATCATTCTCCTACTACTGCTACTAAAGGTAACGCAACTCCCACTACTTGGTATGATAAGGATGCACGTCTTGCTTTTGACGGGCTTCTTACTATCGGTCGTGAGTCAGGAACTAAACAAGTTGTTAATGGTGCAGCGACAGTTGATGTATTCGGTGAAGCAATTTATCGCCTTGGAGTTTATGCTCAGCGGTTTTCGGAACTTATCAGCTTCGTCAATCCTTGGTCTGCCAATCAGCTGCTTAGGGATGACAATCTCTTGACAGTTGACAAATACGGCGACAAAGCAACTCTCCTCTCCGGCGAAATTGGCCGTATCTACGGCAAGTGGGTAATTATCAATAGTGACTATGTTCCTTCTGGACAGGCTGTGTCCACGATCAAGGATAATGTCATTATC
>PDVH01000038.1_pt1 | contig 37556 bp, 55 predicted proteins | sample 1369781 | NCBI WGS metagenome assembly PDVH01 (sample SAMN07795378, study PRJNA414565) | Alkali sediment metagenome, whole genome shotgun sequencing project. | isolation source: glacial lake sediment | place: Bosnia and Herzegovina: Donje Bare Lake | collected 2016-06
CCGAGCCTTCCAGTTATCCTCGTCCCGCACCCGCCGCTGTGCCACCAGACAGATGATTTCAAGCACAGCGTACCGGTACGGCTTTTCAGGGCGAACCACGCCACAGCTGCAATAGTAAACTGCCTCTTTGTACGCTCGGCTAAACTTGTTCCGCACCGCCCAATGGACACGGGCGTTCGGGCTACACTGTTTCGGCGGCAGCATCGGCACGATTACTTCAAACATTCGCCTGCCCTCCCCGCCAGCTTTTACCCTTAATCATCACGATTTTACCGGCTTTGAACCGGTCAAGTATGCGGTCGGGTATCGCCGGGCGCCCATCTGGAAAGGTTAACAGGTTAGCCGTAGCGATAAGCGGGAGGGCTTCCCTGTACCGGTAGTCAACAATCATATCCAGCTTTGCCATGCCGAAGTTAGTGTCGCTCTGTGCGCCGAGGTCGTCAATAATAAGGGTAGCCACGTTCTTAATCCGGTCTAACCGGCGCTCGTAGTTACCCTCAAAGTTTCGTAGCTCGTCCAGCAGTTCTTCGGCTTGGTAGTACAGCACCCGTTGCCAGTCTTCTACCCGTTCCCACGCTATAGCGTAGGCGATGTGGGTCTTACCGGTTCCCGGCGTGCCGATAATGAGTAGTAACGGCGGTTTAATTTCCCCAGCAAGGAAAGCCTCCGCCGCCACCTTCGCCTCCCTGTTATCCGCCGTAACCTTAAACGTGTCAAGCCGGTGGGTTTCACGGCTTGCGGTCGGTAGCCTTGAGGGAGAGACTACCATCTGAACCCACCGCATTTCTTCTTGGTCGTATTTCAACCGTTGCCTCCTTTCGTTATACTGTTATGCCCTTCTCCCGTGCCTGCCTTTCAAGGTCGTTAGCCTCCGGTAGCCCGTAGTGCTTGCCCTGCGCCGCCGTCCGCCCGCCGGGCGCCGGCCCGCCAATATCCTGATTCACGTACACCATGCTAACAAAGCCTTTGCGGGCATCTACTCGCTTCTTCCAGTAGTCTATAACCTCCAAAGCTGTAAAGCCACGCATTAACAGGCGCTTAATTGCCTTACCTTCAACGCCGTAGTTTGGTATCGGGTCTTTATCCGTTTTTTCAGGGTAGCCAAGATACCGGCGCATTATCTCAAAAATCCCATGAACAGCACTTTTGTTTGGGTCTTCTATACCTTCAGGTTTGTTAGTAGTTACTGTAGTAGTTAATGGGTTTTCTGCCACGCTTGATTTAGCTTTAGACCCATAGTGCGCTTCCGCCCTATGGTCGTAACTTTTCGCCCGATGGCGGGCTATTCCGCCCGATGGGTCGGGAGGTGTGGTCATAAACTCTTTCAGTTCGGGGAAAAGGTCGTAATTGATGGTGTACCACTTCTGCCTTATGCCCTTACCCCTGTTTGGCTCCCGGCTGAGTAGGTAGCCCGCCTTTTCAAGTTCAAGCATGTGTTTTTTGATGGCGTTCGCCGTCAGCCATAAGAATTGTCCCGCCCACGCCTCGTAAGTGTTGTAAACCCAGTAATGACCATCAAGCCAATTTTCGCTTTTAAGTAGCCAGTAATGTACCTGATTCAAGATGATGGCTTGGTTTATGCCTATACGGGCAGCCTGTGAGGGGCAGAAGCTAATTTGAGGTTCGGGCAGGAGGAACATACCGTAATCTCTCATGCCTTCACCTCAAAGTAAAATACTATCTCGGCTTCTTGAATTAAGGTGTTAACAGTAGCCAAACCATCAAGGATTGTGTCCCGTGTATCCCTCGGAAACAGCGAAAGGTCAACCTCCGAAAGCAAGCGGGCGGCCCGTTCTTTGACCGCCCGCTTGTAATCCGCCACCGAGAGATTATTCTTACTCAGGTTACAATGCTGGCAAGCGGGAAGTAGGTTAGCGAAATCATCACCACCGCCCTTTGAAACCGGCACGATATGGTCAACGTGCCATCGCTCAAAGGGATTAAGCTGTATCCCGCAATAGCCACACCTACCGCCTGTTTTATTGAACACCTCTCCCATAAGTTGGCGGGTTAGCTTCAAGGTTTACACCTCCACCAGTTGTTTAGCCTTACGGCTTCCTCGCTTGCCCTTCGCCGGTTTGTCGCCGGGTCCGGGCGGTTCGCCCGCCCCGTTATTGCTAAACGTAATCTCCGTGCCGTCAAGGATAAAGCTGTTCTTCTGTAGCGCAAGGGCTACACGGGCGGCGTTCACGTTGTCGCTGTACTTTTCCTTGAGTACCTTAAGGGCTTCCTCAAGGGCTACGCTGTAGTCGGGCGTTGCGCCTTCCACTACCGGTACGGCGATGATACCGGCGGACGCAAGGCAGGCAAGTATAGCGGTCGTAACGTCCGGCCCTTCGCCGGTAAAGCCGTCAATCTGCATCTTGTAAACCGCCGGCCCGCCCACCGTACCGCCTTCCTCGCCCGGTCTGTCAGCGCCCCACTTTATGTCGCCGAAATGAAATGCGGGCGGTACAGCCTCGGCGACCGTTTTAACCTGTACCATGCCCTCGGTCTGTTTCGGGTCAAGAAGCTCAAGGTCCATAACAGCCTGCGGGCTTTCCACTATCAGGTTAAGCACGCCGTGTTGCTTCTGGAAGTTGAGCAGGCGGGCGATGCTAAAGGGCGTAACCGGTACGGTACAGGTAATTTTACCCATCAGCACGCCGTCCTGTAGGCTGGTAGCCACGCCAATACTGGCTACCTTTTCAAGTTTGATTTCTGCCTTCACTGTTAACCTCCTTACGTTTATTACCGGCTTCCGGTCGCCCGGTAAGCCCTGCGATTATACTACATGGCTTTACACTTTGCGAGGACAAAAAACAAGGAGGCAAGCGCCCGAAGCGCCCGCCTCCTGTATAGCCTAGTCCCGTTCTTTGACCGCCGGTTCGGGATAGTACCGTGCCTGTAGTATGTATTCCATAAAAGCCGGTACAGACCGGAAGCCTTTAGCCGTAGCCTCCGCCTGCGCTTTTTCCAGCAGGTCAACCCGGATACGCCAGTTTACCTGTCGCTTACCGGGTGCCACAGCACCTCGGCTTTTCTTGCCCACGCCTTCAACCATTAGCGCACCTCCTTCTGTAATGCCTCTATAATACATCGGCATTATCACTTTGTAAAGCCCTACCCGACAACCTTACCTCCACTATGCCGGGGGTAGTGGCACGGGTAGCACCAAAGCTCGCAGTTCTTGCGGGTAGTTTTCCCGCCCTGCGACAAGGGCTTTACGTGGTGCATTTCGTGTCCCATCCAGTGGCGGTCAAGCGATAGCCCGCAATGTTTACAGATTCGCACGCCCTGTTCGTTAACCGGGCAGTTTTCCCACAGGTAGGCGTAAACCTCCTGCCGCCGGCGGGCTTCCTCCCGCCTACGGCGCCGGGCTTGCGGGCTTTCCTTGAAAGGTACAGGCTTAAGTCCTGTCCGGCGCTTAAGCCCTACCTTCGCCCGTAGAGGCGTCCGGCGCTGTAGCGGGCTACGCTTCACTGATTAAATATCCCTTCGGGGTCGTTCGGGTCGGTGGACTTGGCTTTCGCCTTACCGCCGAAAATTACAGCGGCGGCAGCCTTCACGTCCTTAATCTCGGTCGGGTTATTGACTGAGAGCGCCGTTTTCAGGGCGTCCACTTTCCAGCCGTGCTTCGTGGCATAGTTGAAAAGTTCTACGCCGTCCTTAAACTCCGGTAGCGCCGTACCTGTGCCGGTCGTGGCGGGCTTCTGTGCGCTCGCAGCTGTACCGGCGGGCTTTGCCTCCGGCTGTGCGGTCGGCGCTGTAGCCTTTAGCGCCTGCCTGCCCCACTTGAGGGCTTCAAGGATTAGCCCGTTTAGCTCGGTAGCGGCGTCCGGCTGTAGCTTGACTTCGGCGTAATGCGGGATGATGGCTACCACGCCGTTATAGATGCTTTGGCGTTCAATGGAAACCCTGTCAACCTGTTGGCGGAAGCGCCGGCCCGCTTCCTCAAGATTGATAACGTCAATGTCCTTTCCTCGGCTACCGCCTCCGCCGGACCCGGCGTGCTGTTCCTCCGTAGCGGGCGGTGCGCCCTCGCTTATGAGCTTCCACTCCTTGATGTTTACCTTTGTCTTGCCGTCCTTCGTGGTTATCTCCGGCTCAAGTTCAATAACAGCGCCCTTGCCAAGCTCGGTCAGCTTCTTATCAAAGCTGGTGAACTCGGCGCCGTCCTCTCCGGTTACGATAACCAGCGTCCACGTCCCGCTTTTACCGCCCTGCCCGCTTTTAGTCTTTACGCTGCCGACTGTTACCTTCTGCACCTTTAACCTCCTTGAGCGTTATAATCCTGATGCGCTCCCGGTACAGGGCGCACCCTATCTTGGTACAGGCGACCGCCTTTAACCGGCTGTTAACCGGTATGTACCGTAGCGGGTTTCCGCACGACCCGCAGTTCTCTTTCAGTTCCGGTAAAGGTTCGTACACCTTAACCGGTGCGGGTGCGGAGGGCGGGGCTACCGGCTTCTTTTCTTTCGCCGGGCGCTGTAATCCGCCCTGTCCTTTGGCAAGCTGTGCCTTCCGTTTTTCGGCTAAATCTGCCATGTTTCCTCCTTTAGCGGGTAGTTACCCGCAAGCCTTCGTCAATGATAACCTTAATGCCCGGTAGAGTGCCACCGCCCTTGACGAGTTTGGTAATCTTACCGGCGTCCAGAATCTTATAGTCCTCCGGTACGAGGCTCTTATCTACCACCTCCCACCGCACTATCTTCTGTACGCTCGCCGTGCCGAGGTCGGTTGATACCCGCTTAACGGGCGCCGGCGCCACTACCGGCGTGGTGTTAACAGTAAACTCGCCCGTGCCGGATAACTCCGCCTGTCGGCGGGCTACATCGGCGGCGTCCTGATTCAGCTTTTCAACCTCCGCCGCCCGCTTCTGTTGCGCCTGCCGGTAGGCGAGTATCTTGTCCCGTGTTACCTTGTCCGCCTCGTCCAGTGGCGCAAGTATGGAAGTGAAGGCGGCGTTAACATCGTCAAGGTGTCCTCTGATGGGCTTCACGTACAGCGCCTTCGCTTCTGTGAGCGCCTTCTTGACACGGGCTATGATGGAGAGGTCTTCGGTCGCCGGTTTAAGGTCGGCGTCCGTGCCGATGGTACGGGCTACCGCAAAGTCCCGTAGCTGTCGGGCTTCGGTCGCCAGCGCTACCACCTTCGGGTCGTCCTCCGGCTTAACCTTGATTGTGGCTACCTCGGTATGTTCCTCGCCGTGATACGAGCCAGCCGCCAAATCCGTCTCAAGCTCCACCATTGGGTTATCTATGTGGGCGGACGAGCCTTGCGGTTCGCTACCGAAGCCAAAGGAAACCGGCTCGTCCTGTACGCCGTAAGGGCCGGCGCTTGGTTCTACCACCGGACCCGGCGCAGGCGCTACCCGTGCCGGTACGACCGACCCCGCCGGTATGGTCTTCACCTTGTCCCTGAAAGCCTGTATCTCGGCTTCCGGCACGTCAACGGCGCATACCTTCGCTTTGCCGGTCGTGTCCTTTACCGGTACGATAACTATGTCGCCTACCTTGAGCGTGTCCTCTGAAAAGTACGTGTATGACCGGGCGCTCATTTCGCCGGTCGTCTCGCTGTAGTATTGAACCTTAACTATTTGCACCTGTACCTCCTTTCCCGTTTTGGGCTTTCCGCCCTTTATGATTCTTACAGCCTCCGTTGCGCCCTTCAAACTCCGACCGGCAGTACTTACCGCCTACCGGTAAAAGTAACCGGTTACAGTGGGCGCAGTTGAAACATACGGTTTCCTTGAACCGCCTCGTGATTTTCAAAGCTAACCTCCTTACCTGTTCGGGCTGGTGTACCGGAAACTGTCCTGTTCGGCTTCCGCCCGTTCCGCACCGGCGAATGTACCGGCGGGTTCGGGTTGCTCTTGCTTGGCAAGCCACACGGCGATGTCGCCGCCGGTAATAAACCACTCGCCGTCCGGTTCACGACTCCAACGGGCTACGAAGTCCTCTTTGAAGGTCTGGTAGTTGGCGAGCGCCCGTTCTTTGCTTCCGGTAAAGTCAAACAAGATTGCGAGCGCCAGTTGTGCCGGCCCGCTACCGTAGTATCCCCACTCAAAGCCGGTAGGACTGTGGTTTGCCAGCTTGAGGCTTGGGTTAAGCGGGAGGTCGCTAACGTGGGTCGGCGGGTAGGTTTCCCGCTTGATACTCACGTTGCCGTTGGGCCGGCGTTTGCCTCTGTAGATTACCGTCTTGCCCTTGCTGTTAGCGCAGTTGATTACCATGTAACACCTCCTTTCGTTGTGCCTATTCTATAGTATCGTTAGCAGAATGTAAAGACCGCCTGTAATAAGGCGGGCGCTGGTAATGTAAAGCCTTTAGTCTCTTGGGTCGGGGTGGTAGCGCCGGTCAAGGGCTACCGGCTTCTTGGTATCCCTGCCGAGCGACCGGCACTTCAAACAGTGGTAGCAAACGCCTGGCTGTAGGACGTGCGGTTGTTCGCTGTCGCACGTATTACAGTACAGGGTTTCAACCGTTACCTTTACCTTAACTGCCTGTTCCTTCGCCATGTTTTACCTCCTTCGCCCGTAACCGGGCTTCGTTCATCGTTTCCTCTACCTGTGCCTGCATCCGGCGGGCTTCCTCAAGGTCAAACGTCCGCCGCTGTATACCGTCAAGATTGACCCGTGCCGAGCCTACCGGACAGGTTTCAAGGAAGCGCCAAAAGGCGTCCTCTAACCATGTGGGCGTCCACGCACCCGACCGGCAAATAAACACCTTGTCAAACTGCCGGTTAAACTTCACGCCCGGGTCCAACTGGACGGCGGGCATCATCGGCGCTTTGGGGTTCTCGCCCGCCAAGCTGTAGGCGTTCCACGTTGGGTAGAAGGTCTTAACCGGTACGCCAATCATGGTAAAGGCTGTCGCCCAATCCTCGCAGCTGACCGAGCCTTGCTTGATAACGTGCGCCGGTGGCTTATAGCTGTCGTGGTGTGCGTCAAAGTTCCATACCTCCGTAACGCCCGCCCGTACCTCCGGCTTGAAGATGTGGGCGTGGCTGTCGCTGTAGTACAGGGCGGCGCCACGAAAGGGCCGGCGGAAGCGTTGCCAAAAGCTGTCCTGCTCGCCGGTTAAGCCCGGTAGCCCACCGTCCCGCAGGAAAGCGCCCGCCCTGATAATCCATATCGCCTCACGCATAAAAGCCATATCCTCTCTGTGTCCCCAATCGTAAAGGCAATGCGGGTCGTCCGCCGGTATCGGGAAGAAGAAGTCCCAATCAATGGAAAGTAGTCTCACCTTAACCTCCTTAAATAATCTCGCCCACGTTGGTAGCGGTAATAAACAGGTAAAACGCTACAGCTGCAACCAACCCGACCGCCAGTACAGGGCGGGTGCGAGGGTAGCGCTGTGCTAACCGGTACAGACCGAAGGCTACCAGCGCCGCCGGCAGTACCTTGAAAAGAAGCGGGGCGTACCAGTTACCGGCTACCGGCGCATAAAGCGGGTTCGCTTCCGTGCAACCGTGATTGACCGCCCACAGGGTAAAGTAGCCGTCAACCGCCTGCATCCCTACAAAAAGCCCTGCTAAAACCTTCATCGCTGTACCTCCTTACCTTGACAGTCTAAAGGGCTACAGGCACGAAGCCCATAGCCCTTTAGTACCACGTACCTTACTTGATTTCCTTCAAGCACCAGTCCCACGCCCTCTCCTTAAGCTCGGCGCCACCGCCGAACCACGTACCGTATAGCTTGCCGGACGGCGTATCGTCCCTGTAGGTCTTATCGTAGTCGGCAAACTCGGCTACGGCGTTATAAGCCTGCCATACCGTGCCTTTGATAGCCGGGTTGTTCATGCCCCGCCCGACCTCTACCAGTTCCTTAACCCTGTCCATCTGCCGGACAATCGGCGGGTAAAGTTTGGTGGCGTCAATAGCGCCGGAGGTCTGGAAGGCGGCGGCGAGCAGTAAAGGCATCCGGGCCGGCGGTAGCTGTTTCATCGCCATAGCGTTTGCCTTCACCAGCCATTCAGCGTAAAACTTTGTGGCCAGACCGAGTATTTCCTGCGCCTCGTTGATTTTCTTACCGGCGCTCGCCGTGTGGCGGGCGTAGAACCGGTTAGCGGCGCCGGACAGCGCCATGTTAAGGGTATTCATACAGACTACCCGTACCGGCGTCCAGAACATTTGAAGCGCCAAGTAGCCATCATGGGAGTTGGTGAGGGTAAGGTAGCGTTTCACTTCCTCGCCCTTGACGCTGATTGACCCTTTGAGGTTCGCCAGCATCCATACTCGGCTACCGCCCCGCAGGGACCCGGCGGTTTCGTAGTAAGCCTCGCCCGTGCCTACCACCGTATCAAAGAACTTGAAGGCGTCCTTGTTCTGTACCGGTACGTAGTTTGCACCTACCACAGCGTAAACCTGTGCGTCCACGTCCCGTACTATCGCCTGATACCGGGGAACCTGTACGCCGTTGCCGAGGTAAACCGGCTTCATTTCAACCGTCCAGTTCAAGCCGGCGGCGGTAATTGCTTCCTCCGCCGTCATAAGATGGTCAACCTTTGTGCCTAGCCCGTGCCAAGGGGCGTCTCCCGTGTAAGCCATGCAGTCTTTGCCGTTGATGTTTTCTATTTCGTGCGCCATTTTATTGATTGCCTCCTTCTGTTAATTTTTTCCCGCATTCAAATCCGCATACCCTCATGCGGTACAGGTCGTCTTTGGCGTAACTGTTGCCGGTTATCTGACTGTACGCCTGTGTGCCTTTACACACTTGGCAGGTAAAGGTAGGGTCTTTACCGGGCGTTGCCCGTGTGTAACACGTCTCGCCGTCCGAAATAAGACCGGCGCCGAAGTTGCAACACGGATACCCGCTACCTACCTTTTCCTCAATGACGAACCGGCAACCCTTTGCACAGTTCGCATTCTGGAAGTCCGCCATCCCTTCATCCCGCCGCTGTATCTGTTTTCGCTTCGCCATCTTTAACCTCCTTTTCGTTCGCCCGCTTAAGAAGGTCGGCGGTAGCAAGTAACCGTGCCGTATCCCTCTCAATGCGCTCGGCGAAAGCCTGTAGCCTTTCCTTGTCTGTCAACGCTTAAACCTCCTTTCGTACTCTATTTTCTCAAGAGCCTCTTTAACGAGGCGGTCAGGCGACTTAACATAGCAGTCGTTGCAGTTCGGGCATTTCGTCCGCCCGTAGCCGGGCGTGCCGGAAACGTGGTTGTACCGGTTAGGGCAATTAAACCTGTCCACGCTGTGCCTCCCTCTGCCGGGTCCGGGCGTCCTTGCCGCCCATACGCCGGGTAGTAAAGTCGGGGTCGGCACTGTAGTCAATCTCGCTGGATTTCCCTTTTCTGTGCTGGCGCCGGACATCGTAAATAATTCTGTCCTGTAGGTATTCGCCTACTGATTGCCAGTGGGTGCGCTGTCCGTCTACCCGGCGCTGTAATACGTCAAACACGTCTTTCGGAAGCCTGAAACCCACGACAACCGTTTTGGATGATGTACCACTAGGCATCGTCATTACCTCCCTTTCCTTATTGATTGTGCGTGATAGTGTTAACACTACCCGCCTGAATTAAGCGTGGGGCGGTCGCTTGGCGTTTCCGGTATGTCTTACCGCCCTCCTGCCAAGCGTGCCGTCCTGTTAAGCGCTCACGGCTACCGATTAGCCCGTAGGTTAGCCGGTAGGTAGTCGGCGCTTAAGCCGTCTGTTTGGGTAGCTTCTTGAGGGTTACTTTGTTGCCCCGCCGGGCGATTACCTCAAAGCGGTCGCCGTAGGTGTTTTCAATAACCTGCCCGACCTTCGGTGGCTTGCCGGTATCCGTGTCCCAATCCAGTGTTTTGATGTCCTCTACCTTTGTCATAGCTTACCTCCTTTCAGGTTGAGCGCTCGGCGCTATATGCCGAGCCTTGCCCTGCTGGTGCGCCGCCCTGTTTGCGTACCGCCCTCTTAATGCCCCGAAGTGCCTGTAGCCTGTTCCTTCAACGGTGGGGTTTAGCTGTTGCGAGGGCTTGTGTCTCCCGCCCTCTGTACCGGTACGTTTATTGCTTTGTCAACCTCCGTGCTTACCTTAATATGCCAAGAATACCGTAGGCACGGTGGATTGTAAAGCCCTCTGTGCGGTATTGGCGTGGTACTTTGGTACTGACTTTACCGGTACGTCCTGCCTATTTTCGGGCGCAATCGTAGGCACGGTGCGAATATCTGTAAAGCCTGTACGGAAGTGTGCCAATGTGGTTGAAACTGTGCGGAAATAGAGCGCCCGCCGGAGGGAGGTTAGCGCCCCGGCGGGCTATACGAAAGGAGGTGTGCCGTAACGGTTGCTGGTGAGGCTACCGCTACCCGCCACCTGTTGGCGGTTTGGTTATTGTGTCCTGCGCCCTGCGGAAATAGAACTGGAAAATGTCCTTGAGGATAGCCAGCAGGATACCGGTAGCCGTACCAAGCCCGAGAGCTTCCACCGTACTCATATTAAGGAACTTGACGGCGAGGCACACCAGCACCAGCCACACAAGGACGAAGGGCAGGTACAGGAGAGCGAGCAGGTCGTTGAAGGTCTTTAACAGCTTAAACATATTACCCTCCCTTGAAGTACGCCGCTATAGCGTAGGCTATGGCAGCGATAGCGCCGAGGATGGCGGTAAGTATCCCGCCCGTTTTCAGGTTGCGCTTCCACTTTGAGTTATACTCCCGCACTTCCTTTATCTCGGCGGGCGTCATTGGCGCACAGCCGGTACGTTCCTCGCAACGGGTATTGATAGCCACGATAGCTTCGCCGTAGGTGTCAAGGCGGGTGGCGTGCGTTTCGCTCACCTGCCGGACGTACTTAACATCGCCGACAAGCCCTTTATCGTCTGTACCGGCAACGCCGAGCAGGACGGTTTCAATGACAGACAGTTTCGTAATGATAACTTCCTCTGGTGATTTGTGGTTGCCCTGTACCATTAGCTCAAGTCCTCCTGCGTGATTTGTTCACCGACTGTAATACGAACATCGCCAGCCCCGCCACCGTCCGAGTCGCCCAAGTGCTGCCAGTCCATATCGGCTGTAGGCACGTAGGTTGTAGCCGTGTAAAGTAACACTCCGTTAATCCAGTACTCTACCGACACGCCGCCGTTGATGTATATCTCAAGGACGAAGCGTTGATTGTTCGTTATGTAGGCTGCCATGTTGCCGGAGGTCGCCATTTGCCCGGCGCCACCGCCGGCGGCGTTCTGGAAGACCCATATAGCGCCTGTCCATTCAAGACCGGCATAGCTTTCAGCGGCAGGCAACGGCATAGCCGTGCCGTTACGGGTAGTGCGCAAGCCGTGAAAGGATGATATGTTGGCGTTGGCTTTGTCGCTGTAGGTTAATTCAACCTTGAAGTACGGGTTACGGTTTCCATTGAAGGAGGTGTCAGCGCCGTTGTTAACCTCGGCGCTATTGGCGAACCACGCTTGACCGGCGCTTCCGCCGTTAACCGATAGCCTCACCTGCCCCGGGCCGGCTATCTTAACATCGCCCGCCTTGTCAACCTGATATTCGTCAAGACTGTCGTCAACCGAGTATTTGCTATTCCAGAGGAAGGTTTGCGTCCGCAGGCTCTTATGTACCGCATAGCGCGGCCCGGCGTACAGGGCGTAAAAGTGTCCCGCACCCCAAGGGAGGGCGCTTGTGCCGACCGTCTTTGTTGAGGCGGACGGTACAGGGTTTCCCTCAAGGCTTATCGTGCCGGTTTGCCCTTTCAGATACTTAAGGTTGTCAACGATGTCCGTGTTCCAGATTGAAGCCGTAATAAGGTCGCTGGTAGCCCTTACCGTTGGAGTCGTCCAAGCCATTAGTTACCTCCTTCGCCACGCACTACACGAGGGCCGGGAGGTATCCAATGTTCGTTACCTATCTCGGCGGTTAAAAGCTCGCCTGCGTGGGCTATGTTTTCCTGCGCTATTTGCTCAAGGGTTTCACCGGGCGTCCAGTTCCGGTTATCAAGCGGGCGCACCCTCAAGAGGTCGTCCAACTTCGCCACGAAGTCCGGGTCCGGAAACTCTACCCGCCGTATTTTATGCTTAAGGTAGCCGTTAAAACAGGACATACACATCATCCACCCTTCGGTAAAGGCGTATTCAGCGCCACCGCACGGGCAGGCGACAAGCCATCGCCCATGATTAACGAAAGCCTTTAACGGTTCGGTCTGTTCGTCAATCCCGACTTCCGGTATCTCCCGCTTATGTAACTCTACCCGCAAGATGGTAGCCCGCCACTTCAAGAAGTCCATCCTGTACCATTTGTTAGCCGTAATCATATTAACCTCCTTAAAATCCCAAGCGAGTAGTCGTGCCAAGTTCCGAAAAGCCTACCACGCCGAGTAGCCAGTATTGACCCTCCGCCTGCCCTTGCGCCCGGCTTAAGCTGTACGTGGTATTGTGCACCCACCCACCCTCAAGATTTACATATTCCTGAATGATTTTGTCAATAAAGAAATCTTGGTCTATACCGAGTTTCGTTGATGCAGCTGTAATGCGGTCGCTGATTTTCCGGCTTAAGCACTGTATCTTGATAGTGCTGTCCGGGTAGTTTGTCCATGCCGACACTTTACCCATTACCGGCGAAGGAAGCGGGTCTTTGTACCGCCCAATTAGCCAATCAGCGTAGGCGAGCAGGTCGTTATAATTGCTCTTAAACTTGGCGTCAATGCTGATGGTGCGCTTCCCGTAGGCGTCCCGACTGGTGGTATCCTCTTTTACCACGCTGATAGGGTATTCTTCGTAAAGGTATCCCGATACCAGAAGGGTAGCATCGTCCGGCGCCCCCGAGGGCGGCGTGTTCGGCACGACAAGGAAGGCGTCCCTATCGGAAGTATTCTGTACAGTAAACTTGATTGCCTGCCCGTAATCGGTAACGGTTAAGACAATGGAGGCGGTCAAATCCGTGCCTGATTTATCGTAGGCACTGTTGGCGTTCCAGTGCGTACCGGCGACAAGGACATCGTGGGTATCAAGCGGCCCGCCGAGCGGCGCCCATATCACGACTGTAGTACCGGCGGGAATACTCGGCGCACCTGCATAATTGGTAGGCGTACTCCAAATAAAGGTTTCCAAGCCGGGGTCGGTTTCCTGCTGGTAACGTGTACCGGTTATCCGGCACCAGTTCCGCAGTTCCCGCTTACTGTATTCGTAGGCAAGCTCTATAAATTCCTCTCCGAAATCAAACTGGCTCGTTAACCGGTCGCCGATAACCCTGTAGTGCCGGTTCTGCCACAGCGCCTTGCCGTCCACGTCAATGAGGTAAAAGCCCCGTTCCATATTTTCAAGCGCCTGTATTTCGTCAAGCGCCATTGCCTCGTGGTAGAAGCCAAGCTGTAGCACGTCAATGCTGGCGTCAAAGGTACGGTCGCCTGCGGGCCAGTTTATTGCATCGTGAATATCGTCCAACAACTCGTGAGCGCCGGTAGCGAGGCGCAAGGGCGTTTCAATCTCGGACCCGGCAGCATCATCCATACCGTCAACTGCCAATATGTAGGCGGTAAGGTTGTCCGGTTCGCCGTGAGGTACTATCTTGTCAATTTTACCGGCGAAATGGTCGTACTCAACGCCGTTAAATACTTCGTAATGGGTAATATAAGCGCCGAGTTTGAGCAGACCGTACAGGGCGCCGGTGGCTTTATCAGGGCTAAAGTCGCCGAACTGGTTATCGCAAACAAGCTCGCAGATACCGGCGGCGGCATGTCCTAATTCCTCGTCCCGCCCTCGCTCGGTGCGTGCGCCCATGACAAGCGGGTAGTCGGGGTCGGTAAGCTCTATTTGCTTCGGGCTGGCTTTCGTGCCGAGCCATACGTAAATGCGGTCGTCTTCATCGCTGTAGTTTACGAATTCAAGGTAAGGTTCTTTGCCCGCCTCCTGTGAAAGGTAGAAGTTGAGAGATATATCGTGTACGGCGATAGGGTAGTTATTGTCAAAGTCGTTTTCTGTCATAAGGCAGAGTCTGAGCAATCCACCACACTTAGTTTTTATGAAAGCTATACCGGCGGCACTAAAGGTTAATTCTACCCACCCGCCGGGCGTAAACTCGGCTGAAAGCCATTCGCCAAGCTCGTTCGTTACACTGTTTTGAGTTATCCAGTTGGCGAGGGTAGGGCCGGCTTCATCCTGTACACCTTCAATCGCCATCAGATGAATACCATCGCTACCTTTGGCATAGCACCAGATATGAAACTTGACTGAATCAAAGTAGGTCGTCATACCTGAAAGGTCAAAATCAATGAACGTGCGGAACAGCCAAGGGGAGGCTGTCATTGTGTCCATCACCACGCCGAGATTGTCCGGGTTGGTGTCTGCTGGTGCGTAAACGTGAACAGAGCCACCGGCACGCATGGCGGCAAACGTGCCATCTGCGGGATAGCCGAAGGTGCGCCCGTAGGTGGTAGCGGTTACCTGCCCTCTGGTAGATTGAACGGTTCCGGTCATGGTTGTGCCGTAGCCGTAGCCCTGTGAATTATAGGCATACGGGCGCACGTAATAGGTCTGCCCCACCGTTAGCCCGCCTAACACTTCGGCAAACTCGCCGACAGCAAAGTCGCCGGTTTCTTCTATCTTACTGTCAACGGTTGGGTCGGGGTCGCCTCCGGTAGTGTTATAAGCCACGCCACGCTTGGTAACGGTAGCGCCGTTCTTGGCGACAAGGTTTCCCACCGCTCGGACACCAGCAAAGGAAGAAGTCGCCCGTACCGAGCTTACAGTTGGGATGGCTAAAGGTATCTCGGCATAAAACGCCACGTCCCTACCTGCAACGCTGGTATATGTTTGAGTACCGCCTACAGTAAAGAAGTCGCCGGTCTTGACCCAATAGCCAGCACCCCCGGAAAGTAGCCCCTCCATAACTCCCGAAGACCAATAAAAGCCAATCAAGTCGCCGGTCTGGACGGCGAATGATAAGCCTGTGAATGTCTGTATTGAACCGGCGGTAATTGAGCCGATAGTAACTGCCGACCGGCAGGTGTAATTTGAACCTCCGGCGCTATAGAAGCACCCTGTTTTGTTCGTACCGGTTAAGTTGGTGTTTGCCCATATTAAGAAGTCTGTGAGGTTGCCGTTCCCATTAGCCGGGTTATTCTTGAGCAGAATGGTAGAGCCACTATTGAAAGTGTTCGCCATATTGTAGGGATACGTCCCGACATCAATTACTGGCATCTACCCTTACCTCCATCGGTACAGCGCTCAAGGCTTCCGCCTTGTCAATACAGCGCTGTATAGCGACCGGGCCGGCGCCCGGATGAAACTTGAAGGGCGGGTTAACCAAATCAAGAGGCAAACCCTGCGCCCACTTAATATACGCCTCGTGCAAGAACGCCTCGCCGACCGCCATTATTTCATCGGCGGGCGTGGTAGCCTCAAAGTAGCAGAAGTGATTGTGGAACGGGTTAACCTGTTTTATCGTGGGACCCGGCACAGCGCCACCGTAGGTTAAACCGGTTACAGGGTCAACCGCCTTGCCATCATCGGTAATTGTAACGAGGTGCTTTTCGTAGCCGTAATCGCCCTCGTCAAGGTACATTGAAAAGCGCACCCGCACCAATCCGTCTTGTTCGCCCGTACCGGTAGGTTCAATCTTTACGTACATACCTACCTCCCAAGCCTTGTATCTTCCCTTGAAATGGTCTGCATCTGTCGGCTGAATTTGCGGGCGTCCGAAGCGTTACCCATGAACGCCGCTGTCTGTATTGTTACATTTGCCGGTCGGTTAACCGTGCCTCCGCCTCCGGCGCTGTTCATCAAGGCGGTAGTACCAGCATAGGCAGCGGCGCCGATAGCCAAGCCCGCCGCCAGTTGCGCCCACCCCGCCGGCCCGGACAGCGCCTTAACCAGCGTCTGTACGAGGGCGAGCGACCGTAGCCACGTAATGAGGCTCTTGATTACCGGTATGATGGTTATAATAGCCCCGGCGGTGCTGAATATAGCGCCCGCCGTGAGAAGGAAATCAGCGCCCATCTTGGCTACAGGGTTATCAATGCGGTTTACCAGCGACCCTATAGAGGTAAAGGCACTACCGATAGCTACGAGGGACAGTTTCAAGTCCCGCATATTCAAATTGGCTGTTTTAGTGGTAGTGCCAAGTTGTTGCATCTTCGGGCTTGCTTCGTCCCGCATCTTGGCGACTATCGCTATGATTGCCTCGGTTAACATTGGTAACCTCCCTACGGGTTATAAGTCCCGCCGTTGACCGTTACGTTCTTGACGCCTTTGTAAATCAGGAGGCGCTCTATTAGCGCCTGTGGCATTTCGTCCAGTTCGGCGGGCGTAAACCCGGTTTCTTCTACTAACATCGCCTCGTCCATTCCGGGCGGTGCAAGGTGTTTGTTAGGCTGTTTAATAGCAAAGTACAGTTGCTTCGCTATTTCCCTGCGCCGCTCAGTGCTAAAGGGATTTCGCCGTACAGCGTATTTGCCTCCCCTGCGAGCTTTTCACGCTTCTTTTCGCTTACCTCATTGTCAAGGGTTTCCTGCGTTACCGGTAAACTTATCCCACCGATAGTCCACGACTTGACCTGCCCGATAATGAGGGTATCAGCTGCACCGGTAACGTCTACGGTAGGCGCTATGATTGGCGTCAGCTTTTTGAGCAGTTCTTCCTCCAACGCCTTTATCGCTACCTTATCGTTGCCTGCCGCCTGTTCCTTTAGTGCGTGTTCTTTGAGTAAAAGCTGTACCTCCGGCTGTTGCATAATGGGTCGGTATATTTCCTGCACCCGTTTGCTCGTGCCGTGCCGTAATTCTTTGTAAAGCTCGGCACTGTCGCCTTCTCCCAAGTCCACCTTGATAGTGTCCATAGTAACCTCCTTCGTACCGGCGGTTAAACCGCCTTATTTTAAGTCCGGGTCCGGCTGATGCACCGCAGGGTAGCCGTAGCGCCCACAATCTGTCCGGCGATAGTTATTGGTTGGTAGTTTTCAAGATAACCCGTACCGGAGTAGAGCTTACCGCCTGTCCCACGAGGGTAGTATTTGTAAGCACGGGGCGTGGTGTCAATGAGTAGCGGGCCGAGTACCGTGTCCGTGCCGACAAGGGCGTCCTCGGAGTACACGAGTTCAAGGTCAAAGCTCGTTACATTAATGCCGGGATACGCCTGTTCGTGGCTGTGGTTCAAGGTTGTATTCTCGCTCATCCGGCGGGAGAAGTGAGGCGTGATTTTCACGATGTAGTCGGTTAAATCACGCTCGGTTGCCCCGCTGTCCGTCAGCTTGAAAACTGATAATTGACTGTCATATACAATCGGGTCTGCCATGTTAGCCTCCTTTTCCGCTTAAATAGGCGGTTACTTTAGCGCCCATTTCGTCAACGATGCGCTGTACCTCGCCCGCCTGCGCCTGTACAGTCCGAACGTGGTACGGGTTTGCCTGCGTGCCGGGATGATGCACTAACCGGCTGAAAACGACCTCTCCGCCCGGCTCTGTCCACCGTAGCGCCTTCGCCTTCTTCGGTCGTATCTCGTGGGGCGCTGTCCCTTCCCTTACGTATAGCCCGTAAAAGTCGCCTTCCTCTGTCCGGGCCGGCTGTAGCACGTCAAGCTCTTGTTCGTCTGGTGCGCCCTGTATGGTGAAGTAGGTACTGCGGGCAAGCTTGCCGGTTCGCTTCGGCGTTTCATCGGCAAGCGGGCCAGTACCTTTCGCCGGTACGAATAGTCGCCCGATAGCCCGTAGCCCTTCGTTAAGGGTAATGCGCAGGATGGTAGGGCCGCGACTCATACCGGCGCTCAATTCTTCAAGCCCTGTGGCTTCAAAGTAAAATTCAGTTGCCATTATCCCGCCCTCGCCGGTTTCACGACTTCCTTGACCTCAAGGTACAGGCGTTGCCCCCGGTAGGCTGTTTTCTTCGGCGCTAATGGTTCGGGCTTGTCGGCGTTGGTTATCTCGGCGGTGGTAACGCCCGCACAGTTATTGAGTAGTGGGTAGTTAGCCAGTTGGTCTAGCACCTTCTGTCGCTCGGTCGCCAACAGCGCTTCAAGGGTAGCGAGGTCGCCTCGGTACGGTACGTATATGTCCACATTGATAGTCCAGATGTGGCGCATTAAGGTAAGCGTAACCGGCTCACGCCGGACGCCACCGTAAAGTAGTCGGCACACTCTCGGCAAGCCTGCCTTTATCGGGCTACTGTCGCCCGCCTTGCAGTTATCATCGTCATAGTCGGCGTGCAGTTTAATGACCGCCAACGCCGCCGCTTCCACCGTAGCGTATGACATTCGCTACCTCCTTTGCCTTCCGGCAGGTGTTACACCCGCCACAGCGCTTACAGTAGGCATTCTAACTGTCCTCTCCCTCCGTAAAGACCCGCCCGCCGGGGTAGCTGTCCATATCACGGGTAAACAGAGGAATCTTGGCGTTGCCGTCCGCATCCTCCTGTGCGCCGGTAAAGACACGGGACAACCGCCCGACCCGCCGGCCCGCCCGTAACCGGTTGTTCTTTATCCGGTTAAGGAAGCGGTTAAGTAGCTTCTCGTATTGCTGTGGTCGGCTTTCGCCGGTTTCCTCTACCTGCTCGGCAGGGTCGTAGGTTTCGGAGGGTATCGTGCTTAACAGCCGTGCAGCAGCGCCGTACTCGTTCGCCGCCTTCGCCGCCGCCCTTGCGGTCGGGTAATTGACGGCATCAATCGGCACTGTGTAGCCCTGTACGTCAAGCTCGGCGTTTATCTCCGCCGCTACGTTGTCAAGTTCGGCTTCCGCCTGTACCAGCGAAGGGACTGTACCGACAGCAAAGGTACGGCTGGCCACAATGTCGCCGATTAGCCTTTGAAGCCCTGCGACTTCTCCGTAGGTATTCGCACCTACTGCCATAACGCACCTCCTTTACTGTACCGCCCAAGCTATCTCTTGGACCCGGAGAACCTGTATTGTCTCGTTTTGGTCGGCGAGGAAGTTTACCGTGTCGCCGGAGTGGACGAGCAGGTCAAAGATGTATAGCCCGCCCGCCGCCACGTTGACATCGTTATTGAAAACGACAGTCTGTTCGTTCGTGGCTTTGATGATTTTCGCCTTGAACTTGGCGGCAGCGTTAAGGGCTACCTCAATGCGGAACATACAGGGCGGGTCGCTCGGCGTGAGGGCGGTTGTGAGCATATTGGCGTTGGCGAGATAACCGGCTTCGTTATGTACGTTAGCCTTCTCAATCGGCAACGCCTTGCGGATGATTTGACGTGAAGAACGTGTGTTGCGTCCAGTTGCGGACATTTCGTGCCTCCTTACTACAGCCTTCCGGCTATTACTTCGGGTATGGGCGGGCATTACCGCCCTGTTAAATTGTTAACCGGGCCGGCGCTTTCGCCACCGGCCCGGGCTACCCTACGTGGGTTTCGTAACCTCCGCAACCTCTATTTCCTCCGGCTCTTTTATCCGCCGGAAGAACTCAAGGTCGTCCTCCTGTGGCGACCGCATGGCAGAGTAAGCCCGCCGTAACCGGCGCATATCGTCTTTGTCAAGGGTTATGGTGTCGCCCGCTTCCCGAACACGCTTTGCGAGGTCGGCGTTCTCAAACGTCTCGTCCACCGTAAGCTCTTGTCCGGGGTGAAAGAGCAGGCTACGCATTGACCCCTTAACATCGTACGTCTTGCCCTTCTCTGCGCCCTCTAACGGGTAGGGCATAAGGTTGATTTTCCATGCCTTGATTTTGTCAGCCATCACCAAACCTCCTTCGTTTTACTGGTTACTGTAGCTTACTGAATACGGGCGCTTGGTCGTCTCCGCACTTCGGGCATTTAGCCACCGGCGCCGGTACGACATACCCGCACCCGTTGCAGGCATAACCGGCAAGTGGGCCGGCGGGTATCTTTATCGTGTGGGTGGTAGGCTCTTTAACCATCTTCTGTTTAGCCATTTCAAGCCTCCCTTAAGACGGTACGGCGGCGAAGAACGGGAGATAGCCGTCCGTAGCGTTCATTTTACACTTGGCGATAAAGGCGAGGGCATGCCCATCAATGGCGTGCGTGTTCGCTGCCGCCGTGTCGCCCGTGTCGGCGCCGAAGTGGAACAGTTTATCAAAACCATTCGTGGAGGTATGGGAGATTTTGAGTACCTCGTTTACGGCGCTCATCCCGGACAGGTCGGTACTGCGGATATGCAGACCCATTCGCTCTTGGCTCTGCGTGGTGTTTTCGTCCGAGATTTCAATGTCAAGCCCCTTCACGTCCGTATAGACGTTGCCGTAGTTTTCCGCCCTTACGTGGAGGCAGTGTAGCTCGCTTACGTTCTTGCCGGAGTCGTTGCGGGCGTTAACCTCCATCGTCTTGACCCACGACAGGTTAGTCCCTCGGTTACGGGCTTGAATGTCCAGCGCCCGTACAGCGCCGATACGGGTAGCGCCGTCAAGGTTGTTCGCCCTGTTGGTGGCGATGATTTTCACACCACAGTCCGGGTTGCCGTCCCATGTAGCCGTAAACGGCTGTGCCGCCGCTCGGTCGCACTGTAGGTTGATAGCGCCCTGCCGGTAGCCGGACGTGCCGGTTTTCGGTTCAAGTAAAAGCTCTATCATCTTCGGCGAGTCGCCGCCCGCTTCGCTGTGGTGTACTATGAGTTTCCCTCTGATGGAAACCCGACCGGTAAACTTTTTCGTTACTGGTGTCACTGTTTTACTCCTTCCCTGCGCCGGCCCGCTTTAAGCGAGAGCGCAGGCTATATTTTTCGGGGCGGGCAGAGTTTAAGCCACCCGCCCCACCGTTTAGCTGATGATGGCGGAGAAGAAGTAGCCGAGGTCGGACCCGGTTATCTTGTTGTCAAAGGCGTGCTTGCCCTTGAGCAAGTCCCTGTCCCTGTTATCCTCTCGGATATTCTCAATCGGGACGGTAAGCCCACCGGCGTCGTCAATCCGCCATGCGAAGGTATATCCGGCGGCGGTTTCTCTCTTGGCAGGGCGTGCCGGTACGTACAGCAACAGGGCGTTCTTGCCCCAGATGTACGCCTGCGTTACGCTTGCCGCACCCTCGGCGGTTGACTCGTAGGCTGCCTCGCCCACGATGAGTTTTTCAACCCGTAGCGCCCGGCGCACCTGCTCAACGTCCAGAATACCTACGCCGGTATATTTGAACTTTTCCAGCAGGTTAGGATGCTCGGCAAGGGCGTCAAATACCTGTTTGCCGAGTACCAGTGTGTTGGGCTTCTGCCCGGTTGACTTCTGGATGGTCTGGCTCGCCGTGTTGATGTCCGCCACAGGGTCGCTATCATCGTAGTCGTCCCAATCGGTGGCGGTGGTATTGTCCGTTGCCCACTTGCTCGTGGTGAAGATGTCGGCAGCCAGCTTGATTTCCCTGTTAAGCATAAACTGCGTCTTCAACCACTCCGCACCGGCAATTTCAAGCTCAACGCCGGGGTCGGCGTTCTGCCTGTCCTCGTCCGGTATAGGGAAGGCGAGGTGGTACAGGTCGCAATAGTAGCTGTCGTTGGACAGCTGCAAACGACCTTCGGGGTAGGTGTCGCCCGGCGTCCGGCGCTCAACGGCGTTCCGCATCCAGAAGCCTTTAGTCCAGATGTAGAACTTGTCGCTTTGCTTGTCAACCGGTAACTCCGGGAACACTTGGTCGCTGATAAAGCCCGTAGGCTTGTAGGCGATGGCGATTTCGGAAAGCGCCGTGTCTATGTGAATCATAGACTTGGTTGGGTCGCTGTATAGCCGTTTCATTTACGCACCCCTCCCCGGAGCGGCGCAGTTGATGATTGCCTCTCCTGTTTCGCCTATATCGCCGCCGATAGTGCAGATACCGGCAACGTATTTTGTGGTTGATGTCCCGGCTACCGAGGCGATAGCGTGTCCGCTTCCGTCAAAGTAGAAGGGATTACCGGCGACAATCGTACCGCCTAGCACGATTGGCGAGCGTCCTATCACAAGGACTTCCGCTTCCTCGCCGCTTCCCGGCGTGTTCTGCAACACGCCTACAGGTACATCAGTCTCGGCGGCGAAGATGGTACAGGTGCGGTTGGCGGACATCTTCATGCCGTGATACTGATAAGCGGTAAGAGCTACAGCGGCAATAAAGGTTTCGGTTAATACTTTTTTGATGTTTGCCACGTGTCGTTCCTCCTTAAATAATTACCTTACTGTGGGCGCAACAGCGCCTATATTACCCGATGCTTTCCCTGTAGAGGTCGGGTTCGGCTCTCATAATCGCCTTGATAGCGTCCGCACGGCTTACCGCCGGATTAACTTTGGAGTACTGCTGTACCTTGTCCTCAAAGGCGACTGCCTTCTCGCCCTTCTTGGACGTGCCGAGTATTTGCGTTGCCGCCTTACCGGCTTTGTCGGCTTCCTGATAGGTCGCCAACACCTGTTTAGCGGTCGCTTCGCCCGACTTTTCCTCAAGGCTCGCCAAGCTCTCGGCGATGTCGCCGGGCTTACCGGCTACCGCCGTAAACAGGGCGGTTTCCTTAAGGTACTTTCCCACACGCTCGGCGTGTTCCAGCCGGGCTATTGTGGTCGCCTGCGCCTTCACTGTATCCTTCATGGCGCTGAATTCCTTGCTCATGGCTTCCGGCAACATACCGGCGCCGCCCTTCGTTAGCTCGGCTATTTTCGCAAGGATTTGTTCCTCGGTGGCGGTATCGGGGAGTCCGAGCAGTTGGGCTAATTTCTTGATGTCCATAGTCTGAAAATCCTCCTTACTGTTTTTTTGGTGGGCTTGACCCTTAAGCCAGCCACACACTTTTACCGGGTCCGTTACGCCCGGCTTACCGGTTAGGCTCGTAACGCAAGCGTCAAAGCCTACCTGCCCCGCCCACTGGATAAGGGCGTCTACGTTGCCTGCGTGTTCGGCTTGCGCAAGCTGTACCACTTCGGGTGGTACGGGTAGATTAGATTGGTGTTTATGCCCTCCGGTCATTTGCTCAAACATTTCGTTGAGCTTGGCTATAAAAGCCCTAAAGATTGGTGCGCCTCGTTTGCCCTTGACCCATTCGTTTAACCGGCTTTTCAGGTCGGCAAACTCGCCCTGTAGCGTGTCGTCCGCTACAGTGAACGATAACACCACGGCGCCCTCTCTCGGCTTACCGAATACGCTGGCTCTATCCAGCGTTGCGCTTGCTACAGCCGGTTCTTCTACCCCGAGCAGCGCTACAGCCGTGATAACAGGGCCGAAATCGCCTACCTTGTCGTCAATCTCCACCGATACGGTAGAAAACTGCCCGCCTTCAATAAGGTTGGCGATAGCCTCCGGCACCCGCTCAAAACTCGCTATGAGCAGGTTGCCTTTCCTCTCAAGGGAGGACATACGACCGAGGGCTATTTGTCCCTTCCCGCCGTCTCCGGTTACGACCTCTACCGGTACGCCGAGCTTTTCAGCTATGACGCTATTAAAAGCGTCCGGCGTGTGTCCCGCCTTTAGCGGGACGATTGCGGGAACATTGGCAACAAATGCTTCAACGATTTTGTCAAGGTCTGCCTCCGCCCACTTGCGGGTATTACCGGCGCTATCGGTATGGCTACCGGTAGCAAAGACCTTGACGCCGGATACCGTGCGCATCTTCGGCGCCTGTAGGTTAAAGCCGAGATACTTTGTCCACCCTCGCCTCGCCTCTACCCATCCGGCTTTTTCAAGTTCGGACAGAGCGCCCGTGTGCGCTTCCTTTTCGCCCTTACCGGCGTTAAGCGCCTCGCTGTACTTGCCGAGGTACAGGTCAAACGCCTCCTGCGGTAAGCTGGTATCCTTCGCCAGTTCGCCGGGCCACTGTCCGGTTATCTGGTGGTGAAGCCATGCACAAAATGCCTGCGGATTACTTTTACTGCCGTTCTTCGCCACGCAGTCGGCGAAATCTGTGTACGGGCCGAAAGGCATATCCGTGTACCTCCTTCTTAAACTTAAAGCCCCGCCGGTAGCGCTTGGCTACTCAACGGGGCTTCATTACGCCCTCTGTGGGCGGTTAACCGCCTGTAGGCTTTACTAACTGTTACGTTAAATATAGAACAGCCAAAATACTTTGTCAAGACCTGCTATAATTTTGGGTCGTGCTGGCGTAGCGGTACGGCTACCGGCGCCCGGGCCGGCTGTAGGTCGCTTAAGGCGATAACCGCTATGTGCTTCTTACCGTGCCGTCTGTCCATTATCACGAGCTTGTCGCCTCGTATTTCGCCGAGCTTTTCCCGCCCGCAACAGTCGCAGAATATCTCCCGTGTTTCCTCACGGCTACGGCTTTCGCTGTACCGGTTAATCGCCAACGCCTACCCTCCCTTCGCCATCGCCACAAGCTGTTTAATGACGCTCGGTTCAAGCGTATAGACAAGGCGCTTCGCTATGGCGGTAAAAACGAAGTTGAAAAATGCGCCATCGTCTTGCAGCTGTAGCTGATTTTCAAAGGCGCTCGGCGTGGTTGTGCCGGTTATCTGCCGGAACTGTGCCGTGAGGTTGTACTTCTTACCGGCGGCATCAAAGACCGTAACGGTAATCACGGCGGCTTCCTTCTCAATAATAACCGTAACCATATTGCCCTCCTTACTTTACTCGTCAAATAATCCCCGCCGCCACTCGCCGTTGCGGAAAACCTCAAGGCGACAGCGACAGTTGCCACGACAGCTTACACGTCCCGCCGGTACGGTGGGTAGCGTACTCCAACCGCCGGTATATTCGCCTTCCAGTTCGGGACAGCCGTAAAAGCCGTCCGGCCCGTGCGCACAATGCTCTGCGTTCGGGTCAAGCACCCACCGGACAGGCTCTACCGGTAAACCGGCGCTTATGCGCTCACGCTCAAGCTCTGTTCCCAAGCCCTGCTGTACCTTGAAGATGGCGACCCACGCACCGCCTGCGTACTGCGCCGCCATAGCGCGTCCCGGTTCAAAGGAAGTTTTCAAGGCTTCCTCGCTTAAGACGAAACCGCCCACGACCGCCGCTAACAGGTGGGCTTCAATGTTCGGCACAAGGCTTTCCGACACCAACCGGCGGGCGATGTCCTTCTCCGCCTGTACCACTTGCTGGACGACCGGCGTGTCAAAGTGCTTACCGGCGGCGACCCTGCCGGCCCTTTCAGCGCCCCGCACCGATACCTCGGCAAGGGAAGCCTCAAGGCGGGTTAAACTGTTCTTGAAAATGTCGTACCGTTCGGGCGGAGTAGCGCCACGCTGAATAGCTTGGTTTAACTCCTTCCGGGTCCGGGCGCTCCACTCATCGTAGGCACGGACAAGCGCCCGTTGCTGTAGGTTCGTTACCCGTTCCCACGCACCAGCGGCGGCGGTGCTACGCTGTTTTTGTCCAGCCGGTTTACGGGCGTAATGCCTTAATAGGGTGGCTACCATGCTTACCGCCTCCCGGCGCTAATCAGCCGGTCAAGTTTCTCGTTGAGTAGGCGCTGATTGCGCTCTATGGAAGCCAGCCGGTCAATATCCTTCGGGCCGGCGGGCGGTAGGGTGCGAGGCTTAAGGTCAAAGCCCGCCGGTAAGCCGGGCGCCTCTACGTTGCGAGGCATACCACGTTCGCTCTCCGGTAACTCGGGCCAGTCCAGTATTTCACGCACCTTGTCCTCGTCAACATCGTTCGGCGTGAACAGCTTACCGGTTACAGCTGCATTAAGGGCGTTGATAATACCGGTAAAGTCAACCTTGCCGGGTTCCGCCCACACCAGTTGAGGTAAGCCCGACATACCGGCGAAGCGGTTAAAGTTAAACAGGTACGGGAGAAGCTGTAAATTCCACGCTTCCAGAAGGAAGGTCTGTACTGATTTCAGGGCGAACATAAAGAAGTCTTGGCTACCCTGTACCAGCGCCTGCGTGCCTACGTTGTCCATGCCGAGCTTGAGGAATTGAGCGAAGCCCCGCCCTAACATTTCCTTCTGTTTGCGCTCAATGACACCGGACACATCGTACTGTTTACTGCCTCCGCCGTAAGGCTCTACCTCTACGCCGTTCGGCAATAACAGGTACAGGGCATCATCGTTACGCAGGTTCTTTAGCGTCTCCCGCAGGTCGGTTTCGTCCTCGTCTGAAATGTCGCCCTCCGGTAGTTTGGCGACCGGCATACCGCCGATGTCTCGCTCAATGCCGATAGCCTCAAGGTTTTCCAAGTCCCGTGTCATGCGCCACGTCCGGTAGATTGACCGCAACAGGCTCTTGCCCTGCGGGTTTCCTTTCCTGCCCCTGTAGGCTACGTGAACGCACTTTGTAAGCGGTATCGGAAAGACCTCGCCGCTGTCCGGGTCCCGTTGGTTAAAGGTAAGGGCGGTATCCCGTTCCTGCCCTGTACCGAAGCCCCACCCGTTTGTGTCAAGTGTCTCTTGCCCTCGTGGGTCAAGGTTCTTAATCCACAGCCTGCCGTCCTCCCGCTTTTCAAGGACTATCTCGCCTACGGCGAAGCCGAAGTCAAGGCACTCTAACATATCGTTCGTGTGGCTTTCCCACGTCTGTCGGTACATATTGTGCATGGCGTCCGTGAGCCAGTCGGCGGCGGCTTCATCGCCCGGCGTTAATTCGGGCGATGGCTCTACGGTTATGGGCGCTTTGAGTAGCGGGAGTTTGATAGCGTCAAGCAACGTGCCTACGATAACATCGTCCCGCATTTCAAGGTAGATTTTGCTCTCTTTGTCCCACGACTTAATGAGGGTAAGGTATTCTTCGTTAACCCGACCGGCGAGGTTCTTTAAGCCCTTGATACCGATTTGGGATAACGGGCTGGCGCTTCCTTTGGCGCTGAACCGGTTGCCTTCGTGCTTCCGGTTGTGGGCGTTGCCTCCGCCTCTGTGAAAGCGGTTTTGTCCGCCTCTATGCTGTTTGTTCTGCTGCATCGCCTTGCCCTCCTTTTGGCTAAAGTATATTCCTTAATCGGTGGCTTTTCAATATGTTACTCCCGCCACCGGCTTTTCTGTTTTTCGCCGATTGAGCGCCGGCCCAGCGAAGCCCTCCGGCGAGGCTTGTAGTGCATAAGCCCGTAAACGAAGGCGTCCGTAATATCATCGTGCGCCGCTGTAGGGAAGCCGGTTACTTCGCTTAAGAAGGCAGAGAGCCACGGCGCCCGTTCCGGGAGCCATACCCTGCCCGCCTCGGCGATACCGGTTACACTGTGCGCACGGGCTACCTTGTCGTCAACCGCCTTTATTGCCCTGATGGGTATTTTAGTGTCCCGCCGTAGCTGTTGGATAAGCGAGATACCGGACGCCTTATCTTCAACCTCTACGCTGTCCGGCGCCCACTTCTGGTACTCGGTTTTCGCTTGGTCTTGCAGCTGTGGAAAGGTCGGGCGACCTACCCACAGGTCAAGGATATAGTAACCCTGTTTTCCCTCGGCGAAGGTGATACAGGCGCTACGGTCGTTCGCCTGTTTTTCCTTGTGCGCCGTATCCCAAAATTGAATGTACCGGTTGAGTTTGAGGTCGTCAAAGGTATCGGGGTCAAAGTAGTTAAACCAACCCTCTTTGAATATCCCGCCGCCCTCCGGTCGGGGCGTACCTTGAAACTCGGCGTCCCACCAGTACGTGCCGATACCTCGTAGTTTGTTGAGCGCCGTTATGTCAAAGACTTCTGGCCATAACGCCTCGCCCTCTTTGCGACCGAGCGGGTCGGGTTCTTCGGCGGTAGGTTCGGCGACCGCCTTAAGGTTAACCACTTCCCATTCGTCAACCGGTAAGCCTTCTTCATCGGCGCCGTTTAACAGCCACCCGCACAGGTCGTCCTCGTGCCACCGTGTCATAAGGATAATGATTGACCCGCCCGGCTGTAGCCGGGTCCGCAGGGTAGATTGAAACCAACGCTTGATGTTCTCCCTGTACGTTTGGCTCATGGCTTCCCTGTAGCTCTTTATCGGGTCGTACATGATGATAAGGTCGCCGCCTCGCCCTGTTAACGGCCGCCATAGCCCTTGATTTTCCAACGAGCCTTGCTCTTGGTGTCCTCCCGTACCTGTAGCTCAAGGTCGTCCGCATTTTCAATAAAGCTGTTCTTGGCGTCTCCGCCCCACTCGGTAGCGAAACCGGACTGGTACGAGCAGAGGATAACCCGTTTGTACGGGTAGCACTTTAAGAACCATACCGGCGTCCAGTGGCTTATCAGTTCGGACTTACCGTGTCGGGGAGGCATATTGACGATAAGGAAAATAGGGTGCTTTTCTATCTCGGCTATCCGGTCGCTTACGTAGTCAAGGTGCTTTGCCCTGCGCCAGTGTCCACGACTTAAGCGCTCGGCGAAGGGCGCCGGCGCCCGTAGCCATTGGTCGTCTGCCTTTTCCTCACGGGCTATCACGTCCCGCATATAAGTCTGTACCATACTCACGGATTAAGCCCTTCCTTGCCCGTTGAGGGCTAAAGTATTAACACTGACCCGCACAATTAGAATCGTGGCGGTCGTGGTTGTTAGCGGTAGCATTATGCCTCCGTATCCACGCTTGCGCTGTCGTCCGGCGACTCGCCTTCTTCCATTTCCGCCACCTGTACCGGCGGGTATTCGTCCCTGATAACTCGGGGGTCGCCGTTGAAGAAGATTAGCACGTTCTGGTGGGTCTTTACTAGCTTACGATGCTTGGCAAAGGTATTGTTCGCCCGTATGCTCGCCGTCCCTACCACGTTAACAAGCACGGCGTCATTGTACAGATGAAGCCCGGCACCCTCGCACAGCTTTATGGTGTCGGCTACGAGGTTGCGGTAGAAGCCCTCCTTGTCCCGTATGTCGGCTACCACCAGACCGGCGAACCGGTTAGGTTTAAGCCGGCCCGCACCGGCTTTGATGATAGAGGCGAAGTCCCGCAGGAAGGCGCTGTAGTCGCTGGCGTTGCAAAGGTCGGCGGGATTGTCGCCGTACTTCTCAAGGTCAAAGTAGGGCGGCCGGTAGCAAGCTGTCAAGGTTACGGCTGTCGCCGGTTATCCATACCGGTAAGCCGTCCGCCGGGTTGCCTGTGCCTTTCAAACTGTCAAGATAGGTTAACTTCCGGTGGCTACTGGCGGGCATCATGGCGTCAACGTCCTCTGCGCCCGCTTCCAGCGCCTTGATAATTCGCTCGGTTTCTACCGGCCCGAAGATAACCCGCAGGCTTTCCTTGAAGGTGCTGTACGCCGGTTGACCGCCGAGAGCGTTGTGGCACTTTAACATGGCGTACCGGTGGCGGATAATCAGCGTACCGGCGCTATTGAGGGTAAAGGGCGAGGCAATACAGCCGAAGGGCTTATTACCCGCCCCATGTAACCGGCACAGTCCGTCCGCCGTTTTGTGCGGGCATACGCCGGTTGCCGGGTCCGCCTGTAGTAATCCTTCCTTGACGCTGTAGCCCTGCGCCTTCTGCCACGCTTCCTCGTCCGGCGTGAGCGAAATAAGGATTTTGTCGCTACCCTCGCAACAGCGCCCTTTGCAGGTAGCCACGATATAATCAGGGTCGCACCGGAACGTGTGCCTCGCCCACTTCCCGCTTACCTTTACCGGTACAGGCGCATTACTTGAGGGCGCTATCGCCAGCGCCTGCTTACGGTTTTCCTCAACCTGTGCAGCTGACAGGTCAATGCCGGTATAGTGCCGGCCCACGAACGAAGCCACAATGCCTCGCACGCTACCACCGGCGAACGGGTCAAGCACCTTACCGCCCGGCTGGCAGAACCACGAATACATAAGCTCGCACAGTACAGGGTCAAAGATTGAGGTTACCGCCCAATTCGGCACTTCTATTATCTCGCCGGGAGCCACCTGATGGTTACGTTGCGCCGTTACCTTTACCCTGTAGGCGGAGGCGAGGCTTGCCTGTACATCGCCACGCCCTAACTTGGACTTGATACCGAGGGAAAGCCACTGTTGCTTCCGGTCTTGCCAGTAACCTTGACGGCTATCAAGGATTGAAAAAGGCGGGGCGATAAAGCGTTCCATCAGGGCGCCCGGCGTTGTGCCGGGTCCAGCGCCACCGCCAACGTGAAATTGCGTCATAAGGTCTTCAATTTCCTTGTCCGAGAAGCCAGTAAACCGCATATCAAAATCGCCGGTATCCAAGTCCTGTAGCACGTCCTTAAGGTTCGGCAGATTCCACGTTGAGGATAGCCCGCTTTTATTGTCCATAAGCCCGTAGGCGAGCGCTTCGCTGTCGGTAAGGTCAACACGGGCGACCGCTACCCGTAGCCAGCCAAGCTCACGGGCAGCCAGTACCAGTCCGTTACCAGCTACGATAATGCCGGTGCGCCTGTTAACGACAACCGGCTTGCACTGTCCATACCGCAGGAGGGACAGCTTAATTTGGTCAAGGTTTTCTTCGGGATGCTCACGGGCGTTGCGTGGGTCAAGTATCGGGTCTGTAATAGCCACCGCCAACGGTAGCAAGTCCGCCTGTATCTTCTCCGGGCCGGCAACTGTAGTTTTCGCCATATTCACTCCTTAAAGGTATTTACTACCTGTATATACTCTTGGTAGCGGAGGGCGGATTTGAACCGCCGACCTTTAGCTTATGAGGCTAACGAGCTAACCACTGCTCTACTCCGCAACACGCTACCAATGTAAAGCCACCCTTCCACTCGTGAAACCGCCCTTAAACCCGGGCTTTGCCCTGCCGATGTAAAGCCCGCCGGAAGTCCCTCAACCTCCGGCGGGCAACGAAAGGAGTTAAAGCGCAGGCGCTACCCTGCGCTCGCCACACTCTCCGGTAAACCTGTACCGGCGAGGTAAGCGCTGTCGGACGTACCAGCCCTTCGGCTTGCGGTACGCACCAGCATTGAACAAGACGGCGATTAAGCCGGTAGGTATTTGCCACGCTACCTTGCCATTGGTAAGCCACGCCGTCTTTTCAACCATGATAATATCGGCTAACGTGCCGGTTTTCCCTATAACTACAGCCTGCGTCATTTCGCCTTCCCATTGAGGGCAATCTGTTTAATCGCCGGCCCGGTCAAGGTGCTGTAATACTCCCGCAGGGTTTCATCGCACCGCCGGACGTACTCCCGCTTCCGTTCCGCCGGGTCCGCTATGTCGTTTACAGCGATGAAGATAAGGGCGAACTCGTGAACGAACGTGCCTATGACTTCTACCATAACCTCGCTACGGCTTGTCGCCTGCCCACGAGCGAGGCGCTCGCCGGTCTGTGCCTGATTCACCAACCGGACAATATCCTTGATACCGAGCTTAAGGTTAGCCGGTAAGCCCGCCGCCCTATTGCGCTCAAGCTGTTGCTGGTGGTACTGAATACCGGCGACCGCCAGCGAAAGCAAGCCCTGATTGACCTTGATGTGCTGTTCGTTCATCTTGTCAATCTGCCGGAGGGTATCCTGTTCCCGTTCCTCCCGTAGCTTCACGGTAAGCTCAAGCAACCGGCGTTGCCAGTCAAACATTACCGAGTAGCGCTGTAGGGTATGGACGGAAGCGCCCCGTAACCCTACCTTACCGCATATTTCAGCCAGCTTTTCTAAAGAGCGTTCCGCACCCATTTGCTGGTACATAACGAACAGCACGTCCGCCTTCTCTTGGCAACGTGCCTGTTTAGCGCCGGCGGCGTCCGCCGTACCTTTACCCCGCTTGCGCACTTACTGTCTCCTTCTTGATGTACCGGGCGCCGTGATGCCCGTGCGGGCGGTCGCCTTTGCGGTGGGTATGCGTGAATTCCTTACCATCGTCCCACCTGTGGCTGTGTTCGTATAGGGCGGGCTTAAAGAGGCAAGCCCCGCAGTTTAGCTCTACCGCCTTCTTAAGCGGGCAGTTGACTTTTTCGCAGTCTGACGCACCGAGGCAGAATGTATTTGCCACCGTTAACCTCCTTACCGTGTAATGAGCGCCGGTTTACCGGCGTGTTGCGGGCAATAGTCCTTCAGGCCCGCATTGTAGCGACAGCGCCCGCAGACCGGACGGTCGCACGTCTTGCCGGGCGCTACTTCGTAGTCGCAAAGGAAAGGCGCAAAGCCACCGCACACCACGCAGGTAGGCATTTCCGCCCGTTTTCCGTTGCCGTTGCTCGGCTGCCCATCCATTATTACCGCCTCCTTTGGCTATAATAATAGAACGGGCAGAGCGTTTTGTAAAGCCCTTCAATACTTGCACAGAATATCCTCTATTAAAGGTACTGCCGACCGGAAGCCGTTTTGTCCCGCTTCGGCTTCCAATCTCTCTAATAAGTCAGCACGCAAACGCCAATTTACGATTTTACGCTTGTAAGGGCTACGCACCGAAATATCGTGTGTTTTGACGTGGCAGGAACGACAAAGTGTAATGAGATTCCCGACTTCGTTGTTTCTGTCATTGCCGTCTTTGTGGTGAACGATTAAATCTTCGTTACTACCGCAAGCCGTGCATTCTCCGCCATCCCGATTTATCACTGTAGCGTGTATTTGAGCGTATGCCCCGCCTTGTTCAAGTTGCTTCAATATGACACCGTAACCGCTATTGCGCTGGTGTACACGTTGCCGTGATACGCCTTGTTTTTCAGCTAACTGTTTTAGAGATTCAGTCACCTAAAACACCTCCACAATTTCAAAGCGCACGACCCACACGGGCCGGCTGTCCTGTTTCCATGCGTCCCAAAAGTCCTGCGGAATCTTACCGTGTACCGTTGCGCCGGTTTCCGTAAGGTAAGCGAAGCCCTCGTTTTCCCAATCTTCGTCCGGTACAGCGCTCGCCGGTTCTTGGTACGGGTCGGCAGTTAACCGCACCGTGCCTACCCGCTTCCCGCCGTTGCGTGGGTTCTTATCCCACGCCTGCACGAGGTCGCCTTTGTGAAATAGGCGGGCGTAACGTTCATTCCAGTCCCGCCGTGTACAGCGCTTCCGCCGGGCTTTGAAAGCCGGTACTGTCCACGCAAAGCTAATTATGAGCATCGCCCGCCTCCTTCTTCGGGTTACAGACGATAGCCCAAAGTGGCTCTGTGAGGTTCGGTAAAATGTCCCGGCTGTAGAAGATGTACCGGTACTTCGCTGGTGTGTTAGCGCCTACCCGCAACAGCTTGCCGTCTTTGTACGCCTCAATATAGCCCGCCGGTAAAGGCGTTTCGCCTTTCGGTATCGGCGGTCGCCCGCCCGACCGGTAGCAGACGTTGGCAAACTCGGTACAGATAAAGGCGTGGTTTTCCCTGTACGTCAATTCGCCCGGTCGCACCCGCCGGACCCGGCGCTCTTTGAATATCATGCGCCCGTAGATGCGGGCGAGGTCAAGGGCGATGTACAGGTACATAACGTAGTCGTAGCCCCACCGCCCGAAGGCGGAGGCTTCCTGCGCCGCCCGCTTACCGAGCTTTTCGCTGTCGGGGTCGTTAAGCCTGAAAACTACGTACAGGTCTTCGGCGTACCAGCTTAACCGGCCCGTGCGCACGCCGGAAGCGATAGCCTCGTAAATCTCGTAGTCGTCCTCGTCCGTTAGGTAGTCACCGATAATGAGGAAGTGGTACAGGCGGGTTTTCGGTTCAAATATCCGGCTGGTTACCTCCGCACCGGCGCCCCCGAGGACTCCCACGATGTCGCCCGCTTGGTACGGCAGGTACATGACCCGCAGGTTGGCGCTCTCCTTCATCAAGTAAGCGCCCACAAAGTAAGCGCCGTGCGGTATCTTTCGCAGGCATAAATCCCGTACCTCCGTAGGCGCAAGGGTAGCCCATTCTTCCCGTGCGATGACGGTCTGCTGCTTAAACATTCTTAATCGCCTCCTGAAATGCCCGTGTACCGGGCAAGATTATTTTACCTCCCGCAGGCTTACCGGCGGGCGGTTGTTGCCCCGCAGGTCTAGCCGGTTGACCGGGCCGGCGGGTATGGTCAAGGATAAACAGCACGTCCTTGACTAGCTTTTCGTGGGTAGCGCACGCCCCGTACTGGCTACCGGACTTGATAGCCCCGTTACAATCTGGAAAGGGACAATGTACCGGCTTGCCTTCTCGTTCCGCCCTCCGGCGCTCTGCTCTATTCACGCTTCGCCTCCTTCGGCTTCTTTGCGCCCTCAAGAGCGTATGCCTTCAGGCCCGCCTTGTCCGCTTCCAATAGCGGGCAGGCTATGTAGTAGTGGTACATACAGCTTTCCCGCCGAGGGCAGGTGTCCGGCGACCGCTTCCAATGTTCGCAATCGTCCGCCTCTATTATGTAGGTTTCGCCCGCCTTTACCTCGCATGGGAAAGGCATCAGTTTACCGGCTTTATCCAAAATCCGAGCCGGTAGCCACCTTCGCTTCACTTTCAGACTGGCTCTGGTAGCCTGTACGCTTTCATCGGCTACCTTTTCTTGCCTGTACATCACTTTGCACCTCCTTATACCATTCCGGCTTGACGCCGATAAATACCGACGGCATTTCCTGCCCGCCGGGTTGCTTGAATTGGTCGGCTGTACCGTCAATGATTATGCCGTCCGGTAGTGTGAGCCAAAAATGCTCGGCTACATCTTCGCCGAGGTCAAGTTCGCCCTTCGTTAAAATGCAACTGTAGCCCAAGAAGCCGAGGTAGCCACCGAGCGCCGAGGATACCATAAAGCACCAACCGGCGGAGGCTTTGTCGTCCAGTAAGCCCGCCCTGAATTCTTCAACGATGTGCTTAAGCCTTACCTGTTCCCGTATCCTCAAAGTAGCGCCTCCTGCGTCTCGGTCGGCTTCCAATCAAAGTAAAACAGGTAGCCGGGCGGTAGCTTGTTAAACCTGTCCCGCATAGGGTATTCACTCTTGCGGGCTATCCGGCGCTTGATGTCCCCCGGCGGTATCACCATACGCCCGTTGTCGTGGATGATTTCAAGCGGCGTGGCTTCCTTGATTGCCTGCGTGATAAACTGCTCACGCACCGCCACAAAGCCCTGCCATTTCGTCTTGACTTCTACGCTTACCATCTTACCGACACCTCCGTTGGTTGTGCTTTCGGACCCGGGCAACGCTGGCTTTTCAGTGCCCGTAACTGTACGCCGGTTAAGGCAAGCCCGCACCCGTTAGTGCCGGACGTACCGGTACAGACGAAGTATGCGCCCTTCTGTGTGAAGAAGTGGTTGTAGCTTCGGCGCTGTACCGGCGCTTTTCGCCTTGCCCGCTTTACCATCCCGGCCCTCCCTTGATGCCGTCCGGTCGCCCGATAGTGCGGGTTAAGTCCTTCTTAAGGTAGTACGTGGCGTTGAGCTTCTTTAACAGCGCCAGCGCCTGCCAGCAGAACTCGCCCCATATTACCGGCGCCGGCGGCGCTATGTGGTTGAGTTTGCCTACCCTGATAATGTCGGTAAAGGGCGCAACAAGCTCAATAAACTTAAGGGTTTCCGCCGGATACAGGACAGGCTCAAACGATACCCACGTCCGCAAGCCCGTTTCCTTCGCCCGCCGTAAAACGTCAATGCGCTCATCCGGCGGGGCGCTGTGCGGTTCATACTTAAGGGCGTTGGTAATGCCGACCGTAAGGGTAATGCCGTATTCGTCCGTTGGCTCTAACAGGTCAAAGTCCCGCAGGCTACGCTCGCCACCCTTCGTCAAGATGGCCACCGGTAAGCACCGAGCCTTTAGCACCAGCAGGGCTTTGCGGGTCAGCTGCAACTCCGTGTCCAATGGCTGGTACGGGTCGCAGGTGAAAGAGAGCATTATCCGGCGCTTATCGCCGGACCCGGCGAGCCGGTCGGCGTCCGCCTCAAGGCTCTGGATAAACTCCGGTTCGGGCGCTACAGCTTTATAAAAGCCCTTGCGCTCAAGCCCGCCGGGCGCCCCAGCGGTCGTGTTATAGCAGTAGGTACAGCCGTGCGTGCAACCTTTGTAAAGGTGGCAGCCGAGCGGGTAGTACTCCTGCGCCCGCCCGCTTGTTTCGTAAATAATGTGCCTCATCGTTTAACCTCCATTTTTCTGTGTATTTCCGCCTGTGCCTTGATTTTGTCGGCTTCCTCCGGCGTAAACATACCGAACTTGACCGCCTTTTCCAGAGTAAAGCTATGACCCCGCTTCCCGCCATCGCAGGAGAAAGTAACCGCCTTCATCAAGTCCGGTTCTTTCAGGTCAACGTAGCTGTGAAAGTGGTCGTAGCTTAACTCGTGTCCGCTTGGACACTTCTTGATTAGAACACCTGTACTCATAAGCACCCTCCTTAAATTAACGGTAGTACGCCCTGCTGTAATCTCCCTACAGCGAGGTCGCAATACTTACCGCTTTGCTCAATCAATATAGCCCGCCGGCCCAGCCTACCGGCTACCTCGGCAGTAGTACCGCTACCGCCGAACGGGTCAAGGACTGTCGCCGGTACACGTTCCGCCCCGCAACCACAGGTCGGTAGCCACCCTACCGTTTCGTATTCCTTCCATACCTTTGTGCGTATGGCGCTCGTCTCGCTTACCTGTACCTCGTCCGCCGTCTTGCTGTGCGTACTGGCAGAGTCGCCCACCGTACCTTTAACCTTAAGCTGTCGGTTGTACGGCGCACCGCAGACCGAGCAGACGCCGTTTCCAGACGTACCGGCTTTAATACAGGTTTCCGGCAACTCCGGCGGGAACACGGCGAAGTGGGCGCCGGAGTAGGCTACGGTCGGGATTTCCCACACGCTACGCAGGTTGCGCCCGTTTTCGTTCGGGCGAATGTCCCGCCCGGGCCGGCGGGCGCTTGACGTGCCGATGTAGTTTTCCTCGGCGTAAACCTCCGCCTTGTTGCTACCCTTCTTCCAAGTGTCGCCACCCCACCGGTTAAGCGGTTCGGTATAGGGTATCCGTACCGCCTCGTTATCGTAAAAGTAGTCGTGGGCTTCCCACAGGTTTATCCGGCGCCACAGCTTCACCACGCCCTTACCATCGCAGCTGTCGCACCTTTCCTTTATCTTGCCGAAGCCTATAGTGAACTCCTGCTCGCCCGTACCGGCGCAATCGGGGCAGGGTATCTTCTCTTTCCAGTTCGCCGGCGGCGCTGTAGCTTCCTCGCCGGTAAGCCGGTTAACCCACCGCCAGTCTGCCTTCGGGCGCTGGCGCACGCCGTCCTGTTCCCTGTGCGTCCAGAAGGTAGGCTTGTTACTTTGGGCGAGCATTAGTATATACTCATGGGTATGCCCGGGGCGGTCGTCCACGCTCTCCGGCATACCGTTAGGCTTCGTCCAGATGATGTCAGACCGTACCACCCAACCGTCCGCTTGGGCCGCGAGCGCTACCCTGAAAGGAATCAGCACGAGGTCTTTTGGTTTAATTGTAGGGTGGCCAGCCATAGCCCTTGAAGGTCGGTAGTCAAGCGGTAAGTCCCGTGCGTTGTCCGGCGATAAGCCCTGCGCCTTGTCCGTTACCCTGTTTCCTCCGCAGTAGTTATCGCCGATGTTCCAGAAAATCAAGCCGTCCGGTCGTAGGACCCGGCGAAGCGCCCGCAGGATTTCAACCGTATGCTCAACGTACAGTTCCGGCGTGGCTTCAAGCCCGTAAAAGCCGAGCCACGCACCACACAGCTTGCAGGTATGGTCGCCCACTTCGCTACCGGGCCGGATAGCTTCGTTAAGGTTGTTGCTAACTACCGAGCCTTCGCCACGAAAGCGGAGGTTATCGTGTACCAGCCTACCGGCTTCCCACTGGTGCGAGCAGTCCGGCTTCCCGCCCCATATCAGCGGCGAGCCGTCATAGATGCGCAAGCCCCAGTACGGCGGGCTGGTTACTACCATGTGGACAGAGGCTTCCGGTAAACCGGCACAGACCGCCCGCACATCGCCTTTGTACAGGGTAGTTAACGGCGTTTCAAAGTAGCCTGTCATAACAGCCGGCCCTCCTGTACCTTGATGATGGTAGCGGGCGCACGGGCTTTGTCCTTGACGAACTTAACCGGTAGCACCGAGAGGTGGGCGCTGTCGTCATACTCAATA
>PDVH01000040.1_pt1 | contig 36850 bp, 44 predicted proteins | sample 1369781 | NCBI WGS metagenome assembly PDVH01 (sample SAMN07795378, study PRJNA414565) | Alkali sediment metagenome, whole genome shotgun sequencing project. | isolation source: glacial lake sediment | place: Bosnia and Herzegovina: Donje Bare Lake | collected 2016-06
CACATTTCAGTTCATCCCAATTTTTCTTGACAAAATAAATATTTTTTATATATTTATCTTTCAAATTTAATGGTTAAAAGCTGAAACAAAATGTTTACTTTAAAATTTGATGAGATTCCTGAAGAGGGTTTAGATCTGAAGTGGAAAGAGGAAAGGGCTTCCTTGTTGGCCTACCTGGAAGACCTTTCGAAAATTGACTTCGACTTCGAGAGCCCACTCCAATCAGAGGTGAAGATTCAGAAGGTTGGTCAATCAGTTTTAATCACAGGGAAGGTTCAGATCACTCTTCGATTACAGTGCGTAAGGTGTTTGAAAGAATTCTCCTATCCTCTCTCCTCCACGTTTGAACTTACCCTTCACCCTTTAAGAGAGGCTCCCTCTGAGGAAGAGACAGAGTTGGTCAGCGAGGAGATGGAGTCGAATTTCTTAGAGGGAGGGGAAATCCACCTCTCCGAGATCGCCTGCGAACAGATCTTTTTAGAAATCCCTTACCAACCCCTTTGTCAGGAGAGATGCAAAGGACTTTGCTCGATATGTGGAAAAGATCTAAATGTTTCTCCCTGTGAATGTGTGAAGGAGGAATTTAAATTAGGTTTTTCTGTGCTTAAAAAATTAAAGCTTGATTAATGCCGTACGAATCTGTTATGTGGAAAAGATAAGGCCATTTGGCCAAATTCTTAAATCAACATCTGAAATAAATTTCAGCGGATGAGAAAGGATGCTTTCAAATGGGAGTTCCAAAACGGAGAACATCATCAGCCAGAAGGGATCAACGCCGAGCCCATAAAAAATTGAGTGCTCCTAACTTCTCCCTTTGTCCTCAATGCCATGAACCCTTACTCCCTCACCATATCTGTCCCCATTGTGGTACTTATAAGGGGAAAGAGGTCATCAAGGTAGAGGAAGAGAAATAAACCCCGTTAGAACGGACGGGGCTTTGACCCCGCCCTTTCTAGGAGGAATTGTCGAAGACGCGACTCTATGAGAAGTTTTAAGGATATCGTCCCCGTCATGAATGGCGAAGCGTTCTAACGGGGTAAACCATTGAGGAGGATGTTAGGAGAAAGTGTGAAATGAAGATTGCCGTTGATGCCATGGGAGGGGATTTTGCCCCTCATAGCATTGTCGAAGGGGCCTTTTGGGTTGCCAAAGAATATGGAGTAAAGGTGGTTTTGGTAGGCGATGAGGATCAGGTAAGTAAAGAACTGACCAAGTATCCCATCTCCAAACTTCCTATCTTTATCCACCATGCTCCATTAGTGGTCGCCATGCACGACTCTCCATCTACCGTGATCCGGAGGATGAAGGATACCTCTATTAAAGTCGCCCTCGATTTGGTAAAAGAAGGACAGGTAAGCGGAGTCGTTTCCGCCGGGAATTCAGGGGCAGCCATGGGTTTGGCAATGTATATCCTAAAAAAATTGGAAGGAGTGGAACGACCTGCTATCGCCACCATCCATCCTACCACAAAAGGCAAAACGGTCCTCATCGATTCTGGTGGTAATGTGGATTGTAAACCCATTCATCTTGTCCAGTTTGCGATGATGGGAGATGCCTATGCAAAATATATTATGGGGAAAGAAACTCCTCGGATTGGCGTTCTCAGCAATGGAGAGGAGGAAGGAAAAGGGAATGAATTAACACGAGAGGTTCATGATATTTTATCAGAGACTGATTTGAACTATATCGGTTATGTGGAAGGCCGGGATCTCAATAACGGAGAGGTGGATGTCATTGTATGTGATGGATTTGTGGGAAATGTGGCATTAAAAATAAGCGAAGGACTTTGGGAAACCATCCATGCCATTCTCAAGTGGGAGGCGCAGGATAATATCAGGGCGAAAGTGGCTTATTTCCTGATGAAACGGGCTATTCGACGGTTGGAAAAAAGACTGGACTATTCGGAACACGGAGGAGCCCCCCTCTTGGGGATTAATGGCAACTGTGTCATCTGCCATGGTGCCTCGAATGCGAAAGCCATCATGAATGCCATCCTTTTGGCCTCGAACCTGACCAAGAATAGACTGAATGAACACCTGATCCAAGAGCTCAAGGAAAAGCAAGACATGCTTCGTCTGGGACATAAACACTCAGAGAAGGTGAGCGAGTCGGTCAAATCGATCCATTAATATCGGTTACGACGCCGCGGAGGAAAGAATATTGGATTATTTTCTCACGTCAGAACAAAAAATGATTCAAGATTTGGCGAGGAAGGTCGCCGAGAAAATGCTACCGGTCCGGGCGGAATTGGATGAGAAGGAAGAGTTTCCATGGGAGATTGTTAAAATCAGCGCGGAAACAGGTCTCATGGGTGTCCCCATGCCAGAAGAGTATGGGGGCTTCGGGGGAGGCATTTTAGAATATTGTTTGGTAGCAGAGGAATTGAGCCGTGTCTGTCTCGGGATCGCAACCAGTGTAGTAGCAAGCGGCTTGGGCGCTATGCCCATCCTGCTTTTTGGAAACCCTGAACAGAAGAAAAAATATCTCCCTGATATTGCAAAGGGGAGAAAGTTAGCTGCTTTTGGGTTGACTGAGGCGGATGCAGGAAGTGATGCAGGTGCCATCCGGACGACTGCTGCTCGAACCGCAGAGGGTTATGTCCTGAATGGAACAAAACAATGGATCACGAATGGAGGGGAAGCAGAAATCTACTCGATCATAGCAATGACCGATCGGTCAAAGGGACCCAGAGGAGCGAGCGCTTTGATTGTCGAGAAGGGAACCCCAGGCTTTAATTTCGGGAAGAAGGAGAAGAAGATGGGGATTCGGGCCTCTGCTACCCGGGAACTGGTCTTCCAGGATTGTTTTATTCCTAAAGAAAATCTCATTGGAAAAGAAGGGATGGGGTTTATCGTCACCATGAGGACTTTTGATCGAACCCGACCTGGGGTGGGTGCCCAGGGTGTTGGGTTAGCCCAAGGGGCCCTCGATGAGGCTGTTCGTTATGCCAGAGAACGAGAGCAGTTTGAAAAGAAGATTATTTCCTTCCAAGCGATTCAACATCTCTTAGCGGATATGGCCACTCTAGTAGAAGCCGCTAGGGCATTGGTCTATTCTATTGCTCGTTATATTGATCAGGCAGAAAACCCAAAGGAAATTTCAAAAGTCTCCGGGATGGCCAAAGTCTTTGCCAGTGATGTTGCTATGAAAGTAACGACCGATGCGGTTCAGATCTTGGGAGGCTATGGATACATGAGAGATTATCCTGTTGAGAAGATGATGCGGGATGCAAAAATTCTCCAGATTTATGAAGGGACGAATCAGATCCAGCGGAATATCATCGGTTTGGAGTTGAACAAGGAATACGCTGGGAAGAAGGGAGCCCGATGAAGCCTATCGCCTTTATTTTCCCAGGCCAAGGATCCCAATATGTGGGTATGGGAAAGGAACTCTACGAAAATTTTAGTGTGGCGAAAAAGGTCTTTGAAGAGGCGGATGATGCCCTTCATCTCTCTATTTCGGCCCTCTGTTTTAAAGGTCCCGAAGAGGCGTTGAAGTTGACTGAAAATACTCAACCTGCTTTATTGACGACGAGCATTGCAACGCTCAAAGTACTCCAAGCAGAGAAGGGGTTGATTCCTCAATTCACTGCGGGACATAGCCTCGGAGAATATAGTGCTTTGGTTGGATCTGGAGCGCTTACCTTTGCCGAGGCAGTGAAGATTGTCCATCTCCGCGGGAAATTCATGCAGGAAGCTGTTCCTGTGGGAGAAGGGGCCATGGCAGCTGTCCTCGGGATGGAGCGGGAGCAGGTTGAAAAAATTTGTGAAGAGGTTTCGTATGGAGAAGTTCTGACCCCTGCCAATTTTAACTGTCCAGGTCAAATCGTTATCGCCGGTCATACAAAAGCGGTTGAGCGAGCCATCGAGAGAGTGAAAAAGGATGGAAAGAAAGCGGTTCCCTTACCGGTCAGCGCTCCATTTCATTCTCCCCTCATGAAACCAGCGGGCGAGCGGTTGGAGAAGGCATTGGAGGAGATTTCTGTCAGCAATCTAAGAATCCCGGTGGTAACGAACGTAGAGGCAGAGATCAATACTTCAAAAGACAGGGTGAAAGGATTATTGGTGGCTCAGGTATCGAGTCCTGTCCGCTGGGAAGAGTCCATGAGGAAGATGATCGGAAAAGGAATTGAACAGGTCTTGGAGATAGGCCCTGGAAAGGTTCTCTCAGGTTTGATGAAACGGATCGATAACCGTATAGAAACTGGAAATTTAGAAGATCTTCAAACGTTAAAGAAAATCTCTTGAAACTCAATTTACCCTCTCTCTTGACGGGAGAGGGTGTGGCCCTGCACCACGTGGGGTGCAGGACAGTCCTGAACCTTACATGGTTCAGGACTGGGGGTGGACAAAAGAATTTAGTTTCCCCTCCCCCAAGGGGAGGGAAAGGATGTTGATCTCATTCATTAGGGAGAAGGGATTGAAACTGAAGGGGAGAGTGGCTTTGATCACTGGGGCAGCTCAGGGGATTGGGAAATCGGTTGCCCTGCTCCTAGCTCAAAATGGTGCCGACATTGTCGTCTCGGATATCAATCTTGAGAAAGCCGAAGAGACAGCCAAAGAGATTGAATCGATCGGCTCAAAAGCCATAGCGATCAAAGTGGATGTGGCCAATTTAAAAGATGTTGAGCGGATGGTGGAGTCTATCTTAGAAAAGTTTGGCAAGATCGATATTTTAGTCAATAATGCTGGGATCACCCGTGACAAACTAATCCTCAGGATGACAGAAGAGGATTGGGATGCGGTTCTCAATGTCAATCTGAAAGGTACGTTTAATTGTACCAAAACGGTTGTCAGACACATGGCGAAGCAGAGAAGCGGGAAGATCGTCAGTATCGCTTCAGTGGTTGGAGAAATGGGAAATGCAGGGCAGGTGAATTATGCTGCCTCAAAGGCAGGAGTGATCGGTTTGACCAAAACCATTGCGCGGGAGTTTGCCCAGAGAAGGATCAATGTCAATGCCATCGCTCCGGGATATATCGAAACCCCGATGACCGAGGTCCTTCCAGAGAAAGTGAAGGAGGAATTAAAGCGATTAATTCCCATGGAGCGATTAGGGAAACCGGAGGATGTGGCAGAAGCTGTTCTTTTTCTCGTTTCAGAAGAATCCAATTATATTACCGGTCATGTGTTGAATGTGAATGGTGGTATCTATATGTGACGAATCAAAATAAGGAGGTGATTACATGTCCATTGAGAAGAGGGTCAAGGAGATTATTGTAGAGCAGTTAGGCGTCAATGAAAGTGAGGTCAATCCAGAAGCTAAATTCGTTGACGACTTAGGAGCGGATTCTCTCGATTTAGTGGAGTTGGTGATGGCTTTGGAGGAGGAGTATAATATAGAGATCTCCGACGAAGATGCAGAGAAGATCCTGACGGTTGGGGATGCGATTGAGTATATCCAAGCCCATGTAACTCAGTAAGGGTCCTCGCTCGTTACCTATTAAAGGAGGTATGAGGGTTTGAAAAGAAGGGTTGTTGTCACGGGAATGGGGTTGGCAATCCCCACTGGAATCGGAGTCGAAATAGCGTGGAAAAATGTCTGTGAAGGAAAATCAGGCATTGGTCTCCTCACGCGGTTTGATACAAACGGGTTTGAGACGAAGATTGCAGGGGAGGTGAAGGACTTCAACCCAGAGTTATACATTGATAAGAAAGAGATTAAGAGAATGGATCTCTTTGTTCAGTATGCCATCGCCGCCACCAAGGAGGCTTTGGAAGATGCCCAGTTGAACATCGCACCGGAGAACTGCGAACAGATCGGTGTGATCGTGGGGACGGGGTTGGGAGGATTACCCACCCTCGAAAAATATCACAAGGTCCTTTTGGAGAGAGGGCCTAGCCGAATCTCACCATTTTTCATCCCGATGCTCATTGCCAATTTGGCATCTGGACAGATTGCTATCCAATTTGGTCCCAAAGGGCCAAACACTTGTGTGGTCACAGCTTGTGCTACAGGGGCTCATTGTATAGGAGACGCCTTTCGCGCCATTGTTTATGGAGATGCCGAGGCAATGATTGCCGGGGGGACCGAAGCCAATATCACACCCCTCACCATTGGTGGGTTCAATGCGATGAAGGCCCTTTCTACGAAAAATGACGAACCCGAGAAGGCCTGCAGGCCTTTTGAGAAGAATCGGGATGGTTTTGTCGTAGCAGAGGGTGCAGGAATTGTTATCTTAGAGGAATTGCAGTTTGCATTAAAGAGAAATGCAAAGATCTATGGGGAGTTGATAGGCTATGGTTACACAGGAGATGCCTATCATATTACTGCTCCTTCCCCGGATGGCGACGGTGCTGTACGATGTATGAGGATGGCTATTAAAGATGCTGGGCTGAAGTCTGAAGAGATGGATTACATTAATGCCCATGGAACTTCTACTCCACTAAATGACTTGACGGAGACAATTGCTATTAAAACAGTATTCGGTGATTATGCCAAAAAGATACCCATCAGTGCGACCAAATCGATGACCGGTCATCTATTAGGGGCAGCCGGGAGCACAGAGGCCATTTTCACCATCTTAGCCATTCGGGATGGGATCATGCCACCCACCATCAACTATGAGGAACCCGACCCACAATGTGATTTAGATTATGTCCCCAATATGGCAAGACGAAAACCTTTAAAGATTGCCATGTCCAATGCCTTCGGGTTTGGCGGGACCAATGCCACACTCGTCTTCAAAAAATTTGAAGGATAAAAGCATGCAGATTGGTTTGGCCTGTGACCATGGAGGCTTCGAGCTCAAAGAGGAACTTAAAACCTTCTTGAAATCTCACGGCGTCGAACCCATTGACATGGGGACCTTCAATGAAGATTCAGTGGATTATCCAGATTTTGGAGTTTTGGTGGCAGAGAAAGTCTCTCGGGGAGAATTAGAGAGGGGAATCCTCATCTGTGGCACTGGCATCGGGATGTCCATCGTGGCGAATAAATTTCCAAGAATCAGGGCTGCTCTAGCCAACGATCTTTATTCTTCTCGTTGCAGTCGAGAACATAACGATGCCAATATCTTAATTATCGGTGGCCGAATTGTAGGCAAAGATCTGGCAAAAGAAATTGTGAAGGTTTGGTTGGAGACTCCTTTTGCTGGAGGGAGACACAAAAGGAGGTTAGAAAAAATCGAAGCCCTAGAACGTGAAAAATTTAAGAGATAAATCCAACCCATTTTATAGAAATCCGAATGTCAAATCAATGACCAATGAATAAATGTCATAAATCTCCTTTGACATTTGGAATTTGGATTTCATTTGAACTTTGACATTTGATATTCTTTATCTGATTCGGAATCCTAGATTCTCCAAAAGTAATTTTTCAATCATCAACTCCTGTAAATGGCTCGCCCTTGAAAGAGAAAGAGAAAAAAAAGGTTTTTCCTCATCGGCCCTCTTGGGAAGAGTATTTCATGGATATCACCCATCTCGTTGCCAAGCGAGCGACTTGTCTGCGAAGGCAGGTAGGAGCTGTTCTCGTTAAAGATAAAAAGATTTTAGCGACGGGTTACAATGGAGCTCCTTCCAGGCTCGAACACTGCTTGGACATCGGGTGCCTCCGTGAAAAACAAGGCATTCCTTCTGGGGAGCGGCATGAACTCTGCCGTGGCCTTCATGCTGAGCAGAATGCGATTATCCAAGCCGCTTACCACGGGGTGGGGATTCGCGGAGCTACCCTTTATTGCACAAACCATCCCTGTATCATTTGTTCAAAGATGATCATCAACGCCGGAATTGAGAGGGTTGTCTATGAGGATGGCTATGCCGACGCTTTGGCCAGAAAAAGAAAAACCACTCTCAACTTTCCACAATCGAATAAAATGAAATGTCCTTTTTGTAATCATCCCGAAAGCAAAGTGGTGGATTCCCGTCTGGGGAAGGATAAGGATTCCATTCGGCGGAGGAGGGAATGTCTCGGCTGCCATAAGCGATTTACCACCAGCGAGAGGGCAGAGGATGCCCTTCCATTGGTCGTGAAGAAAGACGGGAGGAGAGAAACTTTTAATCGACTTAAGATCTTCAATGGCCTGAAAAAAGCCTGTGAGAAGAGACCCATTAGTATCAATCTGATTGAGAAAATCGTCGGTCGCATCGAGCTCCATTTTCAGGAGAGAGGAGAAAGAGAAGTCAAGAGCTCTGAGATTGGGGAGAGAGTGATGGAGGAACTCCATCGTTTAGATGGAGTCGCTTATGTCCGCTTTGCCTCTGTCTATCGGCAGTTCAAAGATATTCAAGAGTTTATGGATGAGCTGAAGGATCTCCTTGGGAATAGGGAAGAGGCTAAAAAGAAGTAGAGTTTGTTATGAAGGACGATGAAAAATGGATGAAACGAGTTCTCCGTCTCGCAGAAATGGGAAGGGGGAGGACTTCACCCAATCCCATGGTGGGTGCCATTCTCGTGAAAGATGGTGAAGTGGCTGGGGAAGGATACCATGCGAAAGCAGGAGAAGCTCATGCAGAGATCATCGCACTCCAACAGGCAAGGGAAGAAGCCAGAGGAGCAGTTCTTTATCTAAATTTGGAACCCTGCACACATTATGGGAAAACTCCTCCTTGTGCTCCCCAGGTGATTGAATCGGGTGTGAAGCGCGTAGTGATCGGTATGGAGGATCCCAACCCATTGGTAAAAGGGAAAGGGATCGAGATTCTGAGAAGAGCCGACCTCGATGTTGAAGTAGGGATTTTAGAGAAAGAATGTCAAAGATTAAATGAGGCTTTTTGCAAATATATATTGAAAAAAGAACCCTTTGTTATTTTAAAGGTGGCTGCCACGGTGGATGGTAAATTAGCAACCCGAAATGGTGATTCCAAATGGATTTCAGGAGAGGCCTCGAGACGTTTCGTCCACAAATTGAGGGACCAAGTAGATGGAGTTCTCGTCGGCATTGGAACAGTATTAAAAGATGACCCTCAACTTACAGCCCGTATCAGGGGGGGGAGAGATCCCTATCGAATCGTTCTGGACAGTCGATTGAAGATTCCAGAAGAGGCTAAAGTGATCGGAACCTCTCCTTCCAAAACAATTATCGCTGCAACAGAGTTCGCCCCTAAAGATAAAATAGAAAAATTAGAAAAGAGAGGAGTTCAGATCTTGATCCTCGACTCCCAAGAGGGAAAGATTAATTTGAAATCTTGCCTCTCCAAACTGGGGGAAATCGGAATGATGAGCCTTATGGTGGAAGGGGGGAGTCAGATCAATGGCTCATTCCTGGACGAAGGCCTGATCGATAAACTCCTTCTCTTTCTCTCCCCGAGATTGATCGGTGATCACCAAGCTCTTGGAATCTTTGGCGGGAGAGGAGTACCCAGCCTCGAAGAAGCAGTTGCTCTGAAGGAAATGAAGACAAGAAGGGTTGGAGAAGATATACTTCTAGAAGGTTATTTGGAATGAGGAACAGAGTTATGTTCACTGGAATCATAGAAGATAAAGGGAAGGTTCTGAGGATAGAATATCGGGGACAAGAAAAGAGATTGACAATAAAATTGCCACCTTATTTGACAGAAGTGCAACTTGGTGATAGTATTAATATAAATGGTGTTTGCCTAACCGTCGTTCAGAAGAAGGAACAGAAAATTGAGCTTGACCTCTCACAAGAGACTCTTCAAAAAACTATATTGGGAGAGTTGAAAGAAGGGGACCCAGTCAATTTGGAAAGAGCCTTAAGGCTGATGGACCGTTTAGGTGGGCATATTGTAACAGGGCACATTGACGGGATTGGAGTGATCGTAGATAAGAGGGAGAAAAAGGATTTCCTCCAGTTGAAGATAAGAATTCCTGAATCCGTATCAAGGTATGTTGTGCAAAAAGGATCCATCGCCATTGATGGAATCAGCCTAACGGTAAATGAATATCAGGGAGGCGAGATTCAGATGACCCTGATCCCATACACGATTGAAAAAACGACTCTCATGGATAAAAAAATTGGAGATCGAGTCAATGTGGAAACTGATATTTTAGGGAAATATGTAGAAAAACTTTTGGACCAGGGGGATAAAAAATCTGGACACGTTGATTTGTCTTTTCTAAAAGAACACGGATTTATCAAAGGAGATTGAGGAATATCCATGATTCATAAAATTGAAGAAGCATTAGAGGATATCCGCCAGGGAAAGATGGTGATCCTAGTTGATGACGAAGATCGGGAAAATGAGGGCGATCTCACCATGGCAGCAGAGAAGGTGACGCCTGAGGCCATCAATTTTATGGCCAAATATGGAAGGGGACTGATCTGTCTTTCATTAACGGAAGAAAGGCTCAATGAGCTTCGTCTCCCAATGATGGTTTCTGAGAATACTTCCCGATTTCAGACCGCTTTCACCGTCTCTGTCGATGCACGGAAGGGGGTGACCACGGGTATTTCAGTAGCTGACCGGGCAACAACTATTTTGACTGCTGTCGATGAAAACACTCAACCCGAAGATTTGGTTTCACCTGGGCATATTTTTCCATTAAGAGCGAGACAGGGTGGAGTTTTAGTCCGAACAGGTCAGACAGAAGGTTCGGTTGATCTGGCAAGATTAGCAGGGCTGAAGCCCGCAGGGGTGATCTGCGAGGTTATGAAAGATGATGGGACGATGGCCAGGATGCCTGATCTCAAGATCTTTGCTGAAGAACATGGGTTAAAGATTGTAACCATTGCCGATTTGATCAAATACCGCCTCAATAAGGAATCTTTAGTACGTAGGATTGTCACGGCTACCATTCCCACAAAATATGGGGGTGTGTTTACAGCCATTGCCTATGAAAATGATGTGGATCCCTATCATCATATTGCCTTGGTCAAAGGGGAGATCAGACCAGAGGACACGGTCCTGGTGAGGGTCCATTCCCAATGTCTGACCGGTGATGTATTCGGGTCAAAGAGATGTGACTGCGAGGAACAGCTTCATACTGCCATGGCAATGGTAGAAAAAGAAGGGAAGGGCGTCATTGTCTACATGAGGCAGGAAGGAAGAGGGATCGGATTGGTTAATAAATTAAGAGCCTATTGTCTCCAAGATATAGGGAAGGATACGGTGGAGGCCAATGAGGCACTGGGATTTAAAGCCGATATGAGGGATTACGGAATCGGGGCACAGATTCTAGCAGATCTCGGTCTTCATAAGATTCGCCTGATGACAAACAATCCTCGAAAGATCATCGGTCTGGAAGGATATGGCATCGAGGTGGTCGAGAGGGTTCCTATCGAGACAAAACCCCATCAAGAGAATATTGAATATCTCAAGGCCAAGGCAAAGAAGATGGGTCACCTGCTTTCCATCAAATCAGGAGAGTAGATCTTTAGTGTTGGTGAATCGTGTTGGCGATTCGTGATCAAGAGAAAGTAAGTTCAAGAGTTACGCGATACGAATCATGAACAAGGAAAGGAGAAGAAGATGGTGAAGACCTACGAAGGCAAACTGATGGCCAAGGGACTCAAGTTTGGAATTGTGTTGAGTCGGTTCAACGATTTTATTGGCGAGCGACTTTTAGAAGGGGCAATGGATGCCCTACGGCGAAGCGGGGCAGAAGAGGGGGATTGTCATGTGGCTCGAGTTCCTGGGGCCTTTGAGATTCCTCTTGTTGCCAAAAAGATGGTCAAGAGCGGCCGGTATGATGCCATCATTTGCTTAGGGTGTGTGATCCGTGGAGCCACTCCTCATTTTGGCTATATTGCAAACGAAGTCACCAAAGGGATTGCCAGTCTCACCTTGGAGAGTGAAGTTCCCATCTCCTTTGGAGTTTTGATCACCGATACCATCGAACAGGCGATTGAAAGGGCGGGGACCAAAGTCGGGAATAAAGGTTTTGATGCGGCGATGTCAGCCATCGAGATGGCTAATCTCATGAAGGAAATAGGAAAGGGTAAAGGATAGTTTGGGGAGAAGAAGAAAATCGAGGGAGTTTGCCCTCCAGGTTCTTTATCAATTGAATATTACGAAGCAGGACGCCATCCAGGCCCTTACTCAATTTGAGGGACATTTCTTATCCGATGGAGAGGCGGATGAATTTCTGAAACGTCTTGTCCTGGGCGTTTTAGAGCACTTTCCTGAATTGGATCGGCTTATCGAGAAATATTCTGAAAATTGGCGTTTAGATCGTATCAATATTATCGACCGAAATATCCTCCGCATGGCTCTCTTTGAACTTCTCTACTGCGAAGAGATTCCTCCCAAGGTTACCATCAACGAAGCCATTGACCTCGGAAAACGATATGGATCTGAGGATTCAGGAAGCTTCATCAATGGTATTTTAGACCGAATCCAGAACGAGGTCGTACGAAAACCTATCGAGCCAAAGAGGGTGACGGTGAATGGTGATAGTGATTAAAGAACCTAATACACAAATCACCCACACAAGTCACCATCACGAGATTCCATGATGGATGTGATTCTCTCCAAAGAAAGGGTTGATGTTCAGGAGTGCGATGTCCTGGTCACCGGGTTTTTTAAGGACGAGAGGCCTCTTAAGGGATCGAGCGGTTCGATCGATTGGAGGCTCAATGGAATGCTCTCTCGGTTTTTAATGGAAAAGAAGTTGACCGGTGATTGGGAGGAGACGACTTTAATTCCTTCACAGGGAAGGATCAAGCCTCGAATGATCCTTCTCCTCGGTCTGGGAGGGGTGAAAGAATACAGCTATCCCCGTCTGCGTGAAATCTCTCCCCATCTCTTAGAGACGCTCAAGAAACTGGACGCTTCAAACGTCTGCCTTTCCCTTCCCTATGAAGAGAGCACCAATATCGATTGTGGCAAATTGGCAGAGATTCTCATCGAAGGAATCGCGGATTGCTTAGATCTCAGTGGATATCCTTTTAATGAAGAATGGATCAAGAATTTACGGCTTTATTTCGCCGAGGGAGAAGAGAATTTCTTTGAAATTCTCTTAGGGGTCCAAACCGCCAAGTCCATTTTAGAAGAACGAATTCAAATAAGGATTTTCTCCCCCTCAGAAGATCCTTCTACTCCAAGTTCTAGGATCTCAACTTAAGCTACCTGATAGTTTCTTCTTAAAATATTGAAGCGTTCTCCTCAGACCTTCCTGACGACTTACCCTAGGTTCCCATCCTAATATCGTTTTTGCCTTAGTGATGTCTGGTTGTCTCACCTTAGGGTCATTATCGGGTAAAGATTTAAAGACGATCCGACTTTTACTCCCTGTCAAGGCAATGATCTCTTTTGCGAAGTTTAAGATGGTGATCTCCTCAGGGTTTCCCAAATTGACAGGTTCAGCCTCATCGGAATAAAGAAGTTTTTTGATTCCTTCGATTAAGTCGTCTACGTAGCAGAAACTTCTGGTTTGAGTACCGTTTCCATAGACAGTGATATCTTCTCCCCTCAATGCCTGGACCATAAAGTTGGGTAAGGCCCTTCCATCATCGAGCCTCATGCGTGGACCATAGGTATTGAAGATTCGGGCAATTCGAGTTTGAAGACCGTGGGTTCGATGGTAAGCCATGGTGATGGCTTCGCCAAATCTTTTTGCTTCGTCATACACTCCTCTTGGAACAACGGGATCAACATTTCCCGGGTACGATTCTGGCTGGGGATGTACCATGGGGTCGCCATAGACCTCTGAGGTCGAAGCGAGGAGGAACCTTGTTTTCTTTTCTTTTGCTAAACCGAGTGCCTTATGGGTGCCCAATGATCCCACCTTTAATGTTTGAATGGGATAGTCCAGGTAATCCTTTGGACTGGCGAGGGATGCAAAGTGGAGGATATTATCGAGTGTTCCATCGACATGAAGATATTCCGTCACATCATATTTGACGAATTTAAACCTCTCGTGCCCTATTAAGTGAGCAATATTTTCAATATTCTCTTTCTTCATTAAGTTGTCCATACAAATAACCTCATGCCCCTGAGCAATAAAAAAATCGCAGAGGTGGGAACCGAGAAACCCCGCCCCTCCTGTGATCAAGGTTTTTTCCATTTTGTTCCTCCTGCCGATGGTTTGATGGAGACTTAACCATTATCATAGCAGGAAGAAATTGTAAACATTCCATTGAGAACCCTTAAACTTTCTTTTGACAATTGGTCTAAAATAGGATAAAAAATGATACCCGTATATCATTGAATTTATTCTGGAGGATTTGACTTATGGTTCAGAAAGTATCGAAGATCTGGATGGATGGGAAGTTGATTCCCTGGGAAGAGGCCAATGTCCACATCCTGACGCATAGCCTTCATTATGGTTTGGCTGTCTTTGAAGGAATCCGATGTTATCTCTGTTATGATGGAAAATCCGCAGTCTTCAGATTAAGGGAACATGTAAACCGACTCTTCGATTCTGCGCAGATCGGAGATATCAAAATCCCTTATTCAAAGAGGGAGATTTCCGAAGCCTGTAAGGAGACTCTGCGGGTGAATCAATTGAAGGAAGGTTATATCCGGCCGATCGTCTTCATTGGGGAAGGGGTCATGGGGGTTTATCCTGGAGATAATCCGATCCAAGTAGCAATTATCACCTGGTCATGGGGGGCTTATCTGGGAGAAGGGGCTTTGGAAAAGGGAATTCGGATAAAGGTCTCCTCTTACACTCGACACCATGTCAATGTGATGATGACCAAAGCGAAGATTTGCGGCAATTATGTCAATTCGGTTCTAGCCAAGAGAGAAGTGATGAAGATGGGATATGATGAAGCCCTGATGCTCGACACCGAAGGCTATGTTTCAGAGGCCAGCGGAGAGAATATCTTTATGGTGAAAAATGAGGTATTGAAAACAACTCCCCTTACCTCGATTCTTCCTGGGATCACCCGGGATGCGGTGATTCAGATCGCCAAAGCGAAGAAGATCCCTCTATTGGAAGAGCGATTTACCCGGGATGAACTCTACACAGCCCAAGAAGCTTTTTTTACTGGAACGGCTGCTGAGCTGACCCCCATTCGAGAAGTCGATGACCGAATCGTCGGTGATGGGAAACCAGGGCCAATAACCAAGGAACTTCAAGCTGCCTTTTTTGATATTGTAAAGGGGAAAAACCCAGCCTATAAAGAGTGGTTGGACTACCTATAATCGTGCTGGTGACTCGTGGTTCGTGACTCGTAGCACCGGAAGGGTTTTCTTCTCACGAATCACGATTCACGATCAACGAACCACGAATTTCCATGCATCTCATCATCGATGGTTATAACCTCCTCCATGTTAACCGTTCCCTGATCCGCCTCAATGCCATTCAGCTTCAATGGGAGCGGGACCGCCTCATTGATCAACTTTCAGCTTATCAAAAACTCAAGCCTTGTGGAATCACTATTGTTTTCGATGGGTGGCAGGGAGGTTGGAACACAGAGAAGAGAGAAAAGAAAAAAGGAATTGAGTTAATCTACTCTAAACTTGGAGAGAAGGCGGATGAAGTGATTAAACGGCTGGTGAAAGGGGAAGGTTCTGGAGCAATTGTCATTACTTCGGATCGTGAGGTCACAAGATTTGCTGAACGAATGGAAGTTGCCGTAATTCAGTCTGAACAATTTCAAGAAAAGCTGGAAGTGTCTGCCGACAAGTTTGAAGAAATCTTTGAAGAAGGTGAGGGAGAGGGAAAAGGACTTAAGAAAAAGGGACCTTCAAGAAGACTTTCAAAAAGAGAGAAAAGAGCTAGAGCGGCCTCAAAAAAAATTTAGCCCTCACCCCATCTCTCTCTCCCATGGGGAGAGGGAAGTTTTGAATTTGCACTTTGAACTTCGACATTATCTTTTGCTGCGTTACCTTTTCCACTTACTTTCTGTTCCCTGCAAAAGTCTGGAGATATTAGACTGATGTCGATAGAGAATCAGGGCGGCAATAATCACACTGACAATGAAGTAGGCCTGAGAATCACTCCTGAAAAAGGCAATCAGGATTGGAATGGTTGTCCCGCAAGTGATGGACCCAAGAGAGATGAATCTCCATTTCCATACCATCCCTGCAAAGATTAAAAATTCAATAAGGACTGCAATGGGTGATATCACAAGGTAGACGCCCAGGGCAGTGGCAACCCCTTTCCCGCCTTTAAACCCAAGAAAAATGGGAAAGATATGGCCAAGAAATGGGGTCAGCCCTGCGATGGCGATCCATAGATCAGATTCGCCCCATTGGATGGCAATCACTACTGGAGCAGCCCCCTTTAATAAATCTCCCACCAAGGTCAAGATCCCTAAAGCCTTCCCTGCCGTTCGAAAGATATTGGTCGCCCCGATATTTTTACTTCCTATTTTTCTTGGATCAACTTTGGAAAAGAGTTTGGCAAGGATCAGTCCGGTGGGAACCGAACCTAGAAGGTAACCAAAGAGAGCAATGAAAATTCCGATAGGCATAGAAAGACCTCAACCAAAATTTAAAATTATTGGTATAATTTTTATCCAAGAAAATCAAGGGGAAAATTAATCCTCCGGGGTTTTGCTACAAAGAACACCGAAGATTGGGGTGAAGAAGGTGAAAGCAGAGAGCCTGCTGACCGAATAGTTGTGGATGAGTTTGAACCATACTAAATAAGTGATAAAGGCAATGATGACCGATTGATAGAAGAGAGAGGCGACGATATAAGGATCAATTTTGTAAATCCACTTTGGTTCAAGGATGATGCTAACGATGAGGAGGATGGGAATCGAGAAGACAAGCTGATAAAGGAAGGTGTGTATCGGTTCAACCCTATTCGCCATAAATTTCTTGATGTAAAGAGTTGTGGCTCCCCACAAGACCGCTGCCGTGATTTGCAAAATATCTCCTAAGACCATGGTCGCTTTGGCTGTTTTGGGTCTGCCCCCAAAGACGACGAAGATGCCAGTGAAAGCCAAGACAAGGCCTAGAATTTTTAGGAAGGTCAACCGATCCCCCTTGAGAAAGAAATGGGCTCCAATGGCAACGACAAAGGGGCTCAGATAGACAAAGAGCACAGAGCGGGCAGCATCTGTATAGAGGAGTCCGAAATAGATGCAGGCAAATTCGGCTCCGAACAGTAGCCCTACCATGACCCCGTGAAAAAGCATCACATCCGTGTGGAATAACCTCTCTTCTTTCCTGAGGCAGTAGATCAATCCACAAATTGAGGCGATGACGGATCGTAAGGTTGATGCAAAAATTGGCGAAACGCCTTGATTCGAAATTTTAATAGCAGGATAATTAAAACCCCAAAACAAAGTCACAACGATCAGGATGACAACGGCTTTAAGGTCTAAATAATCTTTGCTCTCCATTCCTGATGGTTTTTACCTTAAAATAGCTGTTTTTGCAATATCCATCGATTTTCTACCTTTTGGAGTATCGCTCCATCTCAAATCTTTGTTGACTTCGTTCTGCTATTTTAGTAGGCTTCCACATTGTCTAAGGACATCCTGAGATTTACCAAAGAATCAAGATGAACCCAAACGCTTAAGCATGGAATATGTTGAAAATAAATTTAATAGTTTTTGTACTTTCGATTAGCCTTCTCGGAATCTTTAGTGATACAGGAGTATATGGAGCGGATTGGAAGTTTCTAAAGGCAAATGTTGAAGGAGATTTTTTTTACGATGCAGAAAATGTTACTCGTTCGGCAGCAAACATTGTTGGAGTTTGGTTAAAAATAGTTTATTCAGAAAAATTTAAGGAGGAGGAAGATTTGACTCATTTAAGCCAAACCATAGGTTTATGGGAAATAGATTGCAAAGACAAAAAGATGTGTTTATTATCAACCTCCCACACTTCCAAGGAAATGGAGATTTCGGTTCCTCAAGTTTGGCTGCCCCCGGATTGGAAATCTATTTCCCCAGATACCATCATGGATACTTTATATAAAAAAGTATGCAAATAATCAATGAAGGAGTTGCATTATTGAAGGCGGCAAGGGATAATTAAAAGGCTGTTATCAAAAATAAAATCCTAAATCATTTCGAATAGGGGGTTTTAAGAATGAAAAATAAGATACCAGATAGTGTCATAAACGAGATTTTTCCAAGGTTGGTAAAAAGATCCAAACTCAGTGAGGAAGTATATGGCCAACTGAAGAAGATGATTCTTTCTGGGAAGTTCAAGAAGGGTCAAAGATTAGTTGAGGAAAAACTTGCCCATCGGTTAAATGTGAGCAGAAATCCTATCCAGATTGCACTCCTTCGTTTACGGAAGGAGAAGTTGGTGATCTGGAAATATAAAAAGGGAACCTTTGTAGCCTGATCCCTTTGATCTCGAACTCTTCAAGAAAGAAAACTTAACTTTTTTTGTAAATAAAGATAATTGATAAAAAGCGATGAGGTGTTTTGCATAAAATTTATTAGATTTTTTGAAGACAGGTAACGTTGGCCTAATAAGGCGATTTTTTAACTTCCCGTTTCTCCTTCTCTAAAAATCCTTAGTTTGCCATCCTTGTCAATACAGAGAGAAATACGGGTAAAAACCCCTTAACCATTTCTACCTCCTTCGTTCAGGTCTTAGACTATCCGGCAGTTTCAATAGGAGTGTATTAAATTAAGATAAAGGTGTTAAAAAGAATTAAAAAAATGCATTTTTATTAATGGGTATCAAGCATTTGCCCAATAAATAGCACAGAAATAACTTGACAAAGATTTCGGTTTCAGAGCATATCAGAAGTGCGATTGATGATCATGGGGGTGAATTGGAAAGGAGGTAAAGGTAAACATGAGACGAGCAAATAGTTTATTAATAGCTGTTTTAATGGGCGGAGTAATTTTGTTGATTTGTTCATGCGCAACGGTGCCAACTGGGCCACTTGCTCCAGGCGAGGTAAAATTATTAAGAATAGATGTTCCGCATGAAGTGGGCATCAAAAGAAATTTACCTTTTACGGTGAATATTATTTTTGAGGCAGACGGTAAACCAGAGATTAGGACAGCCTGTTTTTACTGGTCAGGTGACGGGCCAAACTGTTTTAAGGTACAAGATGTAAGATATGGATCCCCAGGAACGATCAACATAGAGCCCCGCGCTATGAGTTCTGGTTCGTATGTATTGGAGACTTATGTTCTGTATGTTCGAGACGGGAAGACACAACCGACTAAAATAATAAGTTCTCCCATCTCCATTCCGTAATGAAGGGGTATATGGCAAAGAAAGTCCGTTTTGGGGGACGATTGAAAAAGGGAGTTCTACCGAGGAGGAGTTTCGGGGTTGGTGAGAGTGGTAAATCAGGAGATGGAAAAGAAAGGGCGGCGACCAGGATGAAATCATTATCAGTTAATACGGGAGTTATCTTATTCATTGTTGGACTTTCTATCTTTGCCTGTGCGGAAGTGTGGGGAGCGGATTGGAGATTGATCAGCTCGACTGATTCGTATAAATGTTTCTATGATGCGGAAAATATCACTCGTTCATCAAAAAACATTGTGGGGGTTTGGGCGAGATTAGAATATACTGAGAAAGGTATCAGTGGGATTGTAAAAGAGTTTGGGAAACATTATGAGAATTTGAGTTATTCATTGGAATTATGGGAAATTGATTGTGTGAAAAAAAAGCAGCGTATTTTATCGATTACCGAATATTCCGTAGAAGGAAGCATTTTATACATGAATCCAGCTAAAAGTCGCCCCTCGGCTTGGAAATCTATCTCTCGTGAAGCTGTTGGCGAGAGCCTATACAACGCCGTATGCAAATAAATGGGAAAGGAGGTGAAACCGATTAATCTTATAGTGGCCTTTAGCTCAAAAAAGTAGTGTTAGGATGCTGGCTTTAAAAAAGAATCCACCGAGCTCATTGAGCCCGATGGATTCTTTGGGGAAAAAGGTACTGCTGAGGAGGACAAGAGTTATTTTCTTTTGTTGGCTATTACTATACACAATCAACATTAAAAGAAGATTAAAAGAAGATTAAAATTTTCTAACCTTTTCCCCCCAGTTGTTCCTCATTTGAGGGGATGTTCGGAAAGGATTTGGACCTGGGGAAAAAAGGAGGTAACCAAAATAAAAGATGAGAGGTGGAAGAAGGGCAAATACGGGACGCAAGAAGGGAGAAGTAATTTCCAAGATGCCGAAGGTCGAGTTCGACATGGAGGCAATCAAAGAAATCAAGAAAAGGAAAAGAAGGGTTTATAGAAAACGAGTGAATCAATCAAACAGGGAAAAGAGGTGAAACCGATTAAATCTAAACCGTCAGGGTCAAACTAATATTATTGCAACTGACTGGATTCCCTCATATAATAATGGTCGGGGAGAGCGGATTTGAACCGCCGACTTCTTGGTCCCGAACCAAGCGCGCTACCAGGCTGCGCTACTCCCCGAACGAGCTATAAAATGACGTGACCGTGTGCGGTTTTCGTGTCCGTAAAAAAGAATTAATTACAAAATACAAGATTTAGTCTGAATTGTCCAGCCTTTTGAACCTGTTTTATCATCAGATGTTGACAATTTCAGGATGGGTGGGTTAATAAAAATCAATTTAATAAAATTTGCCTGCAATTGAGGGGAATGATGAAGATCGAATTCATTCAGGCAAGAGATTTGCCGGATGCGTGGTTCCAGTGTGTTTATAACATCTTCGATAAAGGATATGAATACACGATCGACCGGGGAAGCTTCAAAGGCCAAAAGAGGATTGAATACGAATATGTTGTTGTCCAGATCACCCATCCAGGGACAAGACCTCTTATCCCTGATATCCCTCCGGGATGCAATGTTCCCCCTCCCACCTCCATGGAATACGTCGAACAATATCTTGAAAAGTTGATCACATCGAGAAAGGATGTTCATGAAACCTACACGTATGGGGAAGATCTCGAAAAACAGATTGATGAAGTCATCCGGATGTATCGGGAAGAAGGGCTGAATACCAATCAAGCTTATATGGCGGTTGGCGACGCAAGCTCGATCTTACTCGAAGACCCCCAGTGCCTTCGTGGTGTTGATACGCGCATTCGCTATGGAAAACTCCATTTTATGCTATACTTTCGTTCATGGGACTTATGGGCTGGATTCCCATCCAATCTTGCGGGTCTGCAATTGCTGAAGGAATATATGGCGAAGGAGATTGGGGTAGAGGATGGAGAGATCATTGCCTCCAGCAAGGGACTTCATATCTATGACTACTGTTGGGAGCTCGCACAGACAAGAACCGGAAGAAAAAAGTAAAACCTTCATTCAAAAACTCAGCACCGCCAGAAGGATTTTGAAGCTCTAAAAAGGGCCTTCCATCACTTCTTCATTAATCCTCGTTCCCTCTTTCCACATAAGCATAGGCACTGTGGTTGTGAATCGACTCGAAGTTTTCAGATTCTACTGTAAACCAAGTGATGTTTCGATCTCTTTTTAGACGTTTCGCTATCTCCCTGACGACATCTTCAACAAACATCGGGTTTTCGTAAGCCTTTTCTGTGACATATTTTTCATCCGGCCTTTTTAGGATGGAGTAAAGATCGCAGGAGGCGCATTCCTCCACCAACTGGATGATGTCTTCAATCCAGATGAACTTTTTAAATCGAAGGTTGACCGTGACAAGGGATCTTTGGTTGTGTGCCCCGAATTGACTGATCTCTTTTGAACACGGGCATACCGTGGTGATCGGAACAATGATCCCCACGTAAAAGTCTTCTCTTTCATTGCTCGAACCGCAGAACCGACAGATATATTCCATCAAACTCTTGGATTTCGTGACAGGAGCTTCTTTTTCGATGAAATAAGGGAATTCAACTTCCAAGTGAGCGGTCTTGGCTTTTAGCTTCCGTTTGACTTCTGTCAAGATTTTTGAGAGGTTTTTGATGGCAATATCCCCCTTGTATTTATTAAGGATCTCCACAAAACGACTCATATGGGTTCCCTTGAAGCGGTGAGGGAGGTCCACAAACATATTGACGCTGGCGACCGTGTGTTGGAACCCCTTTGCCTTATCCAAAACAGTGATCGGGTAGCGGATATTTTTAACCCCGACTTTATTAATCTCGATTTTTCGATGATCCCTTTGATTCTGAATATCATTCATGGTGATCTCCCGAAATAGGTGGCACAGGAAGTCTCCGACTCCCATGCGGTCACCTTTTTGAGGGTCGCAGAGTATCCCTTCAACTCACTTTTTAGTCTATCAAAAATATATTTTGCAATATTTTCAGAAGAGGGTTCAATCCCTGAAAAATACGGAAGATCGTTGAGATAGGTATGATCCAGAGACTTCAATACTTTTTCGACTTTCTGTTTCAAAATTCCGAAATCAATGACCACTCCTTCCTTCCCCAATCGGTTGGACACTACAGAAACCTCCACCTTCCAGTTGTGGCCGTGTAGCTCTTCGCATTTTCCGTGGAGATAACGTAATCGATGGGCACCGGAGAAGTGAGAAGTGACAGCAACCTCATACATCGCTATTTCCCTTTCTCAAAAAGTTGTAGAATACTGTCAGGTTGAGAATGTCATTCTGAACGCAGTGAAGAATCTAAAGAGACGGCTCAGGGTAAACTCTGTGGAGAATCTCAGAGACCCTTCGCCTTGCTCAGGATGACACCTCATGCTTAACCTTTTACTCCACATTATTCCAATATTCCAGTTTCTTATACCTTGAACTTTGACATTTGCCATTTTCTTTATCTCATCCAAAGAAAATTTTTCCACCATTCCATCCTCAGGTTTAAATCAGGTTTAAATATGTGAAATTTATAACTCTAATGCCCCTTCTTAGTCAACCCTCCAATTTTACACTTTAACCCCTTTCTGTTATATTAAGTAAACTAAATTTTAGAAGGATTTAAAGAATCAATGGAATTACCTTTTCGATACATCCTGACTGTCTCAGAACTCACCCAAGAGATCAAAGATATTCTTGAAGATAAATTTCCTGAGGTCTGGGTGGAGGGAGAGATTTCAAATCTCCGGGTTCCACCTTCTGGGCACATCTACTTCACCTTGAAAGATGATTTCAGTCAGATTCGAGCAGTCCTTTTTAAGATGCAGGCTCGAAACCTTCGTTTCCTCCCTGAAGACGGGCTTCACATCATTTGCCGAGGAAGGGTAAGCCTTTATGAAAAGAGGGGAGACTATCAATTGATTTTAGAATCGATCGAGCCTAAAGGAATTGGGGCTCTCCAACTGGCTTTTCTACAATTAAAAGAGAGACTCGAGAAAGAAGGACTGTTTGATGAGGCTCATAAAAAACCAATCCCGATGATCCCCCAAAAAATTGGGATCGTCACTTCTCCCACCGGAGCTGTGATTCAGGACATACTCCGTATCCTTGAAAGACGATTTGAGAATCTCCATATCCTTCTCTATCCTGCTCGGGTTCAAGGGGAGGGGGCTTCTTCGGAACTTGCTGAAGGTATTAAATATTTCAATAAATTTACGGATGTGGATGTCATCATTATAGGTCGGGGAGGGGGATCGTTTGAGGACTTATGGGCTTTTAGTGAGGAAGGATTAGCAAGGGCGATTTATCACTCTAAAATCCCTATCATCTCTGCAGTAGGCCATGAGACCGATTACACCATTGCAGATTTTGTAGCAGATTTAAGAGCTCCTACCCCTTCCGCAGCAGCGGAATTGGTGGTCAGGGATAAAAGAGAAATAAAAAATATCCTTCACTACTTGGAGGGGCGTCTGGAATATCAGATGATTCAAATTTTAAAGGGTTATCAAACAGATTTATTCCATCTCAGGAAGATAATCAAAGAGCCCGGAAAGAAGATTGAAGAACATTTTTTAAGGGTGGATGACCTTTTCAACCGGCTTCGCCTTTTATTCTCATGGACTTTCAAAAGGAGAAGAGAAAAGTGCTTGCATCTCAGTGAAAGTCTGCTCCTTAGAAATCCAATTCAAAGGGTAAAAAACCTAAGACTATTTATTTCAGAGGCAAAAAAGCGTGTTGGGAAAAATATCAATTATTCCATAGAGATCCAGAAACAGAGAATTGGGGGACTTTTAGGGAAAATAGATTCTCTGAGTCCTCTTTCTATCCTTCAAAGGGGGTACAGCATTACTCGAAAACATCCTTCATTACAGATTTTAAGAGATGCATCCACTGTGAAGGAGGGAGACAAAGTAGAGGTGAAACTTTTCCGAGGAACCTTACTCTGTGGTGTTGAAAAAACGGAAAAGTCTTGACGATTGTAGGTTTAAAGATATAGAATGAAAGATTAAAATATAATTTTTCGTCTGTCAGACAGGTGGCAGGGCAGGCAGAGGGATGAGGATGCCAAAAGAAAGGTTTGAAGACTCGCTCAATAAACTGGAAAAGATCGTTTCTAAATTGGAGGAAGGGGATATCCCTTTGGAGGAATCCTTAAAACTCTTTGAAGAGGGGATTCGGCTTTCGCGATTGTGTAACCAAAAACTGGATGAAGCAGAGAAGAAAGTGGAAATTCTTTTGAAAGGTAAGAATGGAGTGTTGAAACCTCATTCATTTGATACTTCAATCAACTCAGGCAAGACCCCTTTGGATGATACAGAGAAGGAAGGGGAAGAATAAGTTTAAATGGATATCAAAAAATATCTTCAAGAAAAAAAAGAGATGGTAGATTCAGCTCTTGAGAAATATTTTCTAAACAGACCTGACTCAGCGGGAGAAGCTGTTTTCCCAAACTCCCTTCACAAGGCGATTCAATATAGCCTCTTTGCTGGGGGCAAACGGATTCGTCCCATTTTATCCATGGCTGCCTTTGAAGCAATAGGGGGAAGAGGAGATAAGATTCTTCCTTTTGCTTGTGCCTTAGAGATGATCCATACTTATTCTCTCATTCATGACGATCTACCTGCACTGGACAATGATGACTATCGCAGGGGGAAACCCACCTGCCACAAAGTATTTGGAGAGTCGATCGGAATTCTGGCTGGAGATGCCCTCCTGACGGAAGCCTTTAAATTGATGACGGACAGAGCAATTCAAGAGTTTTCAATTCGTGATGGAGGATCGATTCTCGATGTGATCAATGAAGTGGCTCAAGCTGCAGGAATGTCGGGAATGGTGGGTGGACAGGTATTGGATATTGAATCAGAAGGGAAAGAAGTGGATTTTCCAACGCTTCAATATATTCATACCCATAAAACCGGGGCATTGATTCTGGTCTCAGTACGAGTGGGAGCCAAACTCGGGGGAGCAAGCGAAGAAACTCTGAAGGCTTTGACACACTATGGAGAGAGAATCGGGCTTGCCTTTCAAATTGCAGATGATATTTTAAATGTCGAAGGTAAAGCCGCCCTGCTGGGCAAAAAAACAGGAAGCGATCTTTCCAGGGGAAAAGCAACCTATCCTGTTTTATTGGGGCTCGAAGAATCAAAAAGGAGAGCTAAGGAATTAGTCGAGTTGGCAGTGAAAGCCATCGAATCATTCGGACCTGAGGCTGAGCCACTCCGGGAGATCGCTGGGTTCATCCTTTCGAGGGAATATTAAACGATGACAAAAGTGTTGGATCAAATCAATACCTCTTACGATGTTAAAAAATTAGACCTTGAAGAATTGGAGAGGCTCTGCCATGAAATCAGGGAAGAGATCCTTTCCACCGTTTCAAAAACAGGAGGACACCTCGCTTCGAGTCTGGGTGTGGTGGAATTGACCACCGTCCTTCACTATGTTTTTGACTTTCCGAGAGATAAACTGGTATGGGATGTAGGTCATCAAAGTTATGCCCATAAGCTTTTGACAGGAAGAAAAGATCGCTTCCACACCCTGAGACAATATGAGGGGATCAGCGGATTTCCAAAAAGGGATGAAAGCCCTTATGATGCATTTGATTCCGGCCACAGTGGCACCTCCATCTCTTCTGCTCTTGGAATGGCAGAAGCCCGAAGGTTAAAAGGCGAAGAAGGAAAGATCATCGCCGTGATCGGGGATGGATCGATGACGGCAGGTCTTGCCTTTGAAGGCCTCAATCAAACAGGACACATTGACCAAGATCTTATCGTTATCCTGAACGACAATGAGATGTCCATCTCGCGCAATGTGGGAGCTCTCTCCTCTTACCTCAACCGATTAATGACCGGTCAGTTCGTGAACCGTTTTCGTAATGATATGAAAGACTTTTTAGAAACCCTTCCTGGAATCGGAAAGTCGGTCCTTCGTTTTGCCAAACAGGCGGAAGAGTCGCTAAAAGGTCTCTTAATGCCCGGCCTCCTTTTTGAGGAATTGGGTCTGAAATATATCGGACCGATTGATGGTCATCGTTTGGATTACCTCATTGAGACCTTTCAGAATATTAAAAAATTGAGGGGACCTATTCTCGTCCATGTGATCACCAAAAAGGGGAAGGGGTATCCCCCTGCAGAGACGAATCCTGACCGTTTTCATGGCGTCCCACCCTTTGTCATTGAGACGGGTGAGCTCAGAAATGATCAAAAGAACCCTCCTACTTATACAGAGGTCTTTGGAGAAACGCTCTGCCAGTTGGCGAGGGAAAATAAACGGTTGATCGCTATCACCGCTGCCATGCAGAACGGAACAGGTCTAGAGGAATTTGCAAGGCGGTTCCCTGATCGTTTTTATGACATTGGCATTGCCGAACAGCATGCGGTCACCTTTGCCGCAGGTCTTGCCCTCGAAGGGATGAAACCTGTGGTCGCCATTTACTCCACTTTTTTGCAGAGGGCTTATGACCAAGTCCTTCAGGATGTTTGTCTACAAAACCTTCCAGTGATCTTTGCATTGGACCGTGGGGGCATTGTGGGTGAGGATGGTCCGACACACCACGGTCTGTTTGATTTTTCTTACCTCCGTCATATCCCTAATATTATCGTCATGGTGCCCAAAGATGAAAATGAATTTCAGCAGATGATCAAGACCGCTACGGAGTGCCCCATGCCGGTAGCCTTCCGATACCCCAGAGGAAAAGGAATGGGAGTGAGGAGAGAGGTGTCCCTCCAATCGATCGACATTGGAAAAGGAGAAGTTTTGAGAGAGGGTCAGGATATTCTCATCATCGCCATTGGTTCCACAGTTTATCCCTCCCTCCGCGCAGCAGAAAGGTTGGCGGATGTTGGAATCCAAGCAGCCGTGATCAATAGCCGATTTCTAAAGCCTCTGGATGGGACCCTGCTTTGCGATTGGGCGAAAAGGACAGGGAAGGTCCTGACCGTTGAGGAAAATGTTCTTCAGGGAGGCTTTGGAAGTGCAGTGCTCGAACTCTTTCAAGAAAGAGGCATTTTTTCAATTCAAGTGAAGCGCTTGGGAATTCCTGACACCTTTGTAGAGCATGGACCACAAACTCTTCTTCGAGAAAAATATGGAATCGATGAGAAGGGAATTTTTAAAGGGGTCATAGAGATGTTTGAAGAAGAACGATTAGAATCGTCCCATCCGAGCCAGGTTGAGACCTCTCTGAGCAGAGCCCTTCCTAACCCCAAATGAACTCGGCCATCTTCTGCCCAACTCTGTTCAAGGGATCGAGTTCTATTTTTAATGAGATGATGAGAAAGGGGCGTTTCGATAAACTTTTAGTGGAGAAAGGGATGGTGAAAAGCCGTGAGAGGGCAAGGGCCTTGATCATGGCAGGAAAAGTTACTGTCGAAGGGAAGATGATTGATAAACCTGGGACCAATGTCGATGTGGAAGCCAAACTCCAACTTCGAGAAGAAGATTCCTCTTATGTGAGTCGGGGGGGTGAAAAATTGGAAGGGGCCCTCCATGCATTTGGAATCGACCCCAAGGGAATGGTGGTGATGGACATAGGGGTTTCCACAGGAGGGTTCACCGATTGTATTCTTCAAAAAGGGGCACAGAAGGTTTATGCTGTGGATGTTGGATATGGACAGTTGGCCTGGAAACTCCAAAAAGACCCCAGGGTCGTAGGCCTGGAGAGGAGGAACATCCGGTACCTTAAAAGGGAGGAGGTTGAGGAAGAAGCAGACTTGATCCTCATCGATACCTCTTTCATATCCGTCGAAAAATTTCTTCTCCACCTCCTCGGGTTTCTTAAAAGAGGTGGTTTTATCCTCAGTCTCATCAAACCCCAATTTGAAGTTGGGAAGGGTGAGGTGGGCAAGGGAGGGGTAGTCAGAGACACAGCGTTACATCAAAAAGTGATTGATCGGATTTCAACGTTCAGCAGAGGGTTGGGGCTGAAAGTATTGGGTGTGACAGAGTCTCCACTGCTCGGCCCCAAAGGGAACAAGGAGTTTTTCATTTACCTGAAAAAAGAGAATGGGAAGGATGGGTAAACCAAAGGAACCCCAATCGGCTAAACTCTTTATGAGCTTGATGGCTTCAGAACATGACATCTTCCACCAAGGGTTACAAGACCTCTGCTCCATCTTTGGGGAGGCTGATACTATCAGCGAAAGATTTCCCTTCGATTTCACCGAGTATTACACTCGGGAGATGGGAAAACCTCTTTTCCGTCACTTCATTACTTTTAAACGCCTCATTTCTACCCCCACCCTCCCTGATATTAAACGGGCCACCAATCACCTCGAAGAAAAATATGCGACTCTCAATGGGAACCGTCGAATCAACATCGACCCAGGATACATTTGCTTAGAACATGTGATCCTCGCCACGACCAAAGGTTATACCCATCGGCCCTATCTCAGGGATGGTATTTATGCTGATTTAACATTGATCTATCGGAATAAATCCTTTCAATCCTTGGAGTGGACCTATCCCGATTATCGGCAAGAAGGTGTCATCACACTATTCAACCAATTCCGAAAAAAATATTTGGAAGATTTAGGAGGAGGATAATAGCATCCATGTTGAAGTCGATGACAGGGTTTGGAAGGGCAGAAGGGGAGACAACCTTGGGAAGGGTGGTCGTGGAGTCTCGCTCCGTGAATCACAGATATTGCGATATCAACACCAAACTTCCCAAGCGTCTGAGTTTTTTCGAAAACCGTATTAAAGAGATCATCCGATCTCAAGTATCAAGAGGAAGGATCGATGTTTCACTCAGACTTGATACGGTGGGGGAGGAAAAGGTTCAGCTCAGTGTGGACCTCGAGCTTGCCCAACAGTATTACCGAGTCTTTCAGGACTTAAGGGAAAAACTTCAACTGAAAGATGAGGTTACCTTGAATTTGTTAGCTGGGGCCAAAGACTTGATCACGGCAAAAGAAGAGTCAGGAGATATAGAGCCTTACTGGCAGGAAATCCTTCCAATTTTGAAACAATCTTTCAAAAATATGGATGATATGAAGCGCTTAGAGGGAGAATCCTTGACTAAAGATCTCCAACAAAGATTGGAGCACATTGCTCAACAGTTACAAATAATCAAACAGCAATTTCCCTCCCACCTTAAGGCTATTCTCAGCCGACTCCATGAGAGGCTTCGATCTCTTCTGGAGGGGATGGAGATCGATCCCTCACGTTTTCAACAGGAGGTCGCTTTCTTGGCAGAAAGAACGGACATCACCGAAGAGATTGTCCGGGCAGAAAGTCACCTGGCTCAGTTTAGTTCCCTGTTAGAGGGGAATGAACCGGTGGGCCGGAAAATGGATTTTTTACTCCAAGAAATCCATCGAGAGGTGAACACCGTCAGCTCCAAGGTCAATGATGCAGAGATCTCGCAAAGAGTGGTAGAGATGAAGTCTGAGTTGGAAAAGATTCGGGAGCAGGTACAAAATATCGAATGACCGCCATCATCGAGTTAAAAACAATGACTTCGTGACGATTGAGACGATTCTGGAGACGGTGTGAGATTCGAACCCCATATCACTGAAACGGGAAGAGGACTGGTCTTTGTTATCTCAGCACCTTCAGGTACGGGTAAGACCACCTTGGTAAAAGAGGTGATCCAGCAATTGCCAGGTCTTCAATTCTCTGTTTCCTTTACCACCCGTTTACCGCGGCCCAACGAGAGGGAGGGTGAAGACTATCACTTTGTTTCCCATGCCGTCTTTCAAAGGATGGTGGAGAAAAATGAATTTTTAGAGTGGGCAGAAGTATTGGGGAACCGTTATGGGACTCCTCGGCCTGATTTGAAAAAATTGGAGTCAGAGGAAATCGATCTCATCCTGGACGTCGACACACAAGGAGCAAAGAAGGCGATGAAGGAGATCGACCAACCCATATTGATTTACCTCCTTCCTCCTTCTCTAAAAGTTCTCAGAGAGCGGTTGTTGAATAGGGGGGTTGACTCTCTTGAGATGGTCAAATTTCGATTGTCAAACGCCAGAAAAGACATAGAAGAAGCCTATTGGTACCATTATGTCATCGTCAATGATAGAATTGGAGATGCCATTGAAAAACTAAAATCCATTATCATCTCAGAAAGGTGTCGAAGGAATAAGAATTTGATGATCGAAGAAAATAAGAAACAATGGGAGGAAAAGGATGGCTAGAATAACGGTAGAAGATTGTCTGAGAAAGGTGGAGAGCCGGTTTGAGTTGGTGATATTGGCAGCCCGAAGAGCGAAAATGATTATGAAAGGGGCCAAACCATTAGTCGAATCAGATAATCGGTCCATTGTGAATGCCCTTCGGGAGGTAGCCGCTGGAAAGGTGAAGTTTGAGCATCCCGAAAACAAAGGAAAAGGGAGCGACCCTTCTGACGATGACTCATGAAAAAAGGTTTCAGAGACATGAAAGGGGCAGAAGACATACAGGGGACGGGATTGATCGCAGACCCCATTTATCACTACATTGTGATGACCGACCGCATCGAAGGGGAGAAAACAGAAAGAGATGTGATCGACACTTCCTGGGTTCAGCGCCTTCGACGCATCTTTCAACTCCAAAGCGCTCGCTGGGTATTTCCCACAGCCGAACATACTCGTTTCCAACACTCCCTTGGAACCATGCATGTCGCGGGGACCTTCTCTGAGCAGCTTTATCCCTCTCTCTTCAAGATTTTCAAAACCGATCTCCCCTCGTTTTCCTATCTGGAGGAACTCCTTCGCCTGGCCGGGCTCCTTCATGATATCGGACACGGCCCCTTCTGCCATTTTTTTGACGAACAATATCTTTCTCGATTCAACACCAATCATGAAGAAAGCGGTCAGCATATCATCCAGGAGAAAATCTCCCCCTTGTTAAAGGGAATTCGGCGAAGTCCCCATGGTCCAATTAAAAAAGGAGAAGTCATCGATCCCCAGCAGGTGGCCTTCCTCATCAAGAGGCCTCGAAAGAAAGAGGGGCGCAAACACCCAAGGTGGTTGAACTTCCTTCAGCAACTCTTCCGAGGAATCTTTACCTTTGATAATATCGATTATGTGTTGCGGGATGCCTATATGACCGGTGTCTCCATCGGTCCTGTGGATTGGAGGCGACTCCTTCACTACACTTCTTTCTGCAAGGAGGGATTGATTTTAGATAAAAGAGGAGTGGATGCATTGGCCATGTTTCTCAATGCCCGTCTCTATCTTTATTCCAATGTTTATTATCACCGCACTACTCGTTCCATTGATCTTCAGCTGCAGGAAATATTTAAAGAGACGATGGAGATTCTTTGTCCCTTTCATCCTCTGGAGGAGATCGATCAATACCTCCTTCTCACAGACTGGTTTGTGATGGAAAAGGTATTGGAGTGGGAGAGGTCTTCATCGCCCCGGGAAAGACAGTTGGGGGAAAAGTGGGCTGAAGTGCTTTCGAGAAAGTTGAAATGGAGTAGTGCGTTTGAAGAGAAGCTTACCTTAAGAGAGATGGAAATGGGACGGCCCATTTTTTTGAAACCCGAAGAGGTGAAACAAAGGATTAAAGCCTTTTTACCGAAACACCTAAAAGAACTAGAGTTCCATGTGGACATGGCTCACCATGACCCGAGGCCTCTCAATCCTTGGCATGAATCAGAGGAGGGAACCCTTCTCATTTTCGACCCAGGATCCAAAAGAATATCTAGGGAACCCCTTCGAAGATTATTCACCCACCGTTTCGATCAGGAATTAGGACGGGCTGCCCGGCATGCCATTGCCTCTGAAGGATCCTTAGAGAGTTTTGTGACGAATGTTTAAAATTCGGGCGGAATGATCGGAATGGAAATTCGCTGAGGGATGGTTTTCTATCATCCCTCAAAATGTCATCGAAATAAGGACAGCCTTTGTTTTATTTGATTGGAGCGTTAATGTTCTTCAGCAAATAATCATTTTTACCCCGTTAGAAAGCCCCACCATTTATGTTGGGGATGGTGGGAACAGAAAGCATCAGCTCCTTATTGAGGGCATGGTCAAAGCCATGCCCTTTCTAACGGGGTTTACTCAAAGAGTCATCTTGTCTTAGGGTGTGGGCCATGTTAATATATAATTGGGGGTTATGTATCATTCGCGGATGATTTCCGATGGTGCGATGAGATAAAATTTAGGAGAAGAGAGAAAGGAATCGTAGGCGTGGGAAAGAATGGATATCAGAAGCAAGCGATGGAGATTTACCAATTTATCAGTGAGCATCTTTACTTCAACCGGCCGGATATGGAAATTAAAGGGGAGCGTTTTAATTCAGCGATCCTGCTAAGCCTTCTCACCGGACTGGGGAAAGGAAAAGAATTGATCATCGGAGAACCGGGGTTGGGGAAGACGACCTCCGCAGAATATGTCTGTTCACTCATCTACCAATTTCCATTGGGCGTGATTTGGGGAAGTGAGGTTTCAGGACACCCAGAGCCAACAGAGGAGAAAATTATAGGCAGACCAGATTTGGGCAAATTGAATCGAGGCGAGGAGGATGTGGTATGGACCAATTTTTCCCAAATCCCGGTGAAAATTGTGGATGAGATCAACCGTCTTCCGGAAACCAAACAGAGCATGATCTTGGACGGAGTGGATCGGGGGAATTGGGAATACCTAAATGAAATGATCATCAACGATGAATACTGTCTTTTTGCCACCGCCAATTATCAAGATGGAGGGACCAATACGATCATCGCCCCCCTGGTGGATCGATTCGATGTGATGGTGGAATCGAGATATCCCGGAGCCAATCTCTCTTTTCTCATCGGGAAGGATAAACGGAAGGATCACGTCTTGAGACATCCCAAATATGAAAAGGAACTTTATACTATCCTAAAATCCAAAATTGCTTATGAGAAAAAGATTTCTAAAATAGAAGAAGTTTGTAATAGCTTTGGGGAATATCTTTATGAAGTATTGGGGGTCAGGTCCTTCCAGAGGCAAGATCGTGATCAAATTCGTGGGGAGATGGGGAGTTTAGAATTGGACCTCGATGCCAGTGCCTTTACACGAATGCTTCTCGCTGAATTGTCTTTCTGTGAACGGTATGGGCAGAAACGGGTTGTCGAAAATTGTGAAGAGGGATGCCACTATACAGGATATCTCTGTCACCAAATTAAAAATTGTGCCTCTAATCGATTGCCCTCCTCCATTAAGCAATATGCGCAAGGACTGGCATGGATATTAGAAGATTCTGCGATCGATATCGAACATATCCAAGCGGTCATCCCCTTTACATTGGCCCACCGGATCCAATGGAAAGATGAGATCCTTTCTCAGAAAGAAAGATCAAAAAGGGATGACCCCTTTCCCATCTTTCTTGCAAAGGAAGCGGCGAAGGCAGTTTCTCAGAGATATCGAGAACAAAGCGAGTATTTGAAAGATGCCTTGGCTGTCGGATCGAAGATTTTTCAAGGAGGAGCCTTGGAGCCGTTGGAGGGAGATCACCCTCTTTATGTAGAAATCAAAAAAGACCTCGATGCCCGAAAGAGTTAAGGCCAAGACATTTCCTTCCCTTTGGTTTGCTTAAGGGTTAAATTTAAAGATGAAGCCATCTCCTTCACAAAAGAAAGGTTCAATCCCTCCCCCAGATAAAGAGAGTTGGATAATCAAGAATCCCTTTGAAGAATTTAAGACCTTTGCAGCCTCCACTCCCGGCCTTCCCCTAGATCAAATCGTCCAATCCACCGAAGCGATCATGGATAGGATCCGTTGGGGATACGAGAAACTTTTAGAAGAAGAGGCTAAGGAACTTGTCTGGATGGTCCAATACAATACCATTATCAAGGCTTACGAGGTGGCGGAGAAATATGTGAAGGAGATCGATTATACGGCAGAGGATATCGAAGAGTTCTGCTTTGCTTTAGAGAACACTCAAAAGATTCCCTATCTCATCCCAGGACCAGCCGGCGTCTACATTTCTGCATTATGTAATTATGCGGGGGAAGGAGAGATCATCCTAAAACTTTCTGAACTGAAGACGGAAATTAATCTTATTGGGTTTCGACTTCCCAAAGGAAAACGATTGCTGATCGAAGGAGATACGGGTGATTTCTTGATGGAAACGCAAAAAACTGGACGGGGGCGGGGATGAGAGGGGGAAAGATTTTGATTAAGAAGAACATTGGTCTCCACACCGGTGAATGGATGATGGGAGGAGAGATTTATGTGGGAGGGAGGGTAAGAGGGCTGGGAAATATTGTCGAAGGGAAGGTCTACGAAAGGGATAAACTGGTTTATCCAGGCAAAGTGCGGTATCCCAACCTCTATTATTAAAATAAAGAAAAGATTTGGATGGACCCTAGAAATTAAGGATGGAAAAGCAGAATTACCAGTCGATCGTTGAAGAGATTTGGCCCAAGTTGAAGAAAAAGCATCTCTACCCTGAGATCCCTATGCCCAAGGTCAGGGGAACCTCTGACACCGACCAGGTTGAGGCTGAGGAGAACGAAGGCGTTGGGTTGGAGATGAAACAAAAGCAGATGACCATCAACAGTGTTTTTGTATCACAAATGAAAGACAAAATGCCAGAAAAGAGGGTGATCGAGGCGCTTCTCGATCATGGAATTACCCATTACACTTTCTGCCCATGGGATTTCCATACCCATCTCAGGCTTTATTCGGAGGCCAAGAAAGTGGTGGGCGATAAAGAATTGGCCAAACAGGTGTCCAATTACTTTATCGATGTCATTGCGGATACGCATTGTGTGAGAAAGAGGTTTACGGAGATCCCAGAATTGCATCGAAACCTGAAAAAAGGGACGGTTGAGGAAGTCATCGCCTTTCTTTACCAAAAGATTTGGGGGATCGATTTAGGAATCCAGCCTTCCAAGATGAGTGGGAAAGGACATGCGGACATTGTCAGACGGCTTGCACGAATCCCTTATTTGGATCGTTCACGGTGGGGAGAGAGTATTCAAAAGTTTGCCCGTTCTCTTAAACCCCTACTCATTGAAGGACAGAAACAACAAGGGGCTAAGGGGGGAAAGGGGGAACCTAATCCTCAAGGGGAGCACGACCTAAATAACTATTCCTATGAAGAGATCGATCAGGGTTTGAAAGATTATGCAAAACAAACCATGGCATTGTCTGAATTCAAAGATGTTGTGGAGGACTTTTCGGATGAACTGAAAGGGGCGGGTTATGGAATGGAAGGAGGGATGGGAAGAGGTCAAGGGAATCTCATCGATGGAGACGTCCTTTTTTATATGAAGTTGGCGGAAAATTATTCGATCCCTCTGAAGAAAGTCTCTATGGAGGAGAAGGGGTCTTTGCATCCCCATTCTCATTCTCCCTGGGAGATTGGGTCACCCTTTCAAGAGGTGGATATTTGGACTAGTTTTGGGAAGATCATGCCAGGCATTACTCAGGTTTGGACGAAAAGGGAGGGGAAGGGGAGAGGTAAAATTGAAGGCGCTCCAGATTGCTTAATTGCCATCGATTCTTCAGGAAGCATGATCAATCCTCGCAAGAGCCTTTCCTATGCCGTACTGGGAGCAGCCTGTGCCACCAATGCCTATCTCCAAAATGATTCAAAAGTGGCCGTTTATAATTTTAGCGATGCCCCCATGGGGGGAAAGGACATCTTGAATTATACCGATCGGCGAGAAGACATCTACCGCGTCCTTTGTAAATATTTTGGCGGTGGTACAGCCTTGGATTTAGAGGATTTGATGCCATTGATCCAAGGGAAGAAAAATTTGGATTTTTTCATCATTACCGATATGAAAATTACCAATTTGGAGTCGTTGATCGGATTTTTTGGACAAATTCAAAACAGGGTAACGGCGGTTCACATTGGAATCCTTACGCAGCCCGATTTGAAAAGGCTGTTGAGAAGAAGAAAAACATCAGCATCTATACCGTCAAACGAAAAGAAGATATTCCTCACATTGTTCTCGGGAGGATAAGAGATTATTTTAATCCAACTCATATAAAAAATTCTTGACTCTTCTCATTCAAATCCTGTAATTTATTTCTAGATCATTTCACCGTTGAGGGGGGAGAAATGGTAATTGAGCGGTTTTGCTTATTATGATGGGAGCTTTTGGATGAATCTAGAAATCTTAGATGCCAGATATACACACCAAGAGATTATCCGAAAATATAATTGGATTGCTCCCATCTATGATTTGTTTGGAATTCTGATGGAGTCAAAAGCCCGTCAACGGGCATTGGATTTTGCGGCCATTCAAAATGGGGAAAAAGTTTTGGAAGTGGCCCTTGGAACCGGACTCAATTTTGTGGAAATACTGAGGAGGAATCCGAATGGATGGGTGGATGGAATCGATGTTTCCATGAAGATGGTGGAGAAGGCAAGAAAAAGGATTTCCAAAACAAGGCAAAATAATTATACCCTCTATCTTTGCGATTGTCGGCGTCTTCCTTTCGAAGATGAAACGTTTGATGTCATCATGAACCAATATCTTCTGGACATCCTTCCGGTTGAGGATTTCATTCCCATACTTTTGGAATTTAAAAGAGTTCTAAAAGATGGAGGGAGAATTGTGTTAGCCAATATGACAAAGGGGGAGAGGTGGTTGAATCAAATTTACGAAGGGATTTATAAATTAAAACTCCCCCTTTTAGCAGGATGCAGAGGCGTCAGGGCCCAACCCTTTCTCGGAGAGATTGGATTTAGAGAATTTCACAGGGAATTTATATCCCAACTTGGATTTCCATCGGAGGTAGTACTGGGGATAAAGAGAAACGGGCTAGATTAAAATTAATAATAACCTTTAAAAATGATTAAGATTTTGGTTGATTAAAGATTAGGCGTTTTGCTAAAAAAATGTAGAACAGGCCATTTTTAGGTTAAAAGATCAAGGTTATCAACAGGGTATTCACAAAAAATGTGGGAAACATTCATAACTTGTTAATATTATTTAATAAATTAAAAGGGATCAGTTA
>PDVH01000042.1_pt1 | contig 35351 bp, 35 predicted proteins | sample 1369781 | NCBI WGS metagenome assembly PDVH01 (sample SAMN07795378, study PRJNA414565) | Alkali sediment metagenome, whole genome shotgun sequencing project. | isolation source: glacial lake sediment | place: Bosnia and Herzegovina: Donje Bare Lake | collected 2016-06
TAATGCCATTTCCGTTCGTAGAGATTAATGCAGCTGAAAACAGTTTAATTCTTATGTCCTTTGATAGGCTGTGAAACATCAGGAACACAGATACCACCCTACATAAGAAAGGAATAATGGGGAAATGGGTACAAGCAGAAAGAATAATAACTGGATACCGAGCAAGCAAAAATTGACACCCTGTGTATGTCCTAGGTGCACTGCAAGACACAAGAAGATGATCTTCTGGACAGGCAATATTCCAGCAAGAAAGTTTTGTCCGTCTTGCGAGCAGATTGCAGAACGCGATTACACTCTGGAGCCTTATTCTCTGGGCTATATGGACAAAAACGAATTATTATCATATTGAGTTATTCCTTAAGACCGATGTTAGCAAATAATCCACGGGGACTGGTCGACAATTGGCGATTATTGCTTTTCAATTCTCTTCGCCGTAACTTTTTGCCGCTGCTATATGCGCAACTATAGAACCTGTCTATCAATCATTCCTCCGAAAATATCTTGGCAGGACCTGAGACAGCACAAAAACAGTTGCCACCCTGCATGTTCAATAACGAAGCAAAAAAAAGAGGTTATGGACTTATCATAACCCCTTGAATCTGCTGGTCGGGGCGGGAGGATTTGAACCTCCGACATCCTGCTCCCAAAGCAGGCGCGCTACCGGGCTGCGCTACGCCCCGTCTTCATGAAATGTCTGTATTGGCCGGGAGAAGTTTCCTCCTGTAAACTTCCTTGAATTTGCGAACCGCCTGAGCCCTGTGACTAATGCTGTTCTTGACCTCCAGGGGGATTTGCGCCACCGTCGATCCCCAATTATCCAGATAGAAAACCGGATCGTATCCAAACCCTCCACTGCCTATGGGCCTGTCATGTATTATTCCGGAAAGGCGTCCCTCAAAGGATTCATACTTGCCGTCCGGAAAGTACAGAACGAGGACACACCGAAAAGCAGCCACTCTTTTTTCACGCGGCACGCCTTGCATATTCAAAAGTAGCTTCTTTATATTAGTGTCATCGGTTGCGTCTGGTCCGGAATACCGGGATGAATGTACTCCCGGTTCTCCCCTAAGGTATTCTACTTCAAGCCCGGAATCGTCGGCAAGAACAATCTCTCCCGTATATTCCGAAATCGTCTTTGCCTTCTTCAAAGCATTTTCAAAAAATGACGTCCCGTCTTCTATGATATCGGGAACGTTTGCAAAGTCATTGAGAGAAAGAACATCCACACCCAAGTCGCCAAGGAGGGCTCTAATTTCCCTTGTTTTCCCGTGATTTCTCGTCGCTAGAACTATCCGCTTCAGGTTAATTTACCCAAAACCTCCACCTGTTTTTTTGTAATTTCAGCTATACCTTGTGCAGCGACATCTGTCATTTTGTTGAGCAGACTACGGTCAAAGGGAACCTCCTCTGCCGTTCCCTGAATCTCTATGAAGAGCCCCTTTCCCGTCATTACGAAATTCATATCTACCTCCGCCTTGGAATCTTCTTCATAGTCCAAATCGAGGTATATGTCATTATTCACAACACCAATACTGACGGCGGCAACATAATCTTCCACACGAACTCTGTCCACTATTCCCTGTTGTTGCATCTTTCTGAAAAGATCAACCAGGGCAACAAACCCACCCGTTATGGAGGCGCTTCTTGTACCCCCATCAGCCTGAATCACGTCGCAATCTATATAGATTGTTCTTTCACCAAACACGTCCAATGAGGTTACCGATCGAAGAGATCTGCCGATCAGTCTCTGGATCTCATACGTCCTCCCCCCTATCCTACCCCTCGTTGACTCCCGAGGAGTACGACTATGAGTAGACGTGGGAAGCATGGAATATTCAGCAGTCAGCCAGCCCTTACCGGTACTTCTCAGGAAAGCCGGCACGCTCTCCTCGACAGTAGCCGTGCAGATAACCTTTGTATTTCCCATCTCAATGAGGACTGAGCCGGGAGGATACTTAAGGAAATCCCTTATAATCTTCAATTCTCTTATTTCATTTGGCCTGCGCCCGTTGGCCCTCATAATCGGTCCTGCCCCAATATTTGCATATTTTGGAAATCTATACTCACAGCAGCAAACTGCAAAGACTCTTCGATCCTTAAAGAATATGAACGCTATGCATCCATAGAAGCTCAGTCGGATGAGCGCTACAGTCCGAAGGACCCATAATTTCTAAAAGAAGTCTCTTATGCTTTGGCATAATGCATGTGCTATCGCTTCCTGCGTTTTTGCATCCAGAAATTTTTTTCTGTCTTCAGGATTTGAAGCAAATCCTATTTCCACGACGACCGCCGGTATTGATAGCCCTTCTAGGGAAGGTGCGGCAGAGTCGCGAAGTCCTCTGCTCTTTCTTGGAAAGACCTTGCCCATGTTTTTCTGTATCAATTGAGCCAATTTAACCGAATCGTTCAAATATTTGTTTCTCGCCATGTCCTTGAGGATTTCTTTCGAATCGCTCTGCTCTGATGACGCTCCCTTGAATCCTGGAAAATATATTTCAAATCCGGTTGAGTGCTTGCTAAATCCCGCATTAACATGAATACCGACAAAGACCTCTGACCGCATTTTCCTTACAAGCTGCTTCCTTTCAGATAATGACACATCCCTGTCCGAAGTTCTTGTCAATTGAGCTTGAACATTCCCGGACTTGTCCAATTCCTTTTTCATTAATGACGCGATAGCCAGGGTTATATTTTTTTCATACTCTTTATCAGGTACATTAATGCCGAGGTCGCCTCCGCCATGCGCCGGGTCTATCATAACCGAATGCTTACCCCTGGGCGCTTGGGCCAATGCGTCGGTCAGTGGAAATATGATCAACACCAATAATATGAGGAATCTTCTCAAGGTCCAGATATTCATCTCAGTTCCCCTGCCATATCAAACAAAATTTCTAAAGCTAGCCACCATCCTGACATCTCCAGATATCCGGGCATGAAGAGGCGAAGACTAAACCAAGGAGCTCCCCGCTACTTTCTTACTTAGCTGTTAAGTCTGCGTTTCATACAGCAGATCCGTATTTTCTGTCAACGAATAAACTTGCGAAGCCATCATTATGCAGGCTATCATTTTAAGATGTCCTGATTCTATCCACAGAGATGACGCTTTTTAGTTTTTTGATTGACGAGAGTACCTGGTTGAACTGCTGCAGGTCATTGACATCCAGTTCAAAACTTAATATTGCCTGCATATCTGCTGGCCTGGTCTCCACTTCCGCGTGACTGATATTAATATCCAGAGAAGATATTACCGTGCTTACTTCGGCAAGCAGGCCCTTCTTATCCGTGCAGACAACCCTCATATGCACAGGGTATGTCTGCTTTTCTTTGACGTTCCATTGTACATCAACGATCCTCTCTGAATCCATGCCCTCGACATTCGGGCAATTAACCGTATGAACAGTGACTCCCCTCCCCCGTGAGATATAGCCAACAATTTCGTCTCCTGGAATGGGATTGCAGCATTTTGCAAACCTGACCAGGATATCCTCGATATCCGTTATGGAAATACCTACGGATGAAGGGGCCTTTCTCTTCTTTTCATCCGTAATAGGGGGCGTCTCGGCGGTCGCGGTTTCTTCAGGCACAAATTGGTTGACTATCCTTTTTGCCGACACCTTTCCATAACCGACGATAGCCATCAGGTCATCGAGCGAATTAATGGAATATTCCGTATATATCTTTTTAATTTCTTCGGACTTGACTATTTGACTGAATTTAAGATTGTGCTTCTTGAATTCCTTATCCAGGAGGTCTTTGCCGAGGGCGACACTCTTTTTTCTTTCCTCCGCTTTTACCCAGTTTCTGATTTTCGATATGGCTCTTGACGTTACGGCATATTTCAGCCAATCCTTGCTGGGGTGGTGCCCTGCCTGAGTAATGACCTCAACTGTATCGCCATTTTGGAGCTCGTACTTGAGTGGTACTATGTTTCTATTTACCTTAGCGCCGATGCACTGGTTTCCCACATCCGTGTGAATGCTGTATGCAAAATCAATAGGCGTTGCCCCTTTCGGAAAGGCCTTCACATCACCCTTTGGAGTAAACACATAAACTTCATCAGCGAAAAGAGCCATCTTCAGATTGGACATGAATTCCCTGGGATTTTTAAGTTCCTGTTGAACCTCCAGCAGATCCCTCAATTTTTTGATCTGATCATCTTCCCCACTTATGTATGATCGCCCCTCTTTGTAGCGCCAGTGCGCGGCTATACCAGCTTCTGCCCAATCGTGCATGATTCTGTTTCTTATCTGTATCTCCACTCTTTCGCCATAGGGACCGATCACTGTCGTGTGCAACGCGCGATAGCTGTTTGCCTTTGGCATCGCTATATAATCCTTAAATCTACCCGGGACGGGCTTCCACAGGGCATGGACAACACTGAGGGCTTCATAGCATTCGCTTTCTCTGTCTGAATCGAGGATGATCCTAAAGGCGATCAAATCGTATACCTCATTGAGGTCAATATGCTGCTCCTCCATCTTCGTGTAAATGCTGTACAGATGCTTAGCTCTCCCCTCAACTTCACCCTTCAGTCCAAATCTATCGATTTCCTTTTGGATAACATCCTTCACCTCCCTGGTATACTGCTCTCTTTCCTGTTCCTTCTTCGCCAAGCGGCTGACCAGTTCTCTATGGGCTTCGGGATTGATATAGCGGAAGGCGAGATCCTCCAACTCGACTTTCATCCAGTTAATGCCCAGACGGTTTGCCAGAGGGGCGTACAATTCAAGTGTTTCCTGAGCTATGAATTTCTGTCTGTCCGCCGTCTGAAACTCCAGAGTCCTCATATTATGTACCCTGTCTGCCAGTCTCACCAGAATTATCCTGATATCTGAAGACATGGCGAGGATCATCTTCCTGAAATTTTCCGCCTGATGTTCAACCCTGCTCCCAAAGGTGATCCTGCTTATCTTTGACAATCCCTCCACAAGAAACTCGATTTCCTTGCCAAAGGCCTCTCTTACTTCCAATAGTGTTGCCAGCGTATCTTCTACAGAGTCATGGAGGAGGCCCGTAACGACAGTTGCCGCGTCAAGCTTCATATCAGCCAGTATGCCCGCCACCTCCATGGGGTGCGTGAGATAGGGCTCTCCGGAAAGACGCACCTGCCCCTGATGAACAGAGGCAGAAAAGATATATGCCTTCTCTATAAGCTCCTGCTCGGGAGGAGAAAGATAGGACTGGGTCTTGTCCAGTATATCAGTAATACGCAGCACGGGCTTTAAATGCCTTCGTTAATGAAGTTGACTATGAAATCCTCTGCCCCGTCCACGGCGAGGATTTTTACCTCACCTGTCCTTCTAATCCTCACTTCCACGACGCCATCGACCAGTAATTTTTGCCCCACCGTTACGCGGAGTGGAATACCGATCAGATCTGCATCCTTAAATTTTACCCCCGCCCTCTCATCCCTGTCATCAAGGATCACTTCCATGCCCCTCTGCTTTAGTGTTTCATACAGTTTCACTGACATCTTCTTGATCGTTCCGTCGTTAATATTGACCGGCGTAATAATCACATGATACGGAGCCAGCGCTACAGGCCATACAATACCATTCTCATCGTGGTTCTGTTCTATAGCTGCCGCAACAGTCCTGCCCACACCGATGCCGTAACAGCCCATTATCATGTAACGCTCCTTGCCGTTATTATCAAGGAATATGGCCTTCATCGCCTTGCTGTACTTTGTGCCAAGTTTGAAAACGTGACCTACCTCGATGCCTCGGGCAAATCTGAGAGGATGACTGCACCGTGCGCACAAATCTGTTTCCCTGGCTATTCTTAAATCCGCAAATGCAGCAACGGCCAGGTCTCTCCCGATATTTACATTTTTCACATGATAATCTTCTTTGTTTGCCCCCATGACAAAATTAGTCATATTCGAGAGAGAATAATCTGCGATGATCTTCACTTTTATCCCGATTGCTCCGGCAAAGCCTCGAGGCGCACCCGTGACTTTATAAATGACCTCCTCCGTTGCCATTTCCAGGACATCACAGTTCAAATAGTTCTTGACTTTAATTTCATTAACTTCTTCGTCCCCACTTACCAGGACAGCAACAGGATTGCCATCTGCACTATATATCATTGTTTTTACTATATCCCTGGGAACCACACGGAGAAATGAAGAAACTTCCTCAATAGATTTCATATTCGGTGTATGAACAAATTCAAGAGGGAGCATATCTTCCTTGCGTGCCTGTTGAATTTCCGGTACTGCAATCTCAGCCTTCTCAAGATTTGCCGCATACTCGCAATGGCTACAGAAAACAAGGGAATCCTCGCCGGTTGCGGCCATTACCATAAATTCATGGGAAAAGCTTCCGCCGATACTGCCCGTATCAGCCTCTACAGCCCTGAACTCGAGACCGCATCGCTTGAATATCTCTGTATATGCATCAAACATTTTTTGATAGCTTGCCTCGGCTCCTTCCTCATGGGCATCGAAGCTGTACGCATCCTTCATACCGAACTCCCTGCACCTCATGACCCCGAACCTTGGCCGTATCTCATCGCGGAATTTCGTCTGGATCTGATAGAGGTTCTTAGGCAGATGTCTGTATGTCTTGATTTCATTCCTGACAAGATCAGTTATAACTTCCTCATGCGTTGGGCCAAGACAGCAATCTCTGTCATTCCTGTCCTTGAACCGCAGAAGTTCCTTGCCATAAAGGCTCCATCGTCCGGATTCTTCCCAGAGCTCCCGGGGCTGCACAGTTGGCATGAAAACTTCCTGGGCCCCCGCCCTGTCCATCTCCTGACGTATAATACTCTCCAGCTTGCGAATGACACGGTAGCCCAAGGGTAGGTAGGTATAAATACCGCTTGTCAACTTTCTTATCATCCCCGCCCTTATCATGAGCTGATGGCTTATGATCTCCGCGTCTGAAGGCACTTCCCTCACTGTGGGCAAGAACATTTCCGAATATCGCATCATATCTCCTTTCTATTGGTAACCATGGAATCAATTTCAGCCAGAAGCGTTCTTACAAATTCCCTTTCCTTCACTTTCCTTATTATTTTACCTTTCTTAAAAAGCAGTCCGTATCCTTTGCCGCCAGCTATTCCTATGTCAGCGTGAGCCGCCTCTCCCGGTCCATTTACAACGCAACCCATCAAGGCGACTTTCAAGTAACTCTTCATACCTGCCAGTTTATCCTCGACTTCCTGTGTCAGCTTGAAGAGATTTATTTCACAACGGCCGCAGGTTGGACAGGATATAATATCCGGCCCAACCCTCCTGACACCAATGGCCCTGAGGATTGCATAGGCAACTCCAATTTCAGAAACAGGATCGCCCGTTATGGATACCCTGATGGTGTCACCTATTCCTTCATATAGAAGGATTCCCATACCGATAGCAGACTTAACGGCAGCATTGATAATGCTTCCCGCTTCCGTGACACCGAGGTGAAGAGGATAATCGGTCTTGCTGGATAATGTCCGGTAAGCTTCTACCATCGTGGTTACGTCAGATGCCTTAACTGATAATTTTATGGACTTGCAACCCGCATCCTCCAGGACAGCAAGGCTTCTCAAGGCGCTCTCGACCAGAGCGGCTGAATTCGGACCACCATACTTCCTTAATAGATCCTTTTCGAGTGACCCGGCGTTGATACCGATGCGAATCACCGTATCCCGTGTTTTCGCAGATTCAACAATCTTCAGAATTTTTTCTTTACGAATATTACCTGGATTGATTCTTATCCCATCTACTCCACCCCTTATAGCTTCAATGGCAAGTCGATAATTAAAATGAATATCCGCAATAAGGGGGATGGTTATCTGCCTCTTGATTTCAGATAGAGCAGCTGCAGCTTCTCTATCCGGGACGGCAACCCGAACTATCTCACAACCCGCTTGCTCAAGTTTCCTGATCTGCTGCACGGTGGCCTTTACGTCTCTGGTATCTGTGCAGGTCATTGATTGAACCGCAACCGGGGCATTTCCCCCAACCTGGACTTTACCGAGAAAAAAGGGTCTCGTCTTTTTTCTTTTTATGTATGCTTCCAAATAGTTCCACCAACGATAAAGAATATATTATGTGACCGTTGCAAACCTCTGCTCATTGGAATATCAAAGAGATGCGAGAAAAGCAGACCTTTGATTTACCTCAAACGGCATGAGGTTCTCCGCCTCTGCAAAGGCTCAAGGCGGCAACTGCCTGAACAATTGAAAATCCGTTCCCTCCATCATGAGTAATATACCATGAGGAAACACCTGCAATCAATCGTTAATCCCTTAGATTTTCGGCACTTTAGTGACAATCATCGTCTTCATGTCCGCCGTGGCCGGAACTCTTCCAAAAGCGCCCATTTCAGGCGAAGTCGCATCACTATTGTGGGAATATTTTTGTCCCTGAAAATTTGAATGCCTGAACGGCATGCTTCATTGTGGTATTAGCATCGGAAAAATGAAAAGGGAGTTTGACGACTCTCTTATGAAAGTCCCTTGACGGCACTGTTTATTCGTTTTAGTCCTTCCTCGATATTCTCTAAAGACGTAGCATATGAAAGGCGAATATGATCATCGTGACCAAAATCGACGCCTGGAATTACGGCAACGTTAGCCTTATCCAAAAGGTATGCTGTAAAATCAGATGAATTAGATATGACCTGACCCCCATACGACCGTCCGAATAGAGACGAAACATCAGGAAAGACATAAAAGGACCCGTGGGGGAGCGAACACGTGACACCCGGAATGGCATTCAACTTCTCCACGATCACATTTCTTCTTCGCCTGAATTCTTCAACCATTTCTCCTACACTCTCCTGATTCCCGTTCAAGGCCTCTACGGCCGCCCTCTGCGCAATAGAAGTAGGATTTGACGTATTCTGGCTCTGCAGCTTTGTCATGGCTTTGATAATCTCTTCCGGCCCCGCAGCATAACCGATTCTCCAGCCGGTCATTGAATAAGTTTTGGAAACTCCATTCACGACTATCGTCTTATTCTTCAATTCTTCGCTCAATGATGCGATATTCGTAAACGTTCTGTCATCGTATATAATTTTTTCATAGATATCATCGGATATTACGAGCATTTCTTTGCCGCTAACGATTTCTGCCAAGGCTGCCAGTTCCGGAGCACTATACACTGATCCCGTCGGGTTTGACGGGCTGTTCATGATAATCGCCTTGGTATTTCTCGTGATCGCCGCTTTCAACTGATCGGGCAGTATTTTAAACCCCTGCGCCTCTGTCGTCTTGAGAATTACGGGCCTCGCGCCTGACAGCAAAATCATATCCAGATATGAAACCCAGTAAGGAGATGGAATAATGACTTCGTCGCCATCCTCAAAGAGAACCTGAGTTAAATTATAAAGGGTATGCTTCGCCCCGCAGGAGACTACAATCTCCGATCTATCATAAGTTAACTGATTATCTCTGGAGAGCTTGCCGATGATGGCATCTTTCAATTCAACAATGCCATCGACGGGCGTGTATTTTGTAAACCCCTCTTCTATGGCTTTTACAGCCGCCATCTTGATACGATTCGGGGTATCAAAATCAGGCTCTCCCGCACCAAAGCTGATTACATCCCTGCCTTCAGCCTTAAGTGCGTTGGCCTTGGCGGTAATTGCCAGTGTTGGCGATGGTTTTATTGTAGATATCCTCGATGCAAGTTTTACCATTTTTCTAACTTACCTTGCGTATTTTTCTTTCAGCTTCCGACACACGATGTCCGGTACCAGTCCCTCAACAGGAGCTCCCAGACTAGCCGCCTCTTTAATGATCTGAGAACTTGGGAAAAACCACTCGTTACTTGTCATAAGAAAAACCGTCTCGACATCCTTATTGAGTCTCCTATTTATGAGAGTAAGCTGAAATTCGTATTCAAAATCAGAAAGAGCTCGGAGTCCCCTCAATATAATATTTGCGCCGGTTTTCTTGACATAATCCACGAGCAGTCCTTCGAAGCTGGCAACCTCCACTCCCTTGCAGTCTTTTGCAGCCTCTTTGACCAATTCAACCCTCTCCTCAACAGAGAAGAGATAGGATGCTTTGTTCGGATTATGAGCTACAAGAACAATAATCCCATCAAAAATCTTCAACCCCCTTTTTATGAGGTCAAGATGACCGTTTGTGATGGGATCAAATGAACCAGGATAGACAGCTATTTTCCCCATATCTGTTACCTTATTCCCTTTCCCTTATTTCAAAAAAAGACAGATGTGTATCACCATATCTTCTCCGGTCTGTCAATATGAAATCACCTGAATAATGCCCATCCGCATTTTCCCTTACTGAATGCTGGATTATGAGGACACCATCTTCACTGAGAATATTCCCGCCACTGAGACTATGGAAAATCTCCCTGATGAAACCTTTTTCATATGGTGGATCGGCAAACAGAAAATCAAGACTCTCACCCCTATTTTGAAGTTTCCGTATGCTTTTTGCAGCCTCCACTGCCAGGATTTCATACTCTCCACCGAAGGATAATTCACGGAGGTTCCTCTTAATGGCATTAACCATGACAGCATTCTTTTCCACAAAAATAACTTTCGCGGCTCCTCGGCTTAATGCCTCCAGCCCCACATTCCCGCTGCCTGCAAAAAGATCAACGAAAGACTTCCCGGATAGTGCATGAAGAATATTAAAAAGTGATTCCTTGATACCGTCGGAGGTAGGCCTCATTTGGCTTTGCTTCGGTGAATAGATGGTTCTTCCCTTTGCATCGCCTCCGATTATTCTCATAGGTAGTCTCTGACAAGAAGCTCTGCTATCTGCACAGCATTCAATGCGGCACCCTTCCTCAAATTGTCGGATACAATCCACATATTGATGCCGTTTTCTATGGACTCATCTTCCCTGATCCTGCCGACAAACGTATCATCTTTGCCTGCCGCATCTATCGGGAGAGGATATTTATTCGTCTTGAGGTCATCTACCACTTTGACGCCAGGCGCATGCGAAAGTATTCTCCTCACCTCTCTTGCGCTAATTTTTTTCTCGGTTTCGATATTGACAGACTCTGAATGTCCGAAAAGGACCGGAACTCTCACTGTCGTAGCCGTCACGGCAATTGTCGGATCGCCGAGAATTTTCTTGGTTTCATTCACCATTTTCATCTCTTCTTTCGAATAGCCGTTATCCAGAAAGACATCGATATGTGGAAGACAGTTAAATGCTATTCTATGAGGATACACCTTAACCGCGGGCTTACGGCCGCTCAAAAGAGCCTTTGTCTGCTTGAGCAATTCTTCTATGGCTTCCTTGCCTGTTCCGGAGACGGCCTGATAAGTTGAAACCACAACTCTCCTGACCTTTACAGCATCGTGAATCGGCTTTAGGACCAGAACCATTTGGATGGTTGAACAGTTTGGATTAGCAATTATCCCCTTATTCTTATACATGCCGATTGCTTTCCGATTTACTTCCGGAACTACCAAAGGAATATCAGGCACCATTCTGAATGCGCTTGTATTGTCAATTACTACACATCCTGATGCAGCGGCTATGGGGGCAAAGCGCTCAGAGATGCTCCCGCCAGCTGAAAAAAGCCCAATATCAATTCCTGAGAATGATTTTTCATTCAACACATAAACAGGAACTGACTTCCCTCTAAATTTCAGTTTCTTCCCAGCTGAACGCTCTGAAGCCAGCAGTGTCAAATTACGGACGGGAAATTTCCGTTCTTCCAGGATCCTGATCATCTCGTTGCCGACAACACCCGTAGCACCGACGACTGCAACATTATAAGACTTCACAAATTTGTCCTTCTTCATAGCTTGTCTAAAACACCAGACTGTAAAAAGAACGCTCTCTCTAAACGATTCACTCTATATAGAGGCAGAGCGTCTTATAGTTTTCATATCTTTTATTGCTGCCTTTTCATCGCGCGCTTTGTATGAATGCGCACAGCTCTGGCCTTCCATTCCGTGTATACCTTTTTTCCAATCTTATAAAGCGCCCACGTCGGACCGGATAGACTGTAACCGAAGGCAAAGGTAAACAGCATGATCTGCGGCTCTGCGATGACTATAATCAAAATAAACACAATCAAAACAAAGGACATAAAAGGTTTTCTGGAAAAGAAGTTAAGGTCTTTAAAGCTGTAATACTTTATGCTGCTCACCATCAGCAGTGATAGAGCGATGACACCTATCAAAATGGTCAGATCATTGAACCTCCCTTCACCACCCAGGTAGTAATAAAGCAATACCCCCGTTGCAACAACAGCTGCAGCTCCGGGTATCGGCAGCCCATTGAAAACCTTGCTTTCAATCAAGCCTATCTGAATGTTGAATCTTGCCAGCCTCAATGCGCCACAAACAACAAAGAGGAATGATGCAAGCCATCCCCATTTCCCGTATATCGAAAGTGCCCATGTATAGGCGAGAATCGATGGAGCAACACCGAAGGCTACCAGATCCGACAGAGAGTCGTATTCAGAACCGAATTTGCTTGTCGTATTTGTCATCCTCGCTATTCTGCCATCTAGGCCGTCCAAGACAAAGGCCAATAAGATGGGTGCAGCAGCAAGCCAAAAATCGCCTTTCGTGGACGCGACGATAGAATAGAATCCACAAAAAAGGCTCCCCGTCGTAAAGAGGTTGGGCAATAAATATATACCCTTTCTTACACGCTCTCTCTTAAATGTGGAATCTTTTTTCATTTTAGCCATCCTATAAGTGTCTCTCCCGCCTTTACTTTATCGCCAACTCTAATGGATATTATCGCATCGGGAGGCAGAAAGACTTCAATACGTGAGCCAAATCGTATTAGGCCGAATCGCTCACCCTTGCGTACATGCATTCCTTCCTTAACCCAACACTCTATCCTTCTTGCAATCAATCCGGCTATCTGTACGGTTAAAATTTTTCCCCCATCATCCGTTTTGATAAGAACCGAATTTCTTTCATTAAGCTCTGATGCCTTGTCCAGATTTGCCGAAAAAAAATTTCCTTTGTTATATTCTATGGTGCCCACTGTCCCGGTATACGGTATGCGGTTAACATGAACGTTAAATACGTTCATAAATACACTTATCTTCTGTGCCGGACCTTCGAGAAAATCGTTCTCTACGACGTTTTCTATCTTTATGATCTCACCGTCTGCCGGAGATATTACAGCTTTCGCGCCATCAGCAAACTCACGCTCCGGATTCCTGAAGAACCAGGCAACAAAGCACGTGACGATAAAGAATATCGACGCCGCCCAGACTATACCGAAAAGGGAAAAAACTAAAGTGAAAATACCAAGTGGTATGATGAATGGAAGACCCTCACGGACTATGATGCTGTTATGATTCATTTATTATTGCACAATATTAATAATCCCATGAATGGTCGTCTCATGCTTCTTGCGCCTGTCAACGGTACTTTGCAAGGATTCTGTAAATCTGCTCCTTCCCCCGCAGTTTTCTTTTCTGCAGGTTCTTCTTCTCAATTTCCTCTTCTGCCGTCAAATAGATACGTTTATTAAAATTTTCAAGATCTGCTTCGAGTTTTATGTGATCCTCAACGTAGCTCTTCAGCTCCTCATCCTGATTAATATATTTCTTGATCAAGAGCTCATCGGCCTTTTCCATGCACCGTACCCCCTATGCAGTATTTTTATATTAATCAACAATCTTTGTCAATATTTCATATTCGAAAATGAGGTAACATCTTCCCTTCTACTTGTAAGATTTTACCGTAAGAAACGTTTCATTTCTGCTTCCGACGCGCGGAGATATACAGGCGCAAAAGTAACGGAATCCAGAACATCTCCCTCAAAATATTTTTTCTTACCCAGGACACCTACGACCGCTGCTCTCACATACTGATGGCAACCGGATGCAAAATAGCACTTTCCCGGCAACATGTCACTGATGAGTCCTGCGTATTTTACAGATCCATCACCCACGAATATAACCTCTTCGTCAATGCACTGTAAAAATCCCCGGACGGCGGTCACCCTTTCGCTTTTTATTTCCTCCAATGTATAATCCTGTGCGGTCCTGTAGAGAGCCGTATATACCTGGTCCTTCTTTGCGTCGAGCATAGGACAGACTATGATTTTCGAGCATGTGATATTGAATGCCAGGGCTTCCAATGTTGATACACCCGCAATCGGCTTTTCCGTCGCCAGGGCAAGTCCTTTTATGGTACTTGCGCCAACGCGAAGCCCCGTAAATGAACCCGGGCCTATTGTGAACGCAAAGAGATCTATCTCGTTCAGTTCTATGCGTGAAAGTCTCAATAAGTGATGCAAGGCGGGCAACAAGACCACGGAGTGATTAACATCGAGATTGAAGAATGTCTCGGAAAGGACGTCGTCATCCCGGAGAAGCGCAATACTGGCGCTTTTTGAAGAGGTGTCAACTGCTAAAATCAACATGTCTACCGTGTGAAAAATCTGTTAAAGTCGTCGAACCATTTAATGTTAAGTCTTTCTATGTCCATAATGAAAACGAATATCATGAGGGCGATAAGAATGACCAGGCCGATCTGCTGGGCCATCTCTCTCCACTTAATATTGATTTCTCGGCCTGTTACGGCTTCCACGAGATAGAAGAGGAGATGACCGCCATCAAGGATGGGAATAGGCAAGAGGTTTAGGATAGCAAGGTTTATACTTAGCAGGGCCATAAACAACACGAATGGTATGATGCCCTCCTTGACCTGGGCCCCTGCAATCTGCGCAATCATAATGGGACCGCCAAGGGTTCTTGGAGATACGACACCTTCAAAAATCTTAATAATACTTAGCACTGTCAGTTTACTTATAAACCATGTCTGTTTGAGGCTGGTCCAAAAGGCCAGAAATGGGTTCATCCTCTCAACAACGGCGTGTTCCGGTGAAGGACTTACACCTATTTTGTAAGACTCGATTTCTTCACCAAAAATATTCTTTGCCTTGTACAGCCTCGGCTTTAAGAGAATGTCCCTCAATTGTTCGCCTCTTGTTATTGTCATACGTAATTCCTTGCCATCGCTTTTACTGATAATTTCAGCAAGCCTTTCCCACCGCGTGATTTCTTTACCATCGATGGTGGCAATTACGTCACCTTCCTTGATGCCGGCTTCAAATGCCGGAGACCCCTCCTGCACACCGCTTATATAAGTAGTCAGGGTTGGGACTCCAACCATGTAAACAATCGTGAAAATCAGTATGGCAAGCAGAAAATTGAAGATTGGCCCGGCGGCAACAATTGCCGATCTTTTCAAAACCGATTGATTGAAAAAAGACCTTTTTTCGTCTTCCTCCGGGAGCTTCTCATTCTCCGACTCTCCCAAAAGCTTTACGTAACCTCCGAGCGGTATCAATGAAATGCGATACTCTGTCTCCCCTATCTTCTTCCCTACTAACTTGGGCCCGAATCCGAGAGAAAATTTCAATACACCTACACCCGAATATTTAGCCGCCAGAAAATGGCCAAACTCATGGGCAAAAATAAGAATGCCCAGAAGAATAATAACGGATACAATGCTTATACCTAACACGATAGAACTTTTATCCTCTCAATGGTTTTTTTTGCAATATCCCTTGCCCAAAGATCCGCTTCCATTATCTCTTTCAATTCGGGATGCTCTTTCCGCTTGTGACGGGAAAGCGCCTCTTCTACTACATTAGCTATGTCGGGAAACCTAAGGGCATTCTCCAAGAATGCTTGCACGGCCACCTCGTTGGCAGCATTCAGGACAGCAGGCGCAGTGCCCCCCGCCTTTCCAGCTTCATAAGCAAGCCTCAAGCATGGAAATTTTTCCATATCGGGTCTGAAGAATTCAAATACTCGAACCTTCAATAAATCAAGAAAAGGCTCAATGCGGGCAAGTCTTTCGGGAAAAGACAGGGCATAGGCTATGGGAATGCGCATATCCGGCACGCTTAGTTGTGCTATTACAGATCCGTCGCAGTATTCTACCATGGAATGGATGACGCTCTGCGGATGAATGTGCACCTCAATACGGTCAATGTCAACGGAAAAAAACCACCGCGCCTCAATGACCTCAAGACCCTTGTTCATCATGGAAGCCGAATCCACTGTAATCTTTCGTCCCATCTGCCAGGACGGATGTTTCAAAGCGTCCACAGGTTTTACGTCTGCAAGTTTTTCCTTCGGTAGATGGAAAAACGGACCGCCCGACGCAGTCAGAATAATTCGTCTGATATCAGATCCTCTGTGGCCCATGATGCATTGAAAAATTGCGCTATGCTCGCTGTCTACTGGCACAATCTTTACGCCCTTCTCACGTGCCCTTTCAATAACAAGGGAACCTGCCATCACCATTACTTCCTTATTGGCCAGCGCGATGTCCTTTCCCGCCTCGTTGGCTTCCATAGTGGGAATGAGACCTGCGGAACCCACCATGGCAGATACAACCATGTCTGCTTCGCTTACACATGCGACATCACGGTAACCGCCTGCTCCGTGCACGATCTCGATTCCTCTCGCAGGCTTTATGATATTTTTAAGTGTTTTGGCATGCTTCTCATCAATTACCGCGACAACCTTTGGCTTGAATCTCGCAATTTGTTCCGCCAAGAGGCTGACATTTTTGTATGCCGTAAGGCCAACAACTTTGAATCGATCAGGGTTGTTCGCTATGACGTCTAAGGCACTAACTCCGATGGAACCTGTCGAACCCAGTATAGATATATTCTTCATGTCTTCAAAACCCATGAATTTAAAAACAGTGCTTTGCCCTGCAAAAGGAAAGAGTACTTCCTATGATGCAGTCAAAAATAACCTATAGTAGTAAACGTATGGCGCAATAAAAATCAAACAATCCAGCCGATCCAGTAAGCCCCCGTGTCCAAGAACAAGGGAACCGGAATCTTTTACCCCGGAAGCTCTCTTGATAACGGATTCGCAAAGGTCGCCCAGTTGTCCCATTACGCCTCCCGAAAGCCCAAGGGCTGCGGCATGGAAGACAGGAAGCCGCGGGAGAAAAAAATGCTGGAACAATACGCAGCCGACAATGCTTCCTATCAGCAATCCCACCGTCCCTTCCACGGTCTTGCCCGGACTTACCACAGGCATCAGTTTTCTCTTCCCTATACTTCTGCCAACATAGAATGCTGCTATATCGCCGGAAAAGGCCAAGATCAGAATAAAGAATATCCACAAAATCCCGTCTTCGGAATGCCTCAGGAGAATGAAATGTGACAGCATAAATGGTATATAAATAAAACCAAGTACGAGCTTGCTTACTGAAACTAAGTCAATGGAATGACCGTCCATGCCAACAAGAGAAAGAGAAAAGGCAACTGACATAGAAAATGCAATGACAGCCAGCACAACACGTAGATCACCTGAAAAAACGGCCAGCGGAATTAATACGGCAATAATGAGACCCTGCAATTTTTCCCGTACAAATCCTTCATTAAATACCATCCTGTTATACTCAATTACGGCTCCAAGAATAATGATTATAATAAAAGCGGCAAACACCACTTCCGAACCATATAATATAATGGCAACGAGTAACGGTACAGCTATAATCCCAGATATCCATCTCTTTGTGTGTGGAGTCATCCTGTATATGCTCCATCCCTGTATAACTGGCTACTCGTCAATCCGAATCTCCTCTCCCTCCGCTGAAACTCAACAATTGCTTCTATGAGATGCTTCCTTCGAAAATCGGGCCAAAGGACATCAGAGAAATAAAATTCGGTATAAGCAGACTGCCACAATAAGAAATTGCTCAACCTGTATTCGCCGCTCGTTCTTATCAGCAGGTCCGGATCGGGAATATCAGCCGTATATAGATACTTCGAAAACAACTCTTTCGTCAGATCCTGGGGAGCGATCTCTCCGTCCTGACAGTCTCTTAATATGCCTTTTACAGCCTCAACGATTTCATCCCTTCCACCATAGCTTAGGGCCAGATTAAGAACCATCCCATTGTTATGGGCCGTCTTATCAATTGCCTCTGCGAGCATATTTCTCACGGGTCCGCTCAATGAGCCGATATCACCGATAGCTACTAATCGGATGGCGTGACGCAGCATCTCGTCAAGCTCCGATCGCAGGTATTTATCCAATAAATCCATCAGTGCATCCACTTCTTCCCGGGGACGAAGCCAATTTTCAACAGAAAATGCATACAAGGTAAGATATTTTATACCGATCTCGCGGCAAGCCTTTACTACGACCTTTACTGATTTGGCGCCTCTCTTATGACCCGCTATCCTCCCGAAGGCATGCTTTTCCGCCCATCTGCCGTTACCGTCCATGATTATGGCGATGTGTTGGGGCAATTTCTTATAGTCAATTTTTTTCATCGGACGAAATACCTTTTTTGAATATCTTCGGATAGTTAATATTTAGTTCAAGTAGCACAATCAACGATAAAGTTCAAGACATGCAAGAAAAAGCGGGCGTTAGAAAGTCTTCAAAAACAGCAGTGACAGCCAGGCAAGTATAATTTACATCACTCCTAAAACAAAGAAGGAGCCATAAGGCTCCCCGGTATCCTTTGTTCGCGGTATAGAATTCATATTTCCATGATTTCCTTTTCCTTGGCAGCAAGGATACCGTCGGTTTTCTTAATGTATTTATCCGTTATCTCCTGAACTTCTTCCTGGTACTGATAAAATTCATCTTCCGAGATGTCATTGTCCTTCTTCAGGGTCTTGAACTGGTCATTTGCGTCCCTTCTGACATTTCTCAAATTTATCTTGCACTCCTCGGCGATCCTCTTTACTACCTTTGCCAGTTCCTTTCTACGCTCTTCTGTCAGCGGCGGAATAGAAAGGCGTATCACTTTCCCGTCATTCGCCGGCATCAAACCAAGATCAGATTTCTGTATAGCCTTTTCTATATTTCCTATATTGCTGTTGTCCCAGGGTGATATAAGTATTAGGCGGCTCTCTGGTATGGAAAGTGTAGCCACCTGGTTGAGTGGCGTGGGAACGCCGTAATAGTCCACTTTAATACCATCCAACAGTGACAGTGACGCCCTCCCCGTCCGCACTTTACTCAGGGACTTTTCGTAAGCATGGATTGTTTTTTCCATATTATCCTTTAATTCGTCAAAGACAAGATCCTTCATGTCAACCTCTAACTCTCGTTCCCATATCTTTGCCGCAAATCACGCGTTTGATATTGCCCTTCTTCTGCAAGTTAAAGACGACGATAGGAAGACTGTTCTCTCTGCATAGAGAAATAGCAGTTGCATCCATAACCTTCAAGTGTCGCGTCAATATATCATTATAAGAAATTTCCGTGAACATCTTCGCATCACTGAACGCAATGGGATCTTTATCATAGACCCCTTCCACTTTGGTTGCCTTCAGAATAACATCGGCCTTTATCTCTACGGCCCTTAAGGAAGCGGCAGTATCCGTAGTGAAATAAGGTTTGCCTGTGCCGCCTGCAAATATAACAACCCTCCCCTTTTCCAGATGACGCACAGCCCTCCTTTGGATAAATGGTTCCGCAACTTCTTTCATTTCAATTGCGGTTTGAACTCTCGTGACTATACCAAGTTGTTCAAGGGCGCTCTGCAATGCAAGGCTGTTTATTACTGTCGCCAGCATACCCATATAATCCGCGGAAGTTCGATCCATTCCTCTCTCGTTAGCTTCAAACCCGCGAAATATATTGCCACCGCCGACCACGACGCCTATCTGGACACCAAGTTTTGCAACATCCCTAATTTCTCCTGCAATGCTCGCTACGGCATCGAGGTCTATCCCATAAGAGCCCTTTCCCATAAGGACTTCGCCACTCAATTTCAGAAGGACTCTCTTATAGACAGGTTTATTCATCATCTCTTTTTCAATCGGCACCCAGCTGGTACCTCATGAATCTTCTAATTACAATATTTTCTCCGGTCTTGGCGATCATGTTATTAACCAGCGTGGCAACGGTAATGGCCGTATCTTTTATGAATTTCTGATCGACGAGGCAGACATCTTCATAATACTTCTTCAGCTTACCCTCTATGATCTTGTCCCATATCTTCTCAGGCTTTTTTTCCGCCAAAGCCTGGCTTTTGTAAATCTCCTTCTCCCGGTCCAGGATATCGGGAGGTATATCTTCAGACTTCAGATACCTGGGGTTCGCCGCAGCTATATGCATGGTCAGTTCTTTCGCCAGGAGTCGGAAATCATCCGTTTTGGCAACGAAATCGGTTTCGCAATTAAGCTCTACCATGACACCTATTTTCCCCCCCATATGGATATATGAGGCAATGACCCCATCTTTTGCCGCCTTTGATGATCTCTTCGTCGCGGCAGACATGCCCTTCTTACGCAAAAAGTCGATTGCCTTTTCGAAATCTCCGCCAGACGTAGTCAGAGCTTCCTTGCAATCCATCATGCCGGCGCCTGTTTTATCTCTCAGCTCTTTAACCATTGATGATGTAATGCTCAATTTATTTTACCTCCCGCCAAAATTCTCACTTTGATTGACGCTTTTTATCTGCTTCAAAATCTTCTTCAAAATCAATTATTCCACCCTTTGTTTCCACAGACTCAGGAACATCCGCTTCCACATCTTCGCCTTTCTCAGAGGGTAGGGAACCTGCTTCCTTGTCGGTATCGGCCTGCACATGCTCCTCGAACTTCTTCTTACCTTCGATCACGGCCTCTGAAATTTTCGAAGAAAAAAGCTTGATTGCCCTGATCGCGTCGTCGTTACCGGGAATAATATAGTCTATGTCGTCGGGATCGCAGTTTGTATCAACTATAGCCACTATAGGAATCTTCAATTTTTGCGCCTCTTTCACGGCAATACTCTCGCGCTTGGGATCAACGACAAACAAACCACCGGGAAGACGTTTAATTATTTTTATCCCGCCCAGGACTTTTTCAAGCTTGTTCATTTCTTTCTGAAGCTTCATTATCTCTTTCTTCGGAAACGCCTTGATGCTGTCATTAGAAAACATCTTCTCCAGAAAATTCAATCTCTCAATTCTCTTATTGATGGTATTAAAATTGGTCAGCATCCCGCCCAGCCATCTCTGATTGACGTAAGGCATCCCGCACCGCTCCGACTCTTCCTTAACTGCTTCCTGCGATTGCTTCTTGGTTCCTACAAAGAGAAGCTCTCCGCCGGCTGCCACCATATCGACTACGAAATCATATGCGGCCTGGAACATCCCCACTGTCTGTTGGAGGTCTATGATATAAATTCCGTTTCTCGCTCCAAATATGTAAGGCTTCATTTTCGGATTCCACTTGTTAGTCTGATGACCGAAGTGAACACCCGCCTCAAGTAACAACTTCATTGATATACTTGCCATATTCCAACTCCTTCTCGTTTTTTTACCGCCATCCCTATCTCTTTGTACGGGGAACTTTCCGCTCTGAAAAGCAACGCCCCGCCAATCAAAGGATGTGTGAAATCCGCGCAGAGTTAGCACAAAGATTTTAAATTAGCAAGCAAAAAAGGCAAATGCAAAAGCCGCTCAACGCGCGTCGGGATATTTTTTGCGATTGTCGGACTTTGACAATTTCATAGAATTAGGTGCGATAGTGGGCGTTGATTTTGATGTAGTCAAAGGTCAAATCAGAAGTGCATATTCTGTGCGATTTATTCCCCATACCCAGCCTTAAAAACACCTTAACATTTGTCCTGGACATGATTTCTAAAAGCTCCTTTTCATGGCCATCTATACCTTTTCCATTAGCAAATACCGGAATTTCTTCAAAGTATAGTCTAACCGCATCAACAGGAATATTAATGCCACAAGAGCCGGCAGCCGCTATTATTCTGCCCCAGTTGGGATCGCCACCGTAAAAAGCGGTTTTGACCAGGTTTGAGTTAGCTACGGCATAGGCAACTTTTTTTGCATCTGCTATCGAACCTGCCTCTTCAACGATTACTTCGATAAATTTTGTTGCCCCCTCACCATCCCTTACGATAGCATCTGAGAGATCAGACATTACACCGAAAAGCATTTCTCTAAACAAAGATAAGCCATTGGAAGCCCCTTTCAGCTGCTTGTTACCGGCCATACCATTCGCCAGAATTATCGCTGTATCGTTCGTGCTCATGCACCCATCCACCGTTATTGCATTAAAACTCCTGTCTACGGCCTGTTTAAAAACCTTATTCAGGATATGAGCATCGATGTCTAGGTCGGTCATGGCAAAGGCAAGCATGGTCGCCATATTAGGCTCTATCATGCCCGCTCCCTTCGCAATTCCGCATACAGAAACTTCTTTAGAACCGATCACGCTCTTCCGGCAAGACATCTTGGGAAATTTATCTGTTGTCATGATCGCCTCTGCAGCCGCAGGAATGCCATTTGGATGCAGGCCCCCAACTAGCCCTTCCATGCCTTCTTTGATATTTCTTACAGGAGGCCTGTGTCCAATTATTCCGGTAGATGCCACTAAAACGAGTTCATCGGCGATATTCAGGTTGTCAGAAGCGCATCTAGACATGTCCAATGCGTCGGCGTATCCAGCTTCGCCCGTCGCCGCATTGGCATTACCGCTATTCGCCAGGATCGCTTGAGCCACGCCCGATTTTATCCTTTCCATATCAAGGATAACCGGTGCTGCCTTAAAGCAATTTCTCGTAAACACTGCCGATGCCCTTGCGGGTACCACGGAAAAAATAAGGGCGATGTCCTTAATGCCATTTTCCTTAATGCCTGCATGAATGCCATTTGCCAGAAAACCCGGAACGGCGTATGTATCCGACTCTTTAGAGATCATAAAGCACCTTATTTTAGAGGTCTATCAAAAAAATTCTCACGTCTGTTGCACGTCTTTTCACTGTCCGCAGCACTTCTTATATTTCTTCCCGCTGCCGCACGGACAGGGATCATTTCTCCCCACCTTTTTCGTGTCTCTCTTCACGGTAGATGTCTCCGTCGTCTGCTCCCCACGACTCATGATATAATCCTGGCTGGCCTCTTCCCGCATTTCTTCGATCTCTTCTTGCCTCTGGATTCTGACGATGCAGAGTTTTTCGATGGTATCCTCCTTAATGCGGTGGATCATTTCCATGAACATTTCATAACCCTCTTTCTGGTATTCCCGGACAGGGTCCTTCTGACCGTAACCCCTGAGGCCAATTCCTTCCTTTAAGTGATCCATGCTCAGGAGATGATCTTTCCAGTGAAAATCAATAGCCTGCAACATGATTACCTTCATCAGATAATCCATTACGGGTTTGCCGTATTCCTCCTCCTTTTTTCTCAGCAGGCTCTTTGCAGCGTCAATCAAAGTATCTTCAATGGCGTCCCTGCTGAGATTTCTTCCCGTCTCAGTGAGATTCAATCGCAAAGAAAATTGCTTGAAAACAATATCGTCCAATCCCCTCAGGTTCCATTCTTCTGGATGGGACTTCTCATCTACGTACTCAGAGACTATTTGCTCGACGAGTTCTTCAAGCATCTCTTCCACATCCGACCACAGATCCTCTCCCTTAAGCGCTCTCTTGCGTTGTTCGTAAATCACCTGTCTCTGCCTGTTCATTACATCGTCAAATTCCAGCAGGTGCTTGCGGATGTCAAAATTATGAGCCTCGACCCTTTTTTGCGCGTTTTCGATAGCCTTTGAAATCAGGTTGTGCTCAATCGGCTGATTCTCTTCCATGCCGATCCGGTCCATTATGGACGAGATTCTCTCTGCACCGAATATGCGCAGAAGATCATCCTCGAGGGCAAGATAGAAGCGAGAAGACCCCAAATCTCCCTGTCGCCCCGCCCTGCCCCTGAGCTGATTGTCGATGCGGCGGCTTTCATGCCTTTCCGTCCCTAGGATGTGGAGTCCACCCAACTCGGCGATACCTTCGCCGAGTTTTATGTCGGTTCCGCGGCCCGCCATATTCGTTGATATAGTCACCATGCCCGGCTGCCCCGCCTGGGCAATGATCTCCGCTTCCTTCTCATGATGCTTGGCGTTCAGGACGTGGTGTTTGATCCCTGTCCGCGAAAGATATCTGCTTAGGACTTCGGATTTTTCGATGGATATCGTACCTACAAGAACGGGCCTTTTTTCCTTGTGCAGTTCCTTAATCTCCTCGATGACGGCGTTAAATTTTTCTGCTTCAGTCTTGTAAATCACATCGGAATTATCTACCCTTATCATGGGCATATTGGTTGGAACCACGAGAACATCGAGGTTGTAGATCTTATTGAATTCGGCAGCCTCCGTATCTGCCGTGCCTGTCATTCCCGCAAGCTTCTTATACATCCTAAAGTAATTCTGGAAGGTTATTGCTGCAAGTGTCTGATTTTCCCTCTCTATTTTAACTTTCTCCTTCGCTTCCAGGGCCTGATGCAGACCGTCACTATACCTTCTTCCCGGCATGACCCTGCCTGTAAACTCATCAACAATTATGACCTGGCCCTCCTTGACCAGATAGTCAACATCGCGCCTGAAGAGCGTATGGGCCTTCAATCCCTGATTTACGTGGTGAAGAAGCTCCATATTCCTCGGCTCAAAGAGGTTCTGGACCTTCAGATAACCTTCGACCCTGGCGACGCCTTCCTCCGTAAGCACCACGGTCCGGCTCTTCTCATCGATAGTGTAATCCTTGTCCCTTCTCAATCTAGGTATTACCTGATTGATCCTGTAGTATTTATCGGTAGATTCGTCTGACGCACCCGATATTATAAGAGGTGTTCTCGCCTCATCGATGAGGATGCTGTCCACCTCGTCAACGATGGCATAACTGAATTCCCTCTGAACATAATCGTCAAGGCTGAACTTCATATTATCGCGCAGGTAATCGAACCCGAATTCATTATTTGTACCATAGGTGATATCGGCATTATATGCCTTTCTTCTTTCATCATCATCCATGCCATGAACAATGACCCCCACTGTGAGGCCGAGGAATTTGTAAATAGGCCCCATCCACTCTGCATCTCTCTTCGCCAGATAATCATTTACAGTAACAAGATGGCAACCTTCCCCGGACAGGGCATTCAAATAAAGGGGCATGGTAGCTGCCAGGGTCTTTCCCTCCCCGGTTTTCATCTCCGCAATCTTCCCCTCATTTAATACAAGGCCTCCTATAACCTGAACATCAAAAGGGCGCATCAGGACGGTTCTTCTCGCTGCTTCCCGGGCAACGGCAAATGCCTCCACCAGGATATCGTCGAGTTCTGCACCACCGCTCAGCTGTTCCTTGAAATATGGCGTCTTCGCCCTTAGTGCCGCATCACTTAAGCTCATCATGGTGGGCTCAAGATCGTTCACTTCCTCAAGGATGAAAGACAGTCGTTTTAATTCTCTGTCATTCTTGCTGCCTATCACCTTTCCCAGTAAAGACCCAAGCATACATAATCCTCTCAAAAAAAAACCGGCATAAAACCGGGCTGCTGCATAACAAACAACGATCCGTCCCGTGTAATACGCGCGGGCAGGCAAATCTAATTTAAATATTTCCTCGGATTAACAGGAATGCCGTTTAGTGTCACAGAGTAATGGAGATGCGAGCCTGTACTTCGTCCGGAATTCCCAACATAACCGATGAGGTCTCCTCTCTTAACCATGTTCCCCTGTTTCACGGCAGACCTCAATAGGTGACCGTACCAGCTCGTCATCCCGTGTCCATGATCTACCTTAACCATGAGTCCCACATCCCGGTCATAAGATATCTCAGAAACTAAACCGTCCGCGGGAGCCACCACGTGTACGCCCATTCGCGTCGCAATATCAATTCCCTTGTGAAATTCTCTCGCTCCGGTAAGCGGTGATGATCTATATCCAAACTCCGATGTAACCCAACCCTGGACAGGCCAAACAGACGGCGTCGCAGCAAGTATGGATTTCTGCTTTTTAAGAAATTTAAATAATTCGCTAAAACTCTTCTTCTGCTCGACTGCATCTTTCGACAGTTGATCAACATTTTGATCGATCTTGGCAATGACCATCCGCTGGTCAGTCTCGCCCCGTGAGTTTACCCCTGTCTCGTCGTTTATAGAACCACCGGCGCCGAGAATCTGCCCCTTGTAGCGCCAATCGTCGACGTTAGCCATGGACCTGATATCCTTATCGAGCTGATTGAGTTCTTCCATCCTCATGGTAAAGTTATTTACCTTTTCCACCAGGCCATCGATCTGCACTTTTTGTTCTTTTGTCTGCCTCCTCAATCTTTCCAGCTCAACCTTGTCTCTCTTCATCCTGATGTAATCGTAATATGTATACATGGATGCCAGAATGACGGCCATTACACACAGTCCGACGCCCTTCAAAACCTTGTTTGAAAGAGTAATTTTTTTAGCAGAACTTTTTCTCTTTGGGATTATCAGGAAGGTATAAAAATTCTTTGGCATCTTTATTCCTTTCGGGTATCCTCGAGACAAACAGGGGAAGTAAATTACCACAATCATACCAGTTGTCAAGCGAAGTTTATTCTTCTTTTAGAAAATTGACTTGACTTTGCAAAGGGGAATACGCTACACACCGCAAACATCTTTACCAATTGTTACCGGTAGCCATAGAAAGGAGTTCTCATGTCAAAATATGAACCTAACTCATTAAGAAATATAGCTATTGTGGGACACGGAGCGACAGGCAAAACATCTCTTTGTGAGTCCCTCCTTTTCATCGCCGGTAAAACGGACAGGCAGGGTAGGGTTGATGATGGAACTTCCTCTATGGATTTTGAACCGGAAGAGCAGAAACGTCGTATTTCAATCAGTGCAGCAACAAATTTTTTCGAATGGGAGAAGCATAAAATAACCATCCTCGATACGCCGGGAGATTCCACTTTCTCCTATGATACGAAGAATTGTCTCCGCGTAGCTGATGGTGCCGTCGTTGTCATAGATGCTGTCGGTGGCGTCGAATTTCAAACCGAGAAGGTCTGGGAATACGCTGACGAGTACAAGCTTCCGCGAGTTGTTTTTGTCAGCAGAATGGACCGTGAACGTGCCGATTTTTTTGCATGTATGGAGACTATTAAGAACCGCTTGGGCAAAAAGGCTACACCCGTAGTACTGCCCATCGGCAAGGAGGACAAATTCGAGGGAGTAGTAGACCTCGTATCCAATAAGGCCCTCATTTTTGACGGAACCAGCGGCAAGTATAAAACGGCCGATATTCCCGCGGATATGAAGGATGCCGTGGAAAAATACCGCGAGACCATGGTGGAAGATATCGCAGAGTCTGACGAACAACTGATGGACAAATATTTGGATGCAGGCGAGCTTAGCGTTGATGAACTTAAGGCGGGTCTGAAAAAAGGACTTATATCATCAAGTCTGATACCTGTCGTGTGCGGATCTGCAATAAAGAATATCGGCATCGCCCCCCTTATCAATCTGGTGATAACTGCCCTCCCCTCCCCGTTGGAACGCGGCCCTGTCACGGGGAAGAAGCCCGGTAAAGACGACGTGGAAACGAGGAATCCTGAAGAATCAGCCCCCTTTTCCGCCATTGTGTTCAAGACCATTGCCGACCCTTACGCGGGCCGGCTAACTTTGTTCCGCGTATTCTCGGGAACAGTTACCTCTGATTCAAATTTTTACAATTCCTCCCGGAAAATCACGGAAAGGTATGGAAATGTCTTTTTCCTGGAAGGAAAGAGCCAGAAACCTGTTGAGTCTCTCGTTCCGGGAGATATCGCCGCTGTTGCAAAGCTTAAAGAGACATCCACTGGAGATACAATATGCAATGAAAAAGCGCCCATAATTTTTGAGAAAGTCATTCCACCGCCACCAATCATGTCCTTTGCCGTAGCGCCCAAGAGCAGGGGAGATGAAGACAAGATAGTATCCTCAATCAACCGCATAATAGAGGAAGACCCCACCCTCACTTTCAGGCGGGAAGAGCAGACCAAAGAAATGATCCTCTCCGGAATGGGGCAGGTACACATCGAGGTCTCTGTCGAAAAGATTAAGAGGAAATTCGGCGTGGAACTGACATTGAAGACGCCCAAGGTTCCCTACAAGGAAACGATCAAAGGCAAGACCAATGTGCAAGGCAAGTATAAGAAGCAGTCCGGAGGGCGCGGGCAATTTGGCGACTGCTGGCTCGACATAGAACCTCTTCCGCGAGGTGGGGGTTTTGAATTCGTAGACAAGATCGTCGGCGGCGTCATTCCCCAACAGTACCGGCCTGCCGTTGATAAAGGGATTATCGAAGCCATGTCTGAAGGCGTTCTTGCCGGGTACCCTGTTGTTGACGTGAAGGTTTCTCTCGTGGACGGGTCTTACCACACAGTCGACTCGTCGGAAATGGCATTCAAGATAGCAGGCTCAATGGGCTTTAAGAAAGGTGTACTGGCCTGTCAGCCGGTGCTGCTTGAACCCATTGTCAATATAGACATTGAGATCCCCGACGAGTACATGGGGGACGTCATAGGTGATTTGAATGGCCGCCGCGGCAAAGTCCTAGGAATGGAATCAAAAGGCCCGAACAGAATCATAAAGGGACAGGTTCCCCTTGCAGATATCCTGAGATACGCGCCTGATCTGCGATCAATGACGAGCGGCAGAGGCACATTCACATACGAGCACTCACATTACGAAGAGGTACCGCCATTCATCGCAGAGAAGATTATCGCGGAATCGAAGAAGGAACAGCAATAGATTGGAAATTCACGCGGGTGTCATAACCATAAGCGACAAAGGGTTCCGGGGGGAGCGGGAAGATAAGAGCGGTCAGAAAATCATTGAGATGTTGAAAGATGCGGGAATTGATGTCGCATGTATCAAAATAATACCCGATGAGAAAGATCAGATAAAAGAAACTCTGGTCGACTTTGCCGATAAGAAGAACATTCCTCTTATTATAACAACAGGCGGTACTGGTGTCAGTCCGAGGGATGTGACTCCCGATGCGACTCTGGAGGTGATCGACAGAGAAGTGCCCGGTATGGCAGAGGCAATGCGGCAGGCAAGCGCCGCCATAACGCCGCACGCAATGATCTCGCGCGCCGTTGTTGGAATCAGGGGCAAAGCGCTGATCGTTAATCTGCCCGGCTCTCCTAAGGCTGTTAGCGAAAACCTTGCGGTCATCCTGCCTGCACTGAAGCACGCCGTTGAAAAAATCAAGGGCGATGACGCTGAATGTGCGTCTTAAGATAGTTAAGAGCGTTATCTATGTGTGTGCCGGGCCAGAAGGTCCCTTTGCAACTGGGACATCTGCGAAATGCGCTGTGAGTATCATAAACGAAGGCTGGAACCATACCAGCAACGTCCTTTTTGTCTACCGCCACTAATGCCTCGTTACATCTCACGCAGATGCTGAACAACTGGCCCACATCAGCAGAGATAGACAGTTTTTCCATCACCTCCCAGAGCTGTTCCTGAACATGATCACTCCTAACCGTGACGAGCTTTCCGGAGAACTGCCTTGCTGCCATATCCTTTTTTCTCGTCAGAACAACTCTCCCTTCCCTTTCCGCCTTCCTCAAAAAATTTCGATCCGCTTCTCCCAGGTAAGATACGGTGTCGTAACCCAATATACGGAGCCACTTCGCCAGTTTCCCGAGGTTAGTATCCGTAATAAACTTCACGTCTCAAGACATTCCGCAATCTATCTGTTTCATGTTCATTGACGGTCAGGGGGGCCTTGCATCTCCTCCTCGCCGATCACTTCCTTCTTACTATCCCTGACCTCTCTTCTGAGTTCTCTGATCGTTCTGTTTAACTTGCTTATCGTCCTGTTCAATCTGAATCGCTCCACGATTCCCATAAACCCGGTAAAGACGACGCCACAGAGGAACGCTATAAAAATAAGCATATAGGCCGGCGCGGTTACATTGAAAAAATCATAGTAATGTAAGCGGATGGGAAGAGTATTCTCTAATGAAAAGGTAATTACAAAAAGTACAAGCAGAACAACAATTACAGTGTATATGACCTTCATCTCAGACCTCCGGACGATATTTTTCGAAATACGGCATAAGAAGCTCACATGTCTTGTATATGTCTTCGGGGATAACGCGTATATCTCCCACAGCGGTTATGAAGTTGGTGTCCCCGGACCATCTTGGCACAATGTGCACATGCATATGATCATCTATCCCAGCGCCCGCGGCTTTTCCCAGATTGATGCCGATGTTAAAGCCTTCGGGATTCATAGCCTTCTTCAGAATTTTAACTGACATATCCAGAAGGTCGAATATTTCCCGTTTTTCTTCGGGCAGGAGGTCTTCCATCTCACATATGTGTCTCCCGGGCACGATCATGAGGTGACCGCTATTATAGGGGTAACGATTAATCATTACGAACGCAAAATTCCCTTCAAAGAGCACAAGGTCATGACATCTAACCGATTCCTTGCAGAAAATACAGCCTGCCAGCCTTTCACCTTTAATGAATTCCATTCTCCAGGGCGCGTATATTTTTTCCATTTTTGTAACCCTAAATATAATTCAGCTCTATAATTTCCCCTCTAATCCCTTCCCCGATCTCCAGCATGCCAACGGTATTTCGAGATGCAAATCGCGTATCCATCGCCGATCCCGGATTGAAGAAGAGGATGCCGTCCTTAACCGCATTCGTTGCACGATGTGTATGACCGTATACGAGACAGTCCACGCGTCCTATTTCTTTTAGAAGCTTACTCTCAATGCCGAATGGCATCCCCCACCCATGAATTAGACCAACCTTATAATTGTTCAGATCCAGCACCAGCTTCTTGGGAAGAGACTGCCTTACGGAAGGCAGATCCATATTGCCACAGACCGCCTTCACTTCCTTGCCTGCAAATGAGTCGAGAACTCTTATATCAACCAAGTCTCCTGCATGTAAAATCAGATCAACATCGCGAAAATGATCTTTCAGAAGACGCGTTAGCCTTTCATCACAGCTGGTAAGATGGGTATCTGATATTACGCCTATCTTCACCCTCTAACTTCCTTAACATGTTTACGAAGAATTATATCGATACAGCTCAAAAAGACAAGCATTATTTGTATATGCCGGCGACTTATTGGCAGGACACATAGCAGGCATGAACCGGTAAATCAGAACGAACTCTTCCCGGCATTTGCACGTGCATTATATGTTCACTTGCCAGCGGTTTTAGTTTGACATTATGTTCTCACTTTTTATACTATTTGTCCAAAGGCTTAAGAAAGGAACTAATGACCGTGCTTGAATCCGCATTGGATAAGATGGCAGAAAACATCCTCAATCTTGATGAGGCATCCCTCACCAATCTATGGGAAAAATACAAAGCAAGAATGGAGCATTTCGAGGCAACGAAAGAGTGGGAGAAATCCGTTATCATCTTTTTCATCATCAATGCCGTGCGCGTGAAGAATCACATCTTTAACGAAAAAATGCTTGAACTCCAGAAGAAACAAGACAAGCCGCAGAAGCCGCCAAGGAAGAAGCCTGACTTGAAACTGGTTAAGTAAAGAGACATGGACAAGGCTGCCACAATTAAGAGAATTAAAGAACTCCGGGATTTAATCAAATACCACAACAAACGCTACTATCAACTCGATGACCCGGAAATATCCGACTTCGCGTATGACCATCTCTTGAAGGAGCTCATCGAATTGGAAGGGCGATTCCCGGAAACTGATGCGTCTGATTCCCCCTCACGGCGCGTGGGGGCGGCGCCATTGGACAAATTCAGCACGGTCTCGCACCTTACCCCGATGCTCAGCCTCGCCAATGCCTTTTCCGAACAGGATATATTAGATTTCGACGAACGTATTAAACGTTTCCTCGGTGCGGACGAAAAGATCACTTTCGTGGTTGAACCGAAGCTGGACGGCACAGCGGTTAATCTCTTTTATGAAAGCGGCGTATTTGCCGTCGGATCCACTAGAGGCGATGGAGAAAAAGGGGAGGATGTCACGCAGAATCTGAAAACCATTGATTCCATACCGCTCACCATGAAGAAAGTCAAGGAATCTCCAGTTCCGGAACGAATTGAAATCAGAGGAGAGGTGTACATCGAGATCGAGTCATTCAAGAAACTGAACAAACGCAGATTAAAGGAAGGCGAGCAGCCTTTTGCCAATCCTCGAAATGCTGCCGCCGGATCATTGCGGCAGTTGGATTCAAGGATAACGGCCAGAAGACCCCTGGAAATCTTCTGTTACGGTATTGGTCTGGTCACAGGAAAAACATTTAAGAGACATTGGGATGTCCTGCAAACCCTTACCCGATGGGGCTTCAGGGTCAACCCCCATGTCAAAGAGGCCAAAAATATCCATGAGTGTATCGCATACTATGACCACATCGATAAAATCAGGAAGGAACTGCCATACGAAATTGATGGCGTCGTGATCAAAGTAGACGATATCGAAATCCAGGAGCGGCTGGGCGCCGTATCCCGAAGTCCGCGGTGGGCCATTGCCTGTAAATTCGCCGCCACGCAGGAAACGACCATCATCGAAGACATCCGCGTGCATGTGGGACGGACCGGTGCGCTAACTCCCGTGGCCATCATGAAACCTGTCAGGGTCGGCGGCGTCACTGTGACCAGGGCCACGCTCCATAATATGTATGAGATTGAAAAAAAGGACATTCGCGTAGGAGACACCGTCATCATTCAGAGGGCGGGAGATGTCATCCCTGAAGTCGTAAAGGTCATTGAGTCGAAGAGAACCGGCAAAGAAAAGATGTTTATTATGCCAGCTACGTGCCCGGAATGCGGCTCACATGTTGTGCGCCTTGAGGGCGAGGCTGCCCACCGCTGCATCGGGCTGGTCTGCCCTGCTCAGATTAAGGAGCACATTACGCACTTTGCCTCGCGCGGCGGCATGGACATAGAAGGACTCGGCGATAAAATGGTTGCGCAACTGGTGGATACGAAGCTCATGCGTGACCCTGCCGATATCTACTTCCTCAAGAAGGAAAAGCTCCTCACACTTGAAAGGATGGCGGAAAAATCTGCCAATAACCTCCTTGCCGCCATAGAGAGGTCGAAAACACCGCCCCTGGAAAAATTCATCTATGCCCTGGGCATAAGACATGTGGGAGAACACATGGCGAGAGTCCTTGCCGGGTCATTCATTACACTTGACAGACTGATCGCGGCTGCGGAAGATGATCTTCTCGCGATCAGGGACATCGGACCTGAGGTAGCGAGCAGCATTACCAGCTTTTTCCGCGAGCAATCCAACAAAAGAGTCATTGAAAGATTCCGGAAAGCAGGCGTCAAGCCCGTTGAAAAATCCCGGCCTAAAGATACACGTCTGGAGGGAAAATCCTTCGTTTTCACGGGAACCCTGAGTAAGCTTACAAGAAACGAAGCGAAAGAGATTGTCGAATCCCTCGGCGCTTCAGCTACAGACTCGGTTACAAAGGCAACCGATTATGTCGTCGCCGGTGAATCACCCGGCTCAAAGATCGAGAAGGCAAGAGATTCGGGCATCAAAATCATCAACGAGAAAGAGTTCCTGAAACTTACCGGCAGGGAATGACAAGAATGAAGAGGATCCACGTTATCATCTCCGGCAGGGTACAGGGTGTTTTTTTCCGGGCGTATACCAGGGAGACTGCCGTGGCTTTGAAACTGACAGGATGGGTAAGAAATCTCCACGATGGCAGTGTTGAGGCTGTTTTTGAAGGAGATGATAAGAACGTGGAGTCAATGCTGGAATGGTGCAGAAAGGGGCCCCTGCACGCCGTTGTCAAGCAAGTTGACGCTACCGAAGAACCCTACAGCAGCGAATTCCGCGATTTCCGCATAACCTACTAACAGCGAAACTTCTTACTTCCCACCCCCTTAGCAAAGGGGGGGCGCTAGGGGGAATTCATTGAAACACGATGAATCCCTGCAATATTTTCAACGGAATTCCTTGAACGTCTCTTCAAAACCCTTCATTGAATTAACAATTGTGGCGTCATCTACACAGAAAGCGATCCGGAAATTACCGGGCCATCCGAAGCCCCTTCCTGGAACAGTCAGAATTTTTCTCTTCGTGAGGGCCCTGACGAATTCTATGTCATCGCCTTTAGGCGCCTTAGGAAAGAGGTAGAATGTCCCATCCGGTTTTATAAATTCATAACCGATGGATGAAAGGCCGTCGCATAGGAGCTCTCTCTTTTTCCTGTATTCCTCCACGTCCACTGTCATGCCCTGTATTTTTGCGATCACCCTCTGCATCAAGGCCGGAGCATTCACAAAACCGAGAGTCCTGTTGAAAAGTATCAAACCGCCCACGACCTCTTCAACATCGGAAATCGCGGGATTGACAGCCAGATAGCCTATGCGCTCACCCGCGAGGGAAAGGCTCTTCGAGTACGAAGAGGCAATGATGCTGTTTCTATAAGCCGAGAGGATGCTCGGCACTGTAATGCCGTCATACACGATCTCTCTATAAGGCTCATCGGAAACGAGGTAAATGTCCTTACCGTATGTCCTGCTTCTATCCTCCAGCAGTTCTGCAAGTCCTCGAATCGATGCCTGGTCATATACCTTCCCCGTCGGATTATTGGGAGAATTGATGAGGACTATTTTCGTCTTTTCTGTAATGGCATCGCGCATCGGGTCAAGATCGAGGGAAAAATCATCTTTCGACCTCACGAACTTGGCGACACCGTTTGCGTTATCTGCATACATTCTGTATTCGACAAAACATGGCGTAGGAACCAGTAGCTCGTCACCCGCTTCAAGAAGTACTTTACATATAACATTCAATGCCCCTGCCGCCCCGCAGGTCATGACAATGTGATCCGACCTCAGCGGTACTCCGTGATCCCTGCTGAGGGCCTGAGCAACAACCTGCCTCGTTTCAAGATATCCTGCATTCGGCATATAGCCGTGGGCGCCGGAGACTTCTTCAGCTGCAACCTGGCACAGGGCTCTCTTAAACTCAATCGGCGGTTCGACACTGGGATTGCCGATGCTGAAATCAAAAACCTTCTCCGCCCCGAATTGCTTCTTTAGCCTGTCACCTTCCTCAAACATCTTCCTGATCCAGGAAGACTGTGAGATGAGGCCTCGAACTTTTTCAGAAACCGCCATAAGCTGCTCCTCAACGCCGATTAATGTGTATTCTTTTGTGAATTATTAACACAGCATGCCAGTTGCGTCAATATGACGAATCGTCACACGAAACTGATTTTAGTTCTGGAAGTGATGCCTTCGCGAAGTTCGATATGCTCTAACAACGAACTTAATCTAATATTTTTATAAAGTTTATTACTGGATCTTCTACTCCAGGTATCTTCAATACTATACTCGTTCCAAAGTTGCATAATATAGCTGATTGAAAAAATCACGTGACGGTTAAGGAATATTCCTCTCCAATTTTTTCATAATTTGCCGTTAGCGAAAATTGGCGACAACACCTGCAAGTTCTCATCTCGTCGGAATGGGCTGATGTGAGGAATATTGGTTGAAATGTGAAATAAAAAAGAGGACCATTTCTGATCCTGCCTTTCGGATTATCTTTTAGAGATGCAGGTATTTTGAACCAGGTGGGCTTGATGGCTTTTAAGGGAAAGTAGAGTTGCCCCTATTTCACCACTGGATTTCCAGATAATAATTGTCCTGAACCATACTTGAGTTTACAGACATTGTCA
>PDVH01000043.1_pt1 | contig 35287 bp, 37 predicted proteins | sample 1369781 | NCBI WGS metagenome assembly PDVH01 (sample SAMN07795378, study PRJNA414565) | Alkali sediment metagenome, whole genome shotgun sequencing project. | isolation source: glacial lake sediment | place: Bosnia and Herzegovina: Donje Bare Lake | collected 2016-06
TGAGGCTTTCGGAATACTGAAAGCTCATCGAGACGGCGCAGTATTTATTGAATAAAGGAAAAACGATGAACAGAAAAATTACCCTCTCTATCATGGCCTTGTGCATCCTGGTTCTTGGAACCGCGTATGCAGGAAAGAAAAAGACCGTGGTCATCATACCGGATGCAACTACTTCCGGTATTAATCTTTCGACTGGCAAATCGATCACATCTTATGTATTCAGCGAATTTGTAAACAGTGGTCGTTTCACTGTGGTAGATCGAAAAAATCTTAATAGTACTCTGAGCGAATTGAAACTTCAAATGTCAGGCTTGACTGAACCAGAGAACACAAAAAAAGTTGGAAGGCTGCTTAATGCAGATAAATTTGTTTTTGTAACTGTATCAAGAACCGGCGGCATATCAATGGTGGATAGTGAAGAGCAGTTCGTAGTCAAGCTCGATGTTAATGACATTGAAACAGGGGTCGTAGAAACTTCTTTAACAGAAACTGTAAATGGAACGAGCAATATATATAAAACTCTGAAAACAATTATAACGAGCGTCATAGAGAATATATCTTTGTCCGCTAAAATACTAAACGTTGCAGAAGATACGATTTATCTGGATGTTGGCAGCAGAGAAGGTATCGCTGCAGGCAAGTCATATGAAGTCAAGATGGTAACCAAGGTGGTGAAGGATAAGTATGGCAAAGAAATTTTCAGGAAGAAGGATATAGTGGGAAGACTTAAGATAACCGAAGTCAATGAAAATTCCTCTGAGGCCCGTATTTCGAATTTAAATAATGGTGTGAATGTAAAAGAAGGATTAATTGTAGAACTGATTCCGGCAAAATAACTATCGTCATTGCTTGCCCCCAAATATCTGTCCATATCGTTCTTTGTCTGTTGAGCGACTTGAGGATTATATACAGTAATCAAAGATAGTTATCTGAAGGCAGTTCTGATGACTTGCAGGTGGATAGGCATTTGCTTCTTCCTGTAAGTCTTAGACATCCAGTTTTTCCTTTCATGGAATAATTACGAAAACCCCGTTCTCAGAAGAGAGCGGGAGGTTTTTGTTTCTAACCTACCCTTATAGAAAAGAGAAAAATAATGATAGGCGGAGAGACTGGATTGAGGATCTTCACTCCACTTCAAATCCAGAAGTCGTGGATAAGTTAGGTGAAATAAGTATGGGCTTCTTCCTGTAACAAACCATAAGGCAATTCTGGTGGAGATTCTCCTTTCTTCCAGCAATCCCGGCAGGTAATAAACCGCATTAACTTAGAATCGTAGGATGGTGATCATGAAGATCATAGTTTTAAACGGCTCTCCCAAAGGTGAACTCAGCGTTACGATGCAGTATGTGCATTATCTGCAGAAAGTATTTCCGGAACATGAATTTAGATTTATTGCTGTTGCCCAGAAAATAAAAAAACTCGAGGCAGATAAAAATGCTTTTCTGGTAGTAATCGGAGAAATAGCAACTGCCGATGCAGTGCTTTGGGCTTTCCCTCTGTATTACTTACTCGTTGCGTCTCAGTACAAAAGATTTATTGAGTTAATCTTTGAGAATAATTCCACTGCTGCCTTCAAATGCCGGTATATGGCCGCGGAAAAAGCTGCGATCAAAAAAGCATTTCCAGATCGAAGATAGATATCATGAATTTTATCACTTCTTACTCGGCTGAAATGAATGATTTATTCAAATCAAAAGAGCGTGAGCGATTTAAAAAATTTGGCGAGGTATTCCTGCAGGCTACTAGGAATAAGATACCGGCAGTAAAGTGCAACAAGCCTCTAATTCCTCCGTCATTAGTTTATAAGCCGGCCAAGCTGAATATCGAAGAAACCGGAGGCAAGAAAGTATTAATAGTAGTTGATTCACTTGAAACAAGTTCCAATCTGCGTTTGATGCTCGAGAGTCTGCAAAGTGCTTTTTTGCCTGCCCCTGAGATAGTACAGATCAAGGACATTGACATAAAAGGCGGATGTCTTGGATGTCTCCAATGCGGAATGGATAATGTTTGCATCTATCAGGGCAAAGACGGGTTTATTGATTTTTTTAATATTAAAGTAAGAGGTGCCGATATTCTGTTTTTTGCCGGTTTAATCCATGACCGATATCTATCTTCGATCTGGAAATGCTTTTTTGATCGCAGCTTTTTCCGCGGCCATATACCGGCATTTGAGGGCAAGCAACTGGGCTTCGTTATATCAGGGCCGTTTAACCAGATTGCCAATTTGCAGCAAATTATGGAAGCATATGTAGAGATGCAACATGGCAATCTGATCGGCTTTATCAGTGACGATGTTGGCAGCTCGGAAGAGATAAACGCGGACTTGCAGCGGATGGTTCAGCTTGCCACTATCTATTCCAAGAATGACTACATCAAACCGCCGTCCTTCTTATCAATCGGCGGGGCAAAGATATTTCGCGATGCCGTGTGGAGCAGGTTGCGCCCCGTATTTCAAGCCGATCACAGATATTACAAGAAGCATGGATATTATAATTTCCCCCATAAGAATTACAAATGGCGGCTGATTAATAATGCTCTGGTAATGCTGACGAAGATTCCCGTTATTCGCCGGGAATTTATCAAAAAAATCAAGGAAGAAATGGTCAAACCTTTCACGCGGGCACTGGCAAAATTAAAGTGAAAGTGACACCTTTGTCTTTTGGTCGCGTGATCTCAGACGCTGGCGATGAGGCAGGTGGAGTCTTACTTTTCCCCCCGACGCTTTCTCAGGAAAGCTATAGCGCCGAGGAGACCTATTCCTGACAGGATTAAAATGATGCCAAGGGCCTCACGCGAAGACGGGATTTCGCCGAGCTGAATGGCGGCTGAGATGATGGCAAGTACCGGAGTAACGAGCGTTCCCATTGTTGCCATACCCGCCGGAATCCTCTCCAGTACATAGAACCAGAGCAGAAATGCGACGACGCTGACAAGAATGACATTATAGAACATGACGGCAATGAATACGGGTGTCCACTGTGTGGGAGGCGACGGCACGAAGACCGCCATAACTATAAGAGGCCCTACACCGTAAATCATCTGCCAGGTTGTGACCGATAAGACGTCGAAGTCCGGGTCCCGCCTCATTATCCGGGTGATAATCGCGCTTCCCGCCCATGCTATTCCGGCAATCACCGCGAGGATGCTCGACCAGAGTTTCGCCCCGACGGCATGGAAATCCATAATCAGTGCAAGTCCCGTGAATGCAAGAAATACGGCCAGCCAGTCAAGGCCTCTCATTCTCTCTCCCAGTATAGGCCAGGCGAGGAGGATAACCCAGAACGGCATCGTATAGAGGAGTATGGCTGTTTTCCCCGCACCTGCATTCACGAGGGCCCAAATGGGAAGGCCAAGACCCACTGTCGTGGAAAGCAAGCCCAGGAGGACTGTCCATTTCACCTGTCGCGGACGCCAATCCTTCTTCGACAAGAGAAGTATTCCGAAAAGAATGATAGCGGCCGGGAATACGCGGATAGCGGAAAATACAAATGGATCGCAGAAACGGAGAGCAACCTTCATGACCACCCAGTTATAGCCCCAGATGAGGCTCATAACTGCCAGGGCAAGAATAGGTTTCCCGGTGGTGGTTTCGGAGGTGGTCTTGGGGCACATGGTTGGCAAACTTAGGAGATTGCGCCCTTTGTGTCAAGAGATTCTATCATTCCATGGTGGCCGTATTTCTTGACACAAGAGCGTTTACTTTATATTTTGCTAACGAGAAACAAGGTTAAGCCTAAAGCAGTGCGACGAAAAACACAGTCAATAGGACCCATCTAGATCCTTTTTAAACAGTGAGGTATTAGGAGAAAAACATGGAGAACTTTAAGATCATTCAACCGGAGGAACGGAAGTGGGACCCTCATCCGCAACTACCTGGCGTCGAAGTCGCTTATCTTGTGTCCAAAAGAGCAGACAAGGTTGACATTACATGTGCCCTCGTTCATCTGCCCGTCGGATCACAAGTAAATAAGCACCTCCACGAGAACTCGGATGACATCATCTACGTGTTGAAAGGCAAAGCTAAGATGTGGATCGAAGGTATCGGCGACGTGCCGCTGACCTCGGGAACCTTCCTGAGAATCCCGAAAGGAACGTTGCACCAGCCCCACGATATCGAAGAAGACTTCGTAGCTCACGACACATGGTATCCGGCGCTCGCCTGATCAGCTACATTGAGTGAGTGATAAGGAATCGCCGGGAACTAAACCCATCTAAGATTTCAGTTCCTTTATCTTTGCTTCCATGTCCCGGAGTTCCCTGCGCAGAATCTTTCCTACGACGCTCTTGGGAAGAGCAGTTATGAACTCAACCAGCTTGGGCACCTTGTATCCCGCAAGTTTTTCTTTGCAGAAGTTAATGACTTCTTCCGCCGTCATAGTTTGACCTGGCTTTGTAACAATAAAGACCTTTACGGTCTCTCCGCGATAAGCATCGGGAACACCGATGGTGCACACTTCCAGAATCTTCGGATGTGTAATCAGGAGCTCGTCGATCTCTTTCGGATATACATTGAAGCCACTGGCATTGATGACATCCTTCTTGCGGTCCACAATGGTGACATATCCGTCCTCATCCATGAAACCGACGTCGCCTGTCTTGAGCCAGCCATCCTCCATGACTATTGCCGTTTCTTCCGGCCTCTTGTAATAGCCCATCATGACCTGCGGGCCTTTGAAGCAAATTTCTCCGATCTCGCCGATTTTGAGTTCCCTCTTACCCGTATCGAGATCCACGATTCTCAGATCCGTGCTAGGCAGGGGAACCCCTACGGTTTCCGGTTTTTCCTTCCCACCCCAGGGGGTGGCTGTTCCCATGGGGGTGATTTCCGTCAACCCATACACATTGATCAGGGGCACATTACGGACTTTTTTCAGCTTTTCGATGGTATCCAGGGCCATGGGAGCCGCGCCGGTAACATAAGCCTTCACAAAGGAGAGATCCATGTTTACAAATTTCTCATTATTCAGAAGGGCAACAAAAATTGTGGACACGCCCGGCAGCAGGGTGGGTTTGAACTTATCGATGAGATCGAGGATCTGCCCCGGCTCCGGCCGGGGAACCAGGATATCCACCCATGCGGCATAGACACAGGTATTCTGCATGCCTGTCCAGCCTGCCGCGTGAAAAAAGGGATAAATAGCCAGCATCCTCTCTTCCCCATCCTTACCCGCGCTGAACCAGGTGCGGAACTGCTGCGTGTTGAAAGAAATATTGGCATGGCTCAGCATGGCCGCCTTGCTGATCCCCGTCGTGCCGCCTGTATAGATGAGGGCTCCCAGGTCGTTTAGTGTCGGCACATTGCGCACAGGTGTGTCGGTTTGGGCATTGAGCAAATCCATGAAATGGTACACCCCCTCTTGCGGCGGAACCTCTACCGGCGGGCACGCGGGTTTGAGCGGCGGCGGCAGATAATCACTCAAAGAACAAAGGATGACTTTTTTTGCCTCCGTTCTTTCCTGCAGCTTCTTGGCCACAGGGAACATCACGTCCAGCGTAACCAGGAAAGTAGAATTTGAATCATTCAATTGGTAGGAAAGCTCGGTCTCCGTATAAAGAGGATTGTTCATTACCGTAACAGCTCCTATGCGGAACGCGGCAAAATCAGCGATCACAATCTGTGGAATATTGGGGAGAACCATGGCCACCTTGTCGCCTTTTTTCACACCCAGTGAAAGAAGCGCTTTTGCAAACCTGTTGACCAGGCTTTCGAGCTCCTGATAGGTGATCTGCGTACCCATGAAAATAAGGGCCGTATGGTTCGGGAATTTCTTCGCCGTGCGGGTGAGAACCTCAGGCATGGTTATTTTCTCAAACTCAATCTCTGCGGGTATGCCGGCCGGATAATTCTTGTGCCAAATCCTCGTAAAGCTCATGATAACCCCCTTAATCTGGATTTCATATTAGAGTGACACTACATGTACCATAATTGGCCCTCGCAATACAAGATTTAGCCACAGCATTTTGTCGGATTGCAAGAAGAAACTATGTCCTAGACGCGGAAAGAAAGAGTGACCAGTTTTACAGCAGACCTAAAGAATAGACTTCACTGCATCTTTCTTGAATGTAATATCTGCGGCGTGTGGGGATATCAGACAAAGAATGATAATATGAGAAGTAATACAGAAAGTATGAGTGTTGGTAATTTCATTTTGACCATATTATAAAACCTCTTAGTAGCACACTTTTGAATGAAGGTCCTCTATCATCGACTCTGGAACGATATAGCGCCATTTGGCATCAGGATTACTAGCAGTTTGAGCATCCCCCACCTTATTATATTTAGTCTCTGAAAGAATGCGTGACGTTTTTGTTCTACAATTTATCTCCTCCAGTGCAATAATTTGAATTTGGTCTGGCAATTCAATCTTTATCCATGTTCTGACCATATCAATCTCTGGGCGAGTAGTGCTTTCTTGGTCATAATACAACTTTGTTCTTGATGTGCTCGTCCCAAGATATACCCAATCTGCGCCCCTTACTTCGGAATAACTGAAGACCAAGAGTAAACCGATAATCGTGATGGCGATTTTTGTTTTCATTGCTTCCCCCACTACTATTGAATCCTATGTAGGTTGAATAATCTTTTTAGTATATCAATTAAACACCGGGTTCGCAAAACGGGCGGTAGGGAGTCTAACCGTAACCGGCTAAGCTCTTGAATTTATGTGGTGGTCCCACCGGGAATCGAACCCGAGTTTCCGGCGTGAGAGGCCAGCGTCCTAACCGCTAGACGATGGGACCATAGACGATATAATTGGAGGGTGACTTATTAGTCAATCACTCTCGAATTGTCAAGGTCAAAATCAACTTCTGCTATTGATGAATACGATTGCTTTTCTTATACGTTTAATGACTCTCTCTTTTCCCAACGTTACCATAACTTCATCAACGCCAGGGCTTACGGTTTTTCCCGTCAGTGCAACCCGGAGGGGCTGGGCAATCACCTTGAGACTTACGCCCCTTTCTCCGGCGATGGCGCGGAGAAAATTTTCCATGCCTTTCTTCGTAAAATCATGCAGCGTGGGCAGCCGTTCGGCTATGACAGTCAGATGATCCACAATCTCTTTATTGAGATACTTATCCGCTGCCTCCCTGTCATAGACAATATCATCCGTGAAGTAAAAGAGGCTTGCATCGGCAAGCTCTGCAAGAGTCTTTGATCTTGTTTTCAGGTCATCAGCAACACGTTTCAGAAGATCATAATCCGAAATATCGACTCCCTTCTTCTGCCAGAATGGCCTCGTCTCCTGCACGAGTCTTTTGGATTCACATTCCCTGATGTAGTGCTGATTCAGCCAGAGAAGTTTTTCCGGATTGAATATAGCAGCGGATTTTCCGACGGACTCAAGGGTAAAAAGACGGATTAGTTCATCTAAAGAAAATATCTCCTGGTCCCCGCAAGACCAGCCGAGCCTGACGAGATAATTGACCACTGCCTCGGGCAAATAACCCATCTCTTTGTAGGCCATGACCGATGTCGCCCCGTGACGTTTGCTAAGTCGCGTCCTATCAGAGCCCATGATCATGGAAACGTGTGCGAATTGGGGAACACTATATCCCAGCGCCTCATAAAGAAGGATCTGTCTCGGCGTATTGTTCAGATGGTCATCTCCCCTGGTCACGTGGGTTATCTCCATCTGGGCATCGTCCACGACGACAGCAAAGTTGTATGTGGGATAGCCATCACTTCTTTCTATGACCAGATCATCGAGTTCCTCATTATTGAATGTAATCAGTCCTTTAATCAGATCATTTACGACGGTCACGCCAGTGTCAGGGCACCTGAAGCGCACCACGGCATTCGCCGACTTGGGAAGGTTCTTATCCCGGCACGTGCCATCATACTTTGGTTTTCTCTCTTCAGCGAGGGCCTTCTTCCTCTTATTTTCCAGCTCCTCAGGAGTACATACACAGTAATAGGCCTTGCCTTCAGCCAGGAGCCTTTGTACCATTTCCCTATGCATATCTACACGTTGCGCCTGAAAGAACGGCCCTTCATCCCAGTGGAGCCCCAGCCATGTCAGGGCGTCGAGAATCGCCTTTGTCGATTCCTCCGTCGACCGAACCTGATCGGTATCTTCAATCCGGAGAAGAAATTTCCCCCCGGAGTGCCTGGCATAAAGCCAGGAAAAAAGAGCTGTTCTCGCCCCGCCGATGTGCAAGAAGCCTGTCGGAGATGGGGCAAAACGGGTCCTGACATTTTCCTTTTCAGTCATTTTATTAGCTCTACCCATTGCTTTGATGACCTTCTTATAGGGCTGCAACTTTCGCTTGTCAAGCCGGATTTCTAAAGGTAAAATTATACTTGACAACCAGGTCATTTTATAATCTACTTCGCACCTTACAGCAACAGCTCATCGCATGCCTGGGATACAATTTACGAATAGAATCCGACGCATATAATTAAAGAAGTACAGTGAAAATAATTATCAACAACATCCCTGATGAGGGATTGAAAATATCGCTGCATAAGGACGGCGACTGGTTTCGGGGTCTCCTCCCTGAGAAGGAAAAAGATGATTTTTCCATCCAAAAGATTGAAGTTTTCTGTCTGGCCGAAAGGATCCGTGAGACCGTGTTTATCGATGGGAGCCTGGAGACTACCGTTGCTTCAAATTGCTGCCGGTGTCTGGAAGTCACCCATCTGCCTGTAACGACTACCTTTCGTTACACCTTTGTCCCGGAGAAGAAAGGGTCGAAGCAGGAAGACGAACTCAGTGCCGAGGACCTTGAATATGGATATTATCAGGATGATGTAATAGACCTCGATAATCTTATATTTGAACAGGTCATGCTGCAGATTCCCATCAAGGTTCTTTGTACAGATGCCTGCAAAGGTCTATGCCCGCATTGCGGGAGGAATCTCAACACGGCAAGCTGTGGCTGCCATGCCGAGTTCATCGACGAGAGGCTGGCAGTTTTAAAAAAACTAAGGGTAGTAGAAAACAAGAAAATTTAATATAGAGGAAAAGAACAATGCCAAACCCAGTAAAACGACATTCGAAAACAAGGAGAAACAAGAGGAGGTCGCACGATTTTCTTAAACCGTCACTGGCTTCTGCGTGCCCACAGTGCAGTGAACCGAAGCTTGCTCACCATGTCTGCCCGAATTGCGGAACGTATAAGGGCCGGCAGGTAATTCCGACAGAAAAGATATCTTAAGGACTGCGACGGCAACAAAGAATCCATAGCAGATGGATTTTTTAAGATTCCGCGTCAAAGGCGCGGTCTTTATTTGTGCGAAGCGGTGTCACAAATTAGTTTACGCGTGGAGGAGGAAGTATTGATGAAACTCGAAGATAGAGTCATAGAGATTATAGTTCAGCGCCTGGATGTCACAAAAGAAGAATGTGTGCCGGAGGCATCCTTTATAGATGATTTGGGAGCCGATTCGCTTGACTTGGTTGAACTGATCATGGAAATGGAAGAGAATTTCGGATTGCAAATCTCCGATGAAGAGCTGGAAAAAATCCGCACGATAAAAGACGTTATCGAATTCCTCAAGAAAAAAGGGGTAACATAATATTACATGACGCGAAGGAAACAGGCCTCTTTGAAAAGAAGAATCGTTATAACCGGCATCGGTGCAATCACACCCCTTGGCAATTCTGCCCGGGATACGTGGAAGGCAATCTGCAGAGGACAATCGGGAATCGGAATAATAACAAAATTCGATGCCACCGGACACAAGACACAGATCGCCGGAGAACTGAAGAACTTTGATGCCCTAGATTATGTGAGCAATAAAGAGCTTCGCAGGGTCGATAACTTTATTGTCTATGCCCTGGCAGCTGCCGGAATGGCTGTATCGGATTCGAAACTGCGCATCAATGGAACGAATGCGGAACGCGTGGGAGTGATTATCGGATCAGCAATCGGCGGCCTGGGGACCATGGAGAGGGAAAAAGAAGCAATACTCGGTGGCGGCCCCAGAAAGATGTCCCCCTTTGCCATTCCTGCCGCGCTTGCAAATCTTGCCGCAGGCCATGTATCAATCAGATTTGGGGCCAAAGGCCCCATAAATTGTCCTGCTACTGCCTGCTCTTCTGGCACAAATGCCATCGGGGATGCCATGCGAATCATCCGCGGCGGTTATGCAGACGTCATGATAGCCGGAGGCACCGATGCAGCTATTACGCCCTTAGGCGTGGGCGGCTTCAACGCAATGAGGGCCATATCCACAAGAAATGACCAGCCCGAGAAAGCGAGTCGTCCCTTTGACAAACAGAGGGATGGCTTTGTCATTGGAGAAGGTTCCGGTATTTTAATCCTGGAGGAACTGACTTCAGCTCTCAAGAGAGGCGCCCGGATATATGCGGAAGTGGTTGGTTACGGCTCGACGAGTGACGCCTACCACATGGCGATACCTCCTCCGGGACATGAAGGAGCAGCCAGATGCATGTCAGCCGCCCTGAAAGACGCCCGCCTGAAACCAGCCGACATCGACTACATAAATGCGCATGGCACATCGACACCTCCCAACGACCTCTATGAAACACAAGCCATTAAAAAGGTCTTTGGCAAACATGCCTTAAATCTTGCTGTCAGCTCTACAAAATCCATGACCGGTCATCTCCTGGGAGCTGCAGGTGCCGTGGAGGCTATTATATCGGCGATGTCTGTTTACAAAGGCATTATTCCACCGACTATCAATCTGGACAACCCTGACCCCGATTGTGATCTCGATTATGTTCCCCACAAGGCGCGGAGGAAAAATATCGATGCGGCCATGTCGAACACATTCGGTTTCGGCGGAGTCAACGCTGTCCTCATATTCAGAAAATCAGATAAACTTTGATAAAATGGCCCAGATAATTATAGGTAGCGACCACGCGGGGTTCCCCTTAAAAGAAACTGTCAAACGGTACGTTGCTGAATTGGGGTATGCCGTAACGGACGCCGGCACTGACAGTCCGGCTAATGTGGATTATCCGGATTTTGGCGCCCTAGTGGCCCAGAGGGTATCCGCCGGGGAGTTTGATTGGGGCATCCTGGTCTGCGGTTCCGGTGTAGGCATGAGTATTGTCGCAAACAAATTTCCGGGCGTGAGAGCGGCTCTATGCCTCGACGAAGAGACGGCCCGCATGAGCAGGCTGCACAATGACGCAAATATTCTGGTCCTTGCCGGCAGGCGAACGGAGGAGAAAGCGGCAAAATCAATTGCCCGATTGTGGTTAAGTACCGAATTTGAGGGCGGCCGCCATCAGAGAAGGCTCGGTAAAATTGCAGACATCGGAAAACGACTTTACAAATAAGAATTAGTGATTATATAGGTTTAATAGAGTACGGAGAGGCTAATAGGTAGCAAGAGATGGCTAAGACCGGACGTTCAAAGCCGGAAGTCGCCCCACGGAAAAAGCGCAGGCCCGAATGGGACGAATATTTCATGGATATTGCTGATATAGTCTCGAAACGTTCCACATGCCTAAGACGGAGCGTTGGCGCTGTTATTGTGAAGGATCGCAGATTACTCGCCACGGGTTACAATGGCGCCCCCTCTGGCCTTCACCACTGCCTGGATGTCGGCTGTTTGCGCAAACAACTGGGTGTTCCTTCCGGTGAGCGTCATGAACTCTGCCGCGGACTTCACGCAGAGCAGAATGCCATCATTCAGGCCGCACTGCACGGAGTAAGTGTAAACGGTTCCTCACTTTACTGCACCAATCATCCGTGTATAATATGCGCCAAGATGATTATCAACGCAGGCATAGTCACGGTGGTTGTAAAGGCAGACTACAGGGATAAACTGGCGACAGATATATTGAAGGAAGCCGGTGTCAAGGTGTCTCAGTTATGAAGTGTCCTTTTTGTGCAAATGTAGAAAACAAGGTTATTGATTCCCGGATCAGCAAGGATGGAGATGCCATCCGGAGAAGACGGGAGTGCATCGCCTGCGGAAAACGTTTCACGACCTACGAATTCGTGGAAGAAGTTCTTCCGATGGTGGTCAAAAAGGATGGACGCAGAGAACCATTCGATAGAACGAAAATACGCTCTGGAATCAAGAGGGCCTGTGAAAAACGCCCCATAAGCACTGATGCAATTGAAAGCATCGTGGATAGAATTGAGAGGCACTGTCAGGAGTATCAGGATAAAGAGATCCCCTCATCAGTCATTGGTGAGCAGGTCATGAAAGAACTTCAGAATTTAGACGACGTTGCCTATGTTCGGTTCGCATCGGTATACAGGGAGTTTCGCGACGTCAGTGATTTTCTGGAGGGATTGAAGGATCTCCTCAATGTAAAAAAAGATGAGCACAAATAACTGACAAAAAAGTTATGGGCGGGAAATTAGAAAGGTCATGTTCACAGGGATTATAGAAGACTTAGGGAAAGTCAACAGGATATCGAGGAAGGGAGAAGATGCCCTTCTCATTGTCGATACGTCAATGAATTTGGATGACATTAATATTGGCGACAGCATTTCTGTCAGTGGCGCCTGTCTTACAGTAACGGAGAAAGGAAACAAGCGCTTCTCCGCGGACGTATCCGCGGAAACCCTGGCCAGGACAAATCTTAAATCGATCAAGACAGGCGATAAGGTGAACCTGGAAAAGTCCCTGCGGCTAAACAGTTTCTTAGGAGGACACCTGGTCCTTGGCCACGTGGATGGCATAGGAAAGATTCAGGAAAAAGTAAGTAAGGCCAACTCAATCCAGTTCGGTTTCGAAATTGATGAAGAATTGGGCCGGTACATCGTAGAAAAGGGATCAGTCGCTGTTGACGGCATAAGTTTGACGGTAAATCGTTGTGAAAAAAACAGATTTTATGTTAATATAATTCCCCATACGGCCAGGGGTACAACGTTAGGATTTAAAAAGGTGGCCGACGTGGTTAACATTGAAACGGATATAATCGGAAAGTATGTGGAAAAATTTCTCAATCCCAGCAAAGGGATTGACATGAATTTCCTTGCGGAGCATGGATTCTTGAAATGAATAGCCTCCCCATACTCTTTTGCAGAGGGGCATGGGGAATTTCAATAAAGCGCTCAACCTTTGGAACGAAATTATTGAGGATACAAAGATGGGTATAAGTACAATAAAAGAGGCCATTGTAGATATCAAAAGTGGCAGAATGGTTATATTGGTCGATGATGAAGATAGAGAAAATGAAGGTGACCTCTGCATGGCGGCAGAATTTGTTACGCCTGAGGCCATTAACTTCATGGCAAGATACGGCAGGGGACTTGTATGTCTGTCTCTCAGTGAAGAGCTTGCCGATAAATTGAACCTCCACCCCATGGTGGTCGATAACCGGTCCTCCTTCGGCACCGCCTTTACGGTGTCCATAGAAGCCAAGCGTGGAGTGACCACCGGCATTTCCGCGGCAGACAGGGCAACGACGATAAAAACGGCCGTAGCAGACGACGCTGCGCCTGACGACATCGTCAGCCCGGGGCATGTTTTTCCCATACGCGCAAGAAAAGGCGGCGTCCTGGTAAGAACGGGTCAGACAGAAGGTTCCGTAGATATAGCGCGGTTGGCCAGGCTGAAACCCGCAGGCGTCATATGTGAAATCATGAAGGACGACGGCACTATGGCCAGAATGCCTGACCTGGAAATATTCGCAAAGGAGCATGATCTCAAGATAGTGACCATCTCCGATCTCATCCAGTTCAGGATGCAGCATGAATCCCTGATCAGGAGGGCAGCCACTGCAATGATTCCCACCCTCTTCGGAGGTCAATTCAAACTAATCGTCTACGAGAATGACGTGGATGATATGAAACACGTGGCCTTGTTGAAGGGAGATATTGAGCCGGAAGATGAGGTTCTGGTGAGGGTTCATTCAGAATGCCTTACAGGTGATGTCTTCGGATCGGAAAGGTGCGACTGTGGCTACCAGCTCCATAGGGCCATGGAAATGGTGGATGAGGCGGGGAAAGGTATTATTGTCTATATGCATCAGGAAGGCAGGGGTATCGGCCTCGTTAATAAAATCAAGGCCTACGAATTACAAGAACGCGGAAAGGACACGGTTGAGGCCAATATATCCCTCGGTTTCAAGGCGGACTTGCGGGATTATGGTATCGGCGCCCAGATACTTGCAGATCTAGGTGTCAAAAAGATGAAACTCATGACCAATAATCCCAAAAAGATTGTCGGTCTTGAAGGGTATGGTTTAACCATTACCGAGCGTGTCCCAATCGAAATAAAACCAAATGAGAGCAACATCAAATATCTGAAGACAAAAAAGAAAAAGATGGGCCATTTGTTGGAGATATAGATCCTTTTTATTATGGTACGCGGACATAAACTGGAGGTCAGGTTTTACGACTAAACAATGGAGAGGGAAATATGCCAAGAATCATAGAAGGAAAGCTTACAGCCAAGGGAATGAAGTTTGGCATTGTCGCCAGTCGATTTAACGATTTTATCTGCGGAAGGCTGATTGATGGCGCTGTCGATGCACTTACCAGGGCAGGCGCGGATGAGAAAGACGTCCTTATCTATAAGGTTCCCGGTGCTTTCGAGTTACCCGTTATGGCCAAGAAGCTGGCAAAGACGGCGAAATTTGATGCTGTGATTTGCCTTGGTGCAGTGATCCGGGGCGCGACACCCCATTTTGAATACATCAGTGCCGAGGTCACCAAGGGGATAGCGAGCGTGGGTCTGGAGACGGAGGTGCCTGTAGCCTTCGGCGTATTGACCACGGACACCATTGAACAGGCCATTGAAAGGGCGGGAGCAAAAGCCGGAAACAAGGGGTGGGATGCCGCCATGTCGGCCATTGAAATGGTGGATCTCTTCAGGAAATTATAGCCTGATACCTTCTGAAATCTTCGTCTGATATCATTTCGAAAAGGACGCGAGCGAAGCCTTTCCTCGCAAAGGCAGGAACAATGATCGAAAGGGCGCGGCAAAATTTTTTCAAGACGATTATGTTTAGTTTTTTATTACTGGCAGACCCGTCATGAACGGAGTCTGATGCAACAGATCCAGAGGAATTAATGCATCAAAGGAGAAAGGCAAGAGAGATTGCCTTACAAGTTCTTTACGAGTTGGATGTTTTAGATATCGATGCCAAAGAGGCTATTGAGATTTTCTGGAATTACTTTGGCGCGCCGGAAGAGTCCAGAAAATTTTCTACGCTCTTGATAGAAGGCGCTTGCGATAAGAAAGAGGAAATAGACAGTCTCATAAGCAGTTGTTCCGATAACTGGTCCCTTGCGCGGATGTCGAGGGTCGACAGAAATATCCTCCGCATGGCCGTCTACGAGCTCTTATACTGTCCGGACATACCCCCCAAAGTCACGCTGAACGAAGCTATAGATTTAGGCAAATTATATGGCTCTGAAAATTCCGGCTCATTCATAAACGGTATTCTCGATGCCATATACCTGAAATTGTACAAAGAAGAAGCAGGTCAAGATACAAACGGACTTACCGGAAGTTCTCATTCATGATGATATTATCTTCAAGTTTTGACAACAGGCGTTGAAGAAAGGGTATCCTTGAGCATTTTGGAGGCTGGATGATTTATGGAGAGAAAGTACAAGCCCCGGGAACTTGAAAAGAAATGGCAGCAAATCTGGGAAGACAGGGGCATTTTCAAGGTAACAGAGGATCCTCACAAGAAAAAATACTACCTTCTGGAGATGTTTCCGTATCCCTCCGGGAAAATTCATATGGGTCATGTGAGGAACTACACTATCGGCGATGTAGTGGCGCGTTACAAGCGGATGAACGGCTACAACGTCTTGCATCCCATGGGCTGGGATTCTTTCGGTATGCCTGCGGAAAACGCGGCCATCGACAATAAGATTCACCCGGCAACATGGACAAATGAAAACATCGCCTATATGAAAAAACAGCTCAAGGAGATGGGATTCAGCTATGACTGGGACAGGGAGCTTTCCACTTGTGAACCGGAATACTACCGCTGGGAACAACTGTTTTTTCTCTGGATGTACGAAAAAGGGCTGGCCTACAAAAAAAGTTCCATCGTGAACTGGTGCCCGGACTGTAAAACTGTACTGGCAAATGAACAGGTGGAGGCCGGTCTGTGCTGGAGATGCTCTAAAGAGGTGGAGGAGAAATACCTCGACCAGTGGTTCTTCCGCATCACTCATTACGTTGAAGAGCTCCTCGATTATTGTGACAGACTTCCCGGATGGCCTGAGCGCGTCATCACTATGCAGAAGAACTGGATAGGCAAGAGTTTCGGATGCGAGATACTCTTCCCCATGGCAGAGGGGAATGAAGTGATCAAAGTCTTTACGACACGGCAGGACACCTTATACGGGGCCACATTCATGCTTGTTGCCGCCGAACTCCCCCTCGTCACGGAACTGGTCAAAGGAAAGCCCGTTGAGAAAGAAGTCAGAGAATTCGTGGACAAGGTCAAAAAGCAAGACAAGTTGATGAGGACTTCTGAATACTACGATAAGGAAGGCATATTCCTGGATGCCTACTGTCTTAATCCCGTGACTAAAAAGAAAATGCCCATCTTCGCGGCAAATTTCGTTGTTGCCGAGTACGGAACAGGCTGTGTCATGGCAGTTCCAACTCATGACCAGCGTGACTTTGAATTCGCGAAGAGATACAATCTTCCCCTTGTTGTAGTTATACAACCGCACGACAAGTCCCTCAATGTCCTCACCATGACGGAAGCCTATGTAGGCGAGGGCATGCTCATCAATTCGGGACAATTCAACGGCATGGAAAACATGAAGGCCCTCGATGCAATCGCAGAATATCTGGAATCCATAGGCCGGGGCAAGAAGACCATACAGTACCGTTTGAGAGACTGGGGCATTTCACGGCAGCGCTATTGGGGGGCTCCCATTCCCATCATCTACTGCGATAAATGCGGCACAGTGCCGGTGCCGGAAACTGACCTCCCCGTAGTTTTGCCCAGAGAAGTGGAATTGACAGGAGAAGGTGGTTCACCCCTCGGAAAGTACAAGGCCTTCGCGGAAACTAAATGTCCCCAGTGCGGCACTGCGGCAAAACGGGAAACTGATACTATGGACACGTTCGTAGAATCCTCCTGGTATTTTGACCGGTTCTGCTCCCCCCAGTGCGCGGAGAAACCTGGTCTTGACCGTAAGAAGGTCCACTACTGGATGCCGGTAGATCAGTATATCGGCGGGATTGAGCATGCCATCCTGCATCTTCTCTATTCGCGGTTCTATACAAAGATGCTGAGAGACTTTGGCGTTCTTGACTTTGATGAGCCCTTCACCAATCTCCTGACCCAGGGCATGGTATGCAAAGAGACGACGCATTGCAAGGAGCACGGTTATCTGTTTCCCGAGGAGGTGAAGGACGATAAATGCACCAGTTGCGAAGCTGCGGTCGCTATCGGCAAATCGGAAAAGATGTCCAAGTCCTTAAAGAACGTCGTCGATCCCGATTACCTGATCAAGCAATACGGCGCCGATACGGCAAGGATGTTCTGCCTATTTGCGTCGCCCCCGGAAAAGGACCTCGAGTGGAGTGATCAAGGGGTCGAGGGGTCGTTCCGTTTTCTCAACAGGGCATGGCGGATTGTCATGGACTACTTCGATGACATCGGGGCTGTTACGTCCGCAGGCAGAGGTGAGACAATCGAAGGCGAACTGAAAAACCTGAGGCGAAAAACCCACCAGACAATCAGGAAAGTGACTCGTGATATCGAGGACCGCTTTCATTTTAATACGGCCATAAGTGCCGTCATGGAACTCGTCAATGCCCTGTACCTGATTGAGAAGCCGGCAAAGGAAGATAAAATCGCGCTCTCTGTCATTAGAGAGACCATCGAGACGATAATAATATTGCTGGCGCCCATTGTTCCTCACATAACTGCGGAGCTCTGGGAGGCATTGGGTTATGAAGGCAGTCTGGCTGACGTTCCCTGGCCGGTGTATGATCACGAGGTTGCCGCGGAAGAGGAAATAACCATAGTCATTCAGGTAAACGGCAAGGTAAGGAGCAGGATGGTCGTCCCCGTAGATGAGGACGGTGAGAAGATCAAGGCCCTCGCTCTCAATGATGAGAAGATTATCAGTTTCATCTCTGGCAAGAAGGTAGTGAGAGAAATATATGTCCCCAAGAAGCTCGTCAATATTGTCGTTCAGTGACAAGCGGATAGAAGTTATTTCCCGCGCGGGACGGCTATTGCTTCGTTTCCATGGAATAAGGGTTGTCGCGGTTTTTCTGTCAGTTTTTCTCATTGCAGGCTGCGGTTACCGCTTCAGCTCCGGCGGAGAATACATAGATAAGAAAATACGGACCGTATTTATCGACAACTTCGTCAACAAGACGAGTGAAGCCAATATCGAAAATACCATCAGGAATTCGTTTATCGATCAATTTATTACGGGAGGGAAGTTCGCCCTGGTCGACGGGCGCGAAAAGGCTGATGCAGTCTTCAAGGGTAGCGTGAACAGCATCGCAACCTCACCGCTCTCTTACCAGAGGACAGGCCTGGCGTCAGGAGAGCGCCTGACGGCCGCTATGGAACTCGTCTTTGAAGAACAGGACACCCATAAGCTTATCTGGAATAACAAGAATTTTACGGCAATCCAGGACTACACCTTCACCGACCTGAATACGAGGGATACAAACCGGCGTAATGCCCTCATCAAGCTTTCAAATGATTCAGCTGAGAAGGCGTACCGGTTAATGATGTCAGGCTTTTGATAGGGATTGTTCTCAAAGAATAATGTGAAGAATTACCCCCGAAGGGCATTTACCTTTTTGGTTAACTTCGATATCTTTCGAGATGCCGTCTTCTTATGAAATACTCCCTTGGAAGCAGCCTTGGCGATAGCAGGTATCGCAGCGGCAAGGGCAGTTTCCGAACCCTTCTTATCTTTCGTTTCAGCAGCTGTTATTACAGATTTTATTTGTGTCTTTACACTTGATTTTACCGACGTGTTTCTCATGCGTCTCTTCTCGTTCTGCCTGCTCCTCTTTTCCGCGGATTTATGTGTGGCCAAAAAATCTCCTCCTTTGATTGTTGTTAGTCATGCTGTTTGCCAGAACTTTTAGCTGAAATCCCGGCACCTGTCAAGTCCTAAGTAGTTATGAACACCTTTCTTGTTTCTAATATAGTTGACTTTTTCCCCACGCCGCCCATAAGATAGCGGGCGAATAATTCTCTTTTGCCGTGCAGAAAGGACGATGGCTGTAATATATGAAGACTTGCGAAAGGAGGCCCCATGGTAATCGAAGTGACAAGAATTCTATCTGAGGCAAAGCGGCAGGGGCGGGCCGTACTTACTGAGGTAGAGAGCAAGGAACTGCTCACGGCTTACGGCATCCCGGTCAGAACGGGTCAGGTGGCGACCGATCCAGAATCAGCGGCGGAGATAGCCGGCAAGTTAGGATACCCTGTCGTGATGAAGATCGTATCTCCTGATATCCCGCATAAATCTGATGTGGGGGGAGTGAGGGTTAATCTTGGTTCACCTGAAGCTGTCCAGTCCGCATTCACCGATATCGTGAGAAAAGCGAGACTGGAGAAGCCGAAAGCAGACATCCAGGGAGTGCTGATCTATCAGATGGTGCCCGAAGGAGTCGAACTGGTGATAGGAGCCACCTTCAGCCGCCAGTTTGGCCATGCTGTGATGTTCGGCCTCGGAGGCATTCTTGTTGAGGCTGCAATGGATGTAGTTTTCAGACTGGTTCCCTTGACACGGGAAGATTCCCTCCGCATGATTCGTGAAATCAGAGGCAGAAAAATCCTTGGCAATTTCCGCGGGAAACCGGCGGTAAACGTTAATGCCGTAGCTGACATCATAGAGAAGCTCTCGGCCCTTGTCACCGATCACCCGGAGATCCTTGAAGTTGACATGAACCCTGTCATCGCATCCTCAGCGGGCGCCATCGTTGTTGATGCCCGCATGGCCCTCGGCGAACCGAAAAAAATTGCCGATACGATATACTCTTCGGAAGAAATCGTTACAGGCATGAAGAGGATATTTTCGCCGGCGGGGATTGCCATCATTGGAGCGTCCGGAGATCCGTCAAAACTGGGATACTCAACAGTAAAGAATATCATTGATGGTGGCTACAAGGGAAAGATTTATCCCATAAATCCCAAAGCGGATGAAATACTGGGACTAAAATGCTACAGGAGTGTCCAGGAGATTCCCGGCAAGGTTGATGTCGCTGTGATCGTAATACCGGCGAAGAATGTGGCAGATGCAGTCAGGGCGCTGGGGGAAAAGGGGGTAGCCGGAGCCATCGTGATCTCCTCGGGCTTTGCCGAGATCGGTAATGACGAGCTACAGAGGGAACTCGTTGCAACAGCGACGAAGAGCAGGGTTCGTATCCTGGGGCCAAATATTTTCGGCTTATATTATACTCCGGCTAATCTCTGCGCAACTTTCTGCACGCCCTATACAGAGAAAGGGCCAACGGCCCTATCATGTCAGAGTGGAGGTGTGGGCATGGCCATCATCGGCTACAGCCGCTCTAACAGGATGGGTGTCTCGGCCATTGTCGGCGTGGGAAACAAGTGTGACGTGGATGAAGATGATCTGATCGAGTTCTTCGGCCAGGACCAGAATACGAAGGTGATTGCCATGCATGTGGAAGACATAAAGGATGGCCTTGCCTTCGTAAGGGCAGCCGGGAAGATAAGCCGGCAGAAGCCCATAATCGCACTCAAGGCCGGCGCCACCGCTTTAGGGGAAAGGGCGGCCTTCTCCCACACGGGAGCTCTGGCAGGAGACGACAGGATCTACAGCGCTGCCTTCGCAAAAGCTGGGATCGTCAGGGTTTCCAATCTGGAAGACCTTCTGGATTGTGCGAGGAGCCTGGGAAAAATGCCGGCCCCCAAAGGGGAGAACGTATTGATCGTTACAGGCGCCGGGGGCTTGGGCGTCCTCCTGGCAGATGCGTGCAGCAAGCATCAGCTTGAGCTCATGCAATTGGAAAAAGATCTAGATCAGGCCTTCAGAAAATTCATTCCGCCCTTCGGCGCCACAGGAAACCCCGTAGATATCACGGGTGGCGAGCCGCCGGAAACTTATGAAGCCACGATCCGGCTCGCCCTTGAAGACGACCGTGTCCATGCTCTGATCCTCGGCTACTGGCATACACTGATCACGCCGCCCATGGCCTTTGCCGAGACCGTCATAAGAGCAAAGAAGGCAGCGGAGTCAGTTAAAGCGCCGAAACCAATTGTAGCGTCCCTGTCGGGTGATATAGAGGTGGAGCGTGCTGCCTCCCTTCTGGAAACACACGGTGTCCCTGCTTTTACATATTCTTCGGAAAAAGCCGCAATGGTGCTCGGCGCCCTTTACCGGTGGGCCAGAATGGCAGGCAGGATCAGGCACCGCCCGTAGCAAAGCGACAAAGACAAAAAAAGAGCGCTGCTCCTCGATGGACAGCGCTCTTTTGCTGCATGCTAAATATATTGAATGTCAGTGTACCTTTTTTTCCTCGCCGGAAACCACGAGCGTCCCTTCCTCTTCCATCTCCTTCAACCACTTTGGATGCTGCTTCTTGAGCCAGGCCCTTGTAACCCAGCCTGTGAACATTGCCGGTGCGGAACCGGGAGAGCCAATGGTCCCAAGGTAAAGATGCACAAAGAAGAACGCGAAGATCACCACAAACCCGAGGGCATGAAAGGTAAACAGCCACCTCACAAACCATGAAGGAAACATAAGCGGGAACCACATGATAAGCCCCGTAATAACCATGACCAACCCGAAGATGGCCACCGCCAGAAAGAACATCTTCTGGCCGGGGTTATATTTCCCCACCTCGGGAACATTATCCACATGCCACAGGTAGCCTCCGGCAACCTTCATCCACTCCAGATCCTCCGGCATGGAAAAAACGCCGGCTTCATGCCACCACATCTTAATGGCCAAAAGAAGGGCCAACGCGAAGAGGAGACCTGTAAAATTGTGCACATATTTCGTAACGACGAGACCACCCATCATGTTCGCGATAAAATTAAACGAGTGAAACATCATGGCCAACCCCGTGAAGCACAGAGCAAGGCAGGAAAGAGCGAGAGTCCAGTGAACAAGCCTCTCATACCAATCTGTAGCCTGAATTAAACCTTTCTTCATGATTATTCACCCCCTTCCTTCTTGCTTGCACCATCTTCATCGGGCGTCTTAGGCCCGTGGATGATATAATGCAGGAATGACCCCGCCAGAACGCCGCCTGCCGCAAGGAGACTTAGCGGTTTCAGTACGTCTTTCCACAACACGATAGAGAGTGGCACAGAAGGATTAGTCGGAAGAGCAGAGTATACGGCCGTCTTTTCCTGAAGCACATATACGAGATGCGTGCCGTTTACGTACCTATCACCATACACAGTGGCGCCTTCTCCCAGATCTTTTACCCTCTTATAGGCCTTCTTCAGGAGACTATCCTTGTCACCCCAGAGAAGGGCTCCCGTGGGACAAGCCTTCGCGCAGGCAGGTTCCAGATTATTGCCGATCCTGCTCTCGCACATGTCGCACTTATAGATTCTATCTGTTTTATCGTCGTATCTGGGAATATCAAAGGGGCAGGCTGATATACATTCCTTACAGGCTATGCACTTACTATGGTTAACACCGACAGTTTTCATGTCTGTATAGTAAAGAGCCCCTGACGGGCATACCTTCACGCAGGCCGCATCGGTGCAATGCATACAGGCACTATGCCGGAAGAACCACTTCACGCCACCCTTGCTGTCCGCCATCTCCTGGAATCTCATAATAAGATAGGTGTTTGCCTGGAGATCAGGGGGATTCTGATATGTTCCCGTATTTCTGGTCTGCTTCGCTTTCAACTGATTCCACTGCTTGCAGGCCAGTTGACAGCCGCGGCAGCCGGTACATTTTGATATATCGAATAGTTTAATTTTCTCAGCCATTTACTTCACCCCCTTCTTCACGACGTTGACCATGAAGGCCTTGCTCTCCGGGATCATGGTATTGGCATCACCAATAGTCGGTGTCAACAGGTTGGCCGCATCACCATACGTAAATACCTCAGGCTTTTTGTCAATCTTGCTATACTTGTTTTTCGGCCTTGCCTGAGTGATCCAGCCATAATGCCAGGGAATGCCCACTTCGTGAATAATATTGCCATCGATATTGAATGGCTTGAATCTCGGAGTGACGATGGCTATCGCCTCAACCTCACCGCGGGCAGATTTTACAATCACCTTCTCACCATTTTTCATACCTCTTTCTTTGGCAAGCTCCTCACTCATCTCCACGAACATGCCCGGCTGCATCTCCGCCAGCCACGGGCACCACCTCGTGAGCACGCCCGTCTGCCAGTGTTCACTGACACGGTAGGTACTGCAAATGAAGGGGTACCGGGGATCACAGCCTGTGACACCGGAGTAAACATCCAGCTCGGAGCCGACGCCCGCTTTGTCAAAGCGGCGGATTGCAGGGTTGTGCTTCTGCGGCGACATGAGGTTCTTTTCCACGGGACACTCCAGTGGTTCATAATGCTCGGGGAAGGGACCGTCTACCAGACCCGGCCCGAAGAGACTGGCCACACCGTCCGGCTTCATGATGAAAGGCGGTCTTCCCGAACCTGGATCACCGACGCCATCAGGTACATCGCCAACCCATTTCTCACCATTCCATGTGATAACGGGACGTTTGGGATCCCAGGGCTTGCCGTTCGGATCCACAGAGGCGCCGTTGTAAATAATCCTGCGGTTGACTGGCCAGGTCCAGGCCCATTCTGAAAAGAGCCCGATGCCGGAGGCATCTTTTGTGCCGCGGCGTGCGGCCATATTGCCTTTGTCGCTATAGGAACCACAGTAGACCCAGCACCCTGAGGATGTCGATCCATCATCCTGGAGCCAGGCGAATGTGGGAACAGGATCGCCCTTTTTGAATTCCTTGAAGTCCCCCTTCTTGGTGGGATTCTCGACCTTCTTGTCGGCGAGGAAAAAACCGTTGATCTCCTTGGCCACGCTATGCGGGTCATAGTGGTAATGACCGTCCAGCGTCTTCTTGCCATAGGGCCAGGTGAGTTTCGTCAGGGCTTCCTTGTGCGGGCCGCCCTGTTTTTCGTAAAGTGATTTGACCTTGAAATATAGCTCACTCATGATGTCACCGTCGGGCATGGCCACTCCGGGAGGATTGACCGCCTTGTAGCGCCACTGCATCAACCGGCCGCTGTTGGCGAGACTGCCTTCTTTCTCAATGGACGAAGCGCAAGGAAGCATGAAGACCTCGGTCTTAATCTTCGTCGGGTCCATACCCGGCCCTCTCCAGAAGGAGCCCGTTTCATTGTCAAAGAGATTGACATTAACCATCCAGTCCAGTTTTCCCAGGGCCTGCCTGACCTTGTTTGCGTGGGCGCCGCTGCATGCCGGGTTCATGCCCCAGGCAAAGAAACCAGTAAATTTTCCTTTATACATCTGATCAAAGAGCATGAGCCACGAATAATTGGCGCCGTCATCCAGTTTGGGCATTATAGCGTAGGCCTCTTCGAGGGTAGCATTTGTCCCGTACATGGACCTGAGAAAACTTGCCGAGTACTTGGGGAAATTTTTCAACCAGTTAAGGCTGTTTTTCTCCTTTGTGGTGGGAGTTCTTTTTTCGTTGAACTCCTTCAGTGTCTTTAAGGATGCCGTTGGAGCCCCGATGTAGCCCGGCCAGATGTGGAACAGCAGGCCGTGATCCGTGGATCCCTGAACGTTGGACTCGCCGCGCATGGCTGCGACGCCGCCGCCGGCGATGCCCATGTTACCGAGGAGGAGCTGGATAATGCACATGGTGCGTATCATCTGGGTTCCGACGGTATGCTGTGTCCAGCCCATGGCGTAAAGCTCAACGCCGGCTTTATCGGGTTTGCCTGTACTAGCATATATTTTATATATTTCTTCCAGCTTATCCTTGGGTGTCCCGCTTATCCTGGATACGATATCAATGGTGTAACGGGAATAGTGCTTTTTCAAGAGCTGGAACACGCAGTTGGGATCCTGAAGGCTCATATCCTTTTTGATAACCCCACCAGGACCAGTCTGATAGGACCACGTATCCTTGTTGTACTTGCTGCCTTCCAAGCCTGAATAGACGCCGTTATTATCGCCAGGCATTTTCAAGGCCGGATTTACCAGGAAGGAAGCATTGGTGTAATTCTTCACATATTCCGTGAAATAGAGATTGTTATCGATGATATACTTGATCATACCGCCGAGGATGGCGATATCCGTCCCCGATCGCATGGGTGCATACACATGGGCCTTCGCCGCAGACTGGGTGAACCTTGGGTCCACGCAGATCACCTTCGCTCCCCTCTTGTCCATGGCCTCCTGTACCCATTTAAAGGAAACGGGATGATTGGAAGCGGGGTTGCTTCCCATGATTAAAATTACATCAGCATTCTTAAAATCAACCCAGTGATTTGTCATTGCGCCGCGTCCGAACGACTCTGCCAGAGCCGGTACAGTCGGGCTGTGTCAGATACGGGCCTGGTGTTCAATATAGACCAGACCTAACCCCCTCAAGAATTTCTGATACGTGTAACATTCTTCGAGATCCATGGCGGCGCTTCCTACAGAGGCGATACCTTCCGTGCGGTTTACTGTCTCGCCCTTTTCATTCTTAGACTTGAAGCTCGCGTCACGGCTTTTCTTGATATTTTCTGCAATCTTCTCCAGCGCCCATTCCCATTCCACTTCCTTCCATTCCGTGGCATTGGGCGCTCTGTAGAGAGGTTTCCCCAGACGGTTCTCGTTGACGGACATCTGATAGATGGATCCGCCTTTACTGCACAGAGAACCTTTGTTAATGGGGCTTTCGGGATCGCCTTCCGTGTTGATGACCTTACCCTCCCGCGTGGACACGATTATGCTGCATCCGACGGAGCAGTAAGGACAAATCGTTGTGGTCTCTTTGGTATACTTGATCTTCAGTGGCTGTGCATGAGCGGATACGGGCTTCAGACTTATACCGATTCCGCTCGTTGCCAGGACAGCGCCGGAGATCTTCAAGAAACCTCTTCTGCTAACGTCCATAAAAAGTGCTCCTTTCTGACAGTTTGGTTAGAATATATTACTCAGTATATTTCCCCTATTCTCCTTTCCAAACACGGGAGGCAGGACCGTTTCCAGTCATACCCATTGTCCGCCCTTCATAGAATAACCTTTAGAAGAAGCAGATCGGAGAAGCTTTCGCTCACAGCAGGCAGGTCAGAATTTTTTGTATACACGTCCATGAATAGGCCTTGAGGATTGAAAAACCGATCAGATGTATATGCCACGGCCTCAAAGACCGGTTTTCTATATACTTTATTCCTCTCAATGTCAAGTATTATTGGCAACAATCCGGCGCTATTTCAATGCTATATGTCATTTATGACATATCTTTTGCACGCCAAATTTGCGTTGGTAAAATCAACATATTTGTGATATATTAATTGGCAAAATTGCATCCGAAAAGGCAGCAAAATGAAAATCAGACATAAAATATGGCTGGAAAGAAACGAAAAGACCATATTTGGCAGGGGCCGGGAGGAACTGTTGCGATCCATCGATGAGCTGCACAGCCTTTACGCCGCCGCCAAAAAATTGAAGATGTCATACCGGGCTGCTTGGGGAAGGCTGAAAGCCTCAGAAGCAAGACTCGGTGTAAAATTGACCTGTTCTGACGGACAGGGCAAAGGACTGCACTTGACACCCGAGGCAAAAGACCTCCTAGAGAAATTCGATAGATTAGAACACGATGTAGAATCGTTCCTTGATGATTACGCCGATATTTTTACATTGAGCAAAACGAAGATAAGAAGTGCAGCAGAAAACAAAGACTTCAAAGACATTAAGGTTCTGAAATTATGCGTACTAGGTTTTCTCGTACTTACAGAGGACTTTAATGTCATGACCTTTGTGGATGCTTGTTCGACTGCTCTGTAGAATCCCGCAATTGAATCAAAATCTCAACGTTATCCCTGCGAGATAAGTTATGTCTGCCTCGGCTTTGTTCAAGCCTCCCTTGACGCCGAAATCGACATCCATATTCTCTCTTATGGAATATATGAATCCGCCTAATATAAATGCCGGATTAGTATCAGATGACTTGTCCGTATTTCTTTCCGCACCGATATTGGCAATCAACTTCAAAGTCTTCGTAATTTTAAACTCACCCGCCAGAGAAGCATGCCAGATGTCTTCTCTCTCATCTATGGTATTTTCATTCCTCTTATAGCCGAGGTTCAAGTGAAACACCCACGGGTCTACGTCCTTCGTGGTAATGAAATACAGCGTACCCGTCGCCCTCCCCGTGCCGAGATCCTTATCCTTATCACCCGCTGGGAGCGTTATTCCCGGTTTGATAGCAAAGCTCAAGCCATCTTTTTCAAAGAAACGCCACTTGACTTCTATGGATATATCGGCAATGCCGCTTACATCAGAGATAGTCGTATCGCTTACTTCCGTCTTCTTCCATTGATAGGGAAGAGTCAAGATCACATCAACATTGTCAATAACGCCGTAAGTGAGGGCCGCTTTCAGTTCGGTTTCTCTCTCCTTTGCCGTTATATTGGTACCGGTGTCTTCGCTTGACTTTTCCCTTTCATGACTCGTTTGACCATTCAGCTCGAACAGAAATTTCCGCTTCCCCTGTGTGCCTGTATCGTCGGTAATGAGAGGGTGTGAGGCAAAGCAGAGCGTCAAGAATGCATGGCTCACAATCATAAGAAAAAATATGGCTCTTAAGAATTTCACAATCAAAAAGATGGTATAAGAATTATTACTGGTCAAATTTGCTTAAACACCCTTTAGACCGTATCCGTGCATAGAGCAAATCTCCCACCGGCAAAAAGAGGCGCATGGAACCAATAACGGCAATAAGTCAACTATCCACAACATCGGGCTTTTCGTCATGCCGGTGAAACAGATAATGAGAGTGGATATGTATGTGGGCATGATTCCCGTGGTAATGAACATGCTCATGGATGAGATTGACTCTTAATAGCAAGTCCTCATCCTGTAGTATCTCATCGGCAGTCCCGATTTTTTCAACGCGATGATCCTCAGAAAGGACGGCAACGCGGCATTGAAGTTCACTGATTAGAGCCAGATCGTGAGTGGCAATGACAAGGGTTTTTCCTGCGTTGTTGAGGAGAATCATCAATTCTATGAGGAAGCTTTTTGTTCTCGGATCGAGGCCGTTCATAGGTTCATCGAGTAGGAGAAGACGGGGGTTCATGGTAAGAATAGACCCGATGGCCACCCTTTTCTTTTCACCTCCCGATAACATATAGGAGGGCCGATCCTTAAGATGAGGAATCTCTAACATTGCCATAATCTCCCGAACCCGCCCGGAAGCCTCCTCCTGAGAAAGACCCAACTGCAGCGGACCAAACATCAGTTCATCGAAAACGGTCGGGCAAAAAAGGTGGACGTCAGAATCCTGAAATACATGGCCCACGCTGCTTCTGAAATATTTCAGGAATGCCCTGTCGCGGAGCGCATCCTCGGAAACTTTTTTCCCCTGAAAATATACCCTGCCTGAGGGGGGATAAATCAGGCCGTTCATGATGTGCAAGAGCGTCGATTTACCGCACCCGTTAGAACCGATAACAGCAAATATTTCGCCTTCAGAAATACTCATACTCACCCGTGATAAAGCGGGAATATTATCATGATAGGCATAGCTTACATCATCAATTTGGATAATATCTGCCATCTAAACCTCACATCCACAGAAGAAAAATCCCGACAAGCAAAAAGAAACCACCTGAAAGCAGGTCCACCGCAGTCAACTTGCCGATATCGGAAAGCCTCACCTCTTCAGCAAAACCTCTTGCCACCATGGCTCTGAATACCTCCTCGTAGCGGGACATGGCCTTTCTGAACATGTGAGCAATTCTCCCGGCAACCCAGATCCTGGCTTCGCCATCTTTTACCATTCCCACGAGCCTGCTTTTTCTGGCAAAGTACATGCCCTCTATTGTTTTTGCGAAAATGAAGATGTACTTATACGAAAGCGTAATGACGAGCAGAAGAGCCGGAGGAACGCGGAAAACTTGCAGTGCCCTGATAATCCTGTGAAACGGTGTCGTATAGATTACTAAGAGAGAAATAGCAAGAGAGTTCATCATTCTCAGGCAGAGCATCATCACTCCATCAATCCCTTGTCTTGTGATACCTATCTCTTCGGGGATATGGTAAATTATGAAGTCATAAGGCTGTGACAAAGTGATAACAGGCAGAACCAATTGTCCCGGTGTTACAATGTTAAAAGCGGAGGGAAAGACGACAAGGAATCCAAAAACAAAGGTCAAACCGACTATTTTTTTATAGAATTGCGCGAGGTTTATCCGTGACGAGGCAACCAACAGAAAGACAAACAGAGCAATTGCCGCCTCAGGGAATATATGCCTTTTCAAGCTGACAATAACAACAAAGAAGATGAGGAAAATAACCTTCACCCGCGGATCGAGCTTCTGGAAAAAGCCTTTACCTGATTCCTGACCCACGTTTAAATACCCTGTCGTAATCATCTCCGACAGGCGTCCTATTCCCTTCTCAATATATGAAGACCTAAGTGTCACCCTTTCCTGTGCATCATGTGCCTGGACGGGTGTGCAAAGGAGAAAGCCTGGAATCTTATTTTTCATGTTTGAACAGAAGCCTCGATATTACTAATATTATGATGTAGGCAAGGAAGATCCCGATGAAAGCGGACACAATATAGGAAACAATTCTTGTCGAGAGTACCGCGCCTTCTCCACCGAAGCTGTAGGCCCGTATGGGGGCCGCCCAAATATCCGCCGTTTTCTTCAACCCCCCGGGGACATAGCCCAGAAGCTTTTCGAGGGTGTCTGTCCCCCACTCGCCCCAAGCTCCTTCGGCGCCAAATTTTTCCGGCAGGATAATTCCCAGAGGAGATAAGACAGCCATCGCAAAAATTCCCAGCCAGAGTTTTTTCTCAAATCTTTTCATGGGAAGTCTCTTTCATGGCATAAATGAGCGCCGATTCATTCTTCAGGAAATATTTCAAGAGCGCAACGGTCATGACACCCTCAACAATACTGAAAAGGAACAGGTGTTCAATAGCCATGGCGGGAATCGCAATGGACAGGGGATAAGGGGCATAAAGCGGCATGCCGTCGGGACCGCTAGCAATGACAGGCTGAATGCCCAACATGAAAGCTGTACAGATGGCGGCTGCAGAAAGCCCCACATAACCGGAAAAGAAAGCCGCCACGGTAACTCTTACTGTATTCTGCGATAATCCCTTAAGCAAATTGAATGTCCAGTAGGCAACGAAAGGCATGACTATAGCCATATTAAAACAGTTGGCGCCTATGGCCGTGATGCCACCATCGCCGAAAACAAACGCCTGTATGATCAAGACCACAGAGACGGCAATGACCGCTGTCCAAGGACCTAGAAGCAAGGCGATAATACCTGCACCGACGGCATGCCCCGTCGTCCCTCCGGGAATGGGAATATTGAACATCTGAACGAGGAAAGAGAATGCGGCGGCCATGGCCAGATAAGGAATATGCTTGGCGGAGAGATCATCTCTAATCTTCTTCAGGGCCATCCTCCAGACCACTATGGACACCCCATAAAGGGGAATATATGTCTGGGGACTCAGATAACCGTCAGGAATGTGCATAACATTCTCCAAAAAACGTGTTTTCGGAAGTGGCATGATTATTAATATCGTGCTACTGCTGGATAAAAAAATAATACGGTGTTACTTTTTTTGTATACGTAGCACAAGGTTAATAATTCGTCAAGTAAAAAATGATGAACAGTAAGATATTCGAAAAATTACGGAGAAACAGCAGTTGTGTCATTCCTGCCACGTATAGGCGTACGGGATCAACTCCAGCAGAAATCCAGACATCGTACCCACGAAAGCGCCGGAACAGTTTGACAAACATAGATGCCGCATCGAGTGCGGCATGACATAATCTATGGCTATTTCAGCTTTTCCAGTTCCCTTACGAGATCTTCAAGAGGGGGTCTCTTGTTAATGTCGTGAACATCTATATAGCGTATGATCCCTTTCTTATCGATGACGATCAGGGCTCGCTCCGCTACCCCGTCGGCGCGTAATACCCCATACATGGATGCAACCTTTCCATGCGGCCAGAAATCGGAGAGCACCGGAAACCACAAATTACCCATCTGGTTAGTCCACGAAAATAAAGTAGGGATGTTATCCGCGGAGATGCCGAGCAATATGGCGTCGTGCTTATCGAATATGTCTTTTACGATATTATAGCCCGGCCATTGGTCTGAGCAGACGGGTGTCCATGCTGCAGGCACAAAAGAAATGACAACATTCTTCTTGCCCCGGTACTGCCTCAGAGAAACAGTCTCCCCCGATACTGCTTTCAAAGTGAAATCAGGCGCCCGATCTCCTGCCTTCAGCTTCAAAACACTATCCTTAGGCTTGAGCAAGCCGGGGTTGTAGATATTAGTTTTATATGCATCCGACAAGCCGTATGCTGCCGGAACAAACGCAAGAGTAAGAATAAACGCTCCAATCAACAAAACTAATACCACGTGTTTGCCATGTACCTTCATATCTCCTCCTGCTATAGTCCCGACAATTTAACAATCATCTCCAGAAATTGATCCACTCCCTCCAAGTTACCAAGTTTGGAGTGTATGACCTGATGCGATCCGTCAGAATTTATTTTAACACCGATAAAGTACGGTGTTCTTACTTCCCCGAGCGTCTTATGTATGACATAATCTTCATCGGCAAATAGCGGAAAAGGCACGTTGTACTTCTTCTTAAAGGTTCCAACTTCGAAGGAAGTATTCCCCGCACCGATACCAATGATCTTGATCTTACCCTTAAGAGCCGGATTCTGCTCAATGTTGGCATACAACTGGTTCAGGTTTGGCGCTTCCCGCTGACAGTAAGGGCAGTACATGCTAAAAATCTCAACAATAACCACCCTTGCTTTGATCTCCGGAATCTTGAAAGAACCGAACCCGAAGAAGCCAAGACCAAGATAGTTTTTATCCGCAGAATCTTTTGGTATGGAAAGCTTTATGTCCGGCAACACCCCGCCCGCAGCCGGTGTAGAGCCGGCTGATGCAATACATGCAATCATTAACACTGTCATGATAATTACAAACCAGCTTACTGCGATCTTTCTCATATGATCCTCCCCGTATAGGTTATTCGTATCAGCCACTTTCACCGCTACGTTCAAGCTATCTGTTGCTGCCTTTATTTACATGTTAGCCTAGGTGTGAAGGAGTGTAAAGAAAAAATTCTCGCTTGAATTTCCGTATGTTGACAACCTGTCAGCCAAAATGATAAACAGCAGCATAGCCTTTTGTTTGGCGTGGATTTTTGGAAATGCCCGTCTCAACATTCAGACTCTCAAGGGCATTACATGGATTTATTATGAAACAACTGTCAAAAAAACTTGAGTCTCTGAGAAAAATCCTAGCCGACATGAGAAGCGTACTTGTCGCCTACTCGGGGGGCACGGACAGCACCTTCCTGCTAAAGATTGCCACAACCGTCTTGGGCGACAAGGCTATAGCCGTCACCGCAAGTTCGGAAACATACACACCACAAGAGCTCCGGGAGGCCAAGAAAAACGCGGAATTAATCGGCGCACAGCATATTATTGTGTATACAGATGAACTTAATGATCCGAATTTCTCCGCCAATTCCACGGAAAGATGCTACTACTGCAAGAAGGAGCTTTTCACGAAGCTTACGGGACTACTCGCGCGTCACGGTTTGAACTCTATCATAGATGGTTCAACGTGTGATGATGAGAGAGATTTCCGCCCGGGAATGAGAGCGGTTGCAGAGTTTGGCGTCAGGAGCCCGCTTAAGGAGGCAGGCTTCACAAAAGAAGACATCAGAAAACTATCGAAGGAGATGAATCTCCCCACGTGGGACAAGCCTCCGCTGCCCTGTTTATCAACCAGGTTTCCATACGGCACTCAAATCACGAAAGAGAAAATCTTGCGTGTCGGTCGTGCCGAAGAGTTCCTCGCAGGTTTTGGAATCCGGCAATTGAGGGTAAGGGACCATGGCAGCATTGCCAGAATAGAAGTACTGCGCTCGGACATGACCTTATTTCTCGACGAGAAGATATCAAAACTGATTGTGGAGAAACTCAAGGCCCTGGGATATGCATATGTCTCTCTGGATATTCAGGGATACAGGATGGGCAGCATGAATGAACCCTTGAAGGAAGTAGGCCAAAGATGGACAGAGATAAAATCAAGAAACTCTTAGAAAAGGTTAGAACCGGAAAAATAGGGATCGATGACGCACTTAGAGCTCTAAAGTCCTTTCCATACCAGGATTTGGGCGACGCAAAAATCGATACTCACAGGGACCTGCGGAGGGGGTTCCCGGAAGTGATATTGTGCCAGGGAAAAACGATCGAACAAATCAGAAGAATTGTAGAAAGCCTCTCACCGGAAACGAAATTTATCATGGCAACGAAAGCCGATAAGGCCGTATTTAATACCATCAGGAAAGTTAGGAGGGACGCAGTCTATTACGAAACGGCCAAAATCGTCCTGGTTGGGAAAAAAAGAAAGCGAAAATCCACCAAAACAATCCTCGTGGTCACCGCGGGAACCTCCGATGTGCCGATTGCTGAGGAGGCGGCTGTTACGGCAGAAATCATGGGGAATGCCGTCGATAGGGTCTATGACGTCGGTGTTGCCGGGGTGCACAGACTTTTCGACAACAGGGAGAGGCTGTTCAATGCGAATGTCATAGTAGTAGTGGCCGGTATGGAAGGGGCCCTGGCAAGCATAATTGGTGGACTTGTCGATAGTCCTGTAATTTCCGTCCCGACCAGTGTTGGCTACGGCGCAAGTTTCGAAGGACTGGCCGCGTTGCTGTCCATGCTGAACTGTTGTTCACCAGGTTCGGTGACTGTGAACATTGATAACGGATTTGGGGCGGGATACTTCGCAGGTCTTATAAACCATATGGGTGAGGAAAAATGAGGATAGCCTATTTCGATTGTTTCTCAGGCGTCAGCGGAGATATGATACTGGGAGCGCTGATTGACGCAGGAGCTGATTTGCATAAGCTTGAATCAGAACTGGGAAAACTGAAGATCTCCGGATTCACTCTGAAGGCCGAAAAAACGACCAGGAGAGGGCTCTCAGGAACCAGATTTCTTGTCGATCAAGATCACAGCCACACTGAGAGGCATCTGACGGACATCGAGAGGATCTTGGATAATAGTAGCCTCGCAGATGACATCAAGGCGAGCGCCAAATCAATCTTTCGCGACCTCGCTCGCGTCGAAGCAAAGATCCACAACACCAATCACGGAGACATTCATTTTCATGAGATCGGCGGACTGGATTCCATTGTTGACGTTGTTGGGTCCCTCATAGTCATGAAGATGCTGGGCATCGAAATTATGTACGCCTCCAGAATTCCCGTGGGGACAGGATTCGTTGAATGCGACCATGGCGTCCTGCCTCTTCCCGCACCCGCCACCCTCGAGTTGCTTAAGGGCATACCCATATATGCGAGCAGTGTCGAGAAAGAGCTTGTCACACCAACGGGGATTGCGATTCTCAAACATCTGGTGCAAAGCTTTGGTACTATCCCGGAGATGAAAATTGAATGCATCGGCTATGGCGCCGGCAGCAGGGATTTGAAAATACCGAACCTGCTTAGGGTCTGGATAGGTGAGACGGAAGTAAAGCAGGAATACGAGGAAGACGAGATCATCCTCATGGAGACTAATATTGACAACACGAATCCCGAGATTCTCGGCTACACCTCGGAGAGACTCCTGGAAAGAGGTGCCCTCGACGTCTTCATGACGCCCATAGAAGAACAGGCCGGGGACGATGCTTAGCATCTTGATTACACCGGATAAACTGGATGAGACCATTTCCATAATCTTCGCAGAAACCCATTCTTTGGGGATCAGATTTCAGCGTCTGGAGAGGCGAAAACTCCCTAGGGAGCTAATCACTGTAGAGACGTCATTTGGACCCGTAAGGGTAAAAGTCAGCCATATAGACTCGGAGAAAAGGATTATATCCCCGGAATACGAAGACTGCCGGGAGATAGCCGTAAGAAAGGCAATTCCCCTGAGGAAGGTGTACGAGGAAGCCCAGGCGGCTGCAGAAAGAATATCTGGCAAGTCTTAGATGCACCTCTGGCCGAGGCTCATACCCTTTCATCTGCGCAGGCAATATTGCCGAGGCCCGAGCCGAATCCCACTGCGTCATGACATGCCTCTAAGAAACGGATGACATTGCAAGCGCTATTTTTGTATTGATGCTTTTTCTTGTTTCTGCCCCACCGGACAAGACTTCATACAGTTCCAGCAGAAATATTGGAAACCTATAAACCCGGCCTGATACATGCGCCAGAAATCCACGCCCTT